>ENA-UOWO01007510-UOWO01007510.1-activated-sludge-metagenome-genome-assembly--contig:-NODE-7510-length-10749-cov-3.574902_pt1 | contig 10749 bp, 22 predicted proteins | sample MGYA00238148_ERZ761564 | MGnify/ENA primary metagenome ERZ761564 (study PRJEB28885, sample SAMN05720194) | activated sludge metagenome | isolation source: Anaerobic digester | place: USA...
TTTTTATTCTCTTCTGCGCTTTTTAAACCCTTTTCAAATACTTCCATATTACAAATGGCATTATCTGCTTTCTGAAGGGCAGGTTTTACGATTTCAGCAAGTAATTTTTCATCAAGTTCATCAGGTGTACCTGTAAGTACTAATGGCTGTAATTCTGAATATGCTTCTCCATCTGCCTTTTTGATAGGCATAAATGAAACAGCAAGTTTATCACCTGATTTAGTGATTGTCATTGTAATATTGAAATTATTACACAACTGAAAGACATCTTTAAATAAACCCATGATTAGTTCAATTTAGTGATTAATATATTACATCCTTGATTTGGTTTGTCAAGGCCGGTTATTTCCGATACTTCACATTTAACTTTTACACCATTGTCCATTTCAGGAGCTAAACCGGCTGCTGTATCTTTTGGGATATAGCCAATACGTTCTTTACCTGGTACTTCAACGGCAATAGCATTTGTATCAAATTTGTTTTCTGGTTCTCTTTTGAGAATGAGAGTATCACCTGATTTAAGGGTTGGGATAATCTTTTGTCCGTTGCAGAAAGAGCTGCCAACGATTTTTGAATAGAAAGAATTGTTTTCCATGGTTAATCTTCTTTAATTATTACTTCATTTATTTTCGCTGAGAAATTATCTGAGGAAGCATCAAGGAATTCTATCTCAGAATCAAATTCCTGTCTTGCAATTACAATACCTTGTTCATCTTCTTCATGAGAAGGTATTTCTACTTCATAAGTACGACTGAATGTTACTGAAACTTTTTTCATAATTAATCCTCCACATTCTTTTTTACATCGAAAGAGTATTCTTCATCTTCATTACTATCTGCTCCTTTAACATAACCTTGTTTCAATTTATTTGATACTTCATCTATTGTATTAACAAAACCTGTTTCATCATTACAAACAATGACAATGTTAATTTGATAAACTCTTTTCATGTAATATGCCCTCGTCGGCAAATGATAAATATTCTTGATTACCAATTATTAAATGATCTATTACTTCAATGTCAAGCAATTTACCACTTTCAATTAATTTTATTGTAAGTTTTTTATCAGCATCACTTGGTATTAATGAACCAGAAGGATGATTATGACAAAATATTGCATGACTTGAAAGGCAATTTAAACCGGTGCTGAAAATCTTTTTGGCATCAACTACAGTTCCGGCAACACCACCAACAGAACAGATATACCAGCCAATTATATGGCAACTACGATTAAGATAGATTACAATGAATACTTCTTCAATTAGATCATCAAAATTTATTATTTTACAAATGTATTCATATGCATCTTTGGAAGTATTTATTTTAATATTACTACGATTTCTTTTTTTCCAAGTTGTTTTGACTTCTTCAAATAAAAAGATGTTTTCTTGCATAATGATTTATTTATTGCACCACAATAAGGGCAGATTGTGTCTGTAATTGCTTGAAAGCAATTTTTACATACGATTATCTCCATGATCGAGTAGTTTAAAGTGTTCTATAAAATCAGTCATTTTGACTTTAATTTGATCTCCTGTTTTACAGAGTAAATGTACGATTTTATTGTCATGGTATAACACTTGATACATAAGGCCTTCTTCATCGAGCACCCGAGTATTGATCTTTAGTTTAAGAGGTTCATCAACACAAGTCATAATTTGAGCATAGAAATAGTCGTACCAGCGAGAATACACTTCTTGTATTTCATCAGTATATTGTAGTTCTTCATCTTCATTATCCTTATTAACCCACATATCATCTTCACTATTTAGAAGATCTCTCATTTCCTGAAATGCTGCATCATGAGCAAGTTGAGAAGCTAATAATACTTCATTAATTGTTATCATAACTGTTGAATATGGATGATTGTTTTGTTTTTAAATTGTTTTCTGTAAGCATACCAATTCTCTGGACCAATCATTGATTTAAAGTTGATGTAATCATTAATGTTCCAATACTTATTAGTATCTATTAATTCACGCATTGTTCGTGGTTCGTAGTTCATATCTCTTGGTTGGTAAATCATGTTTGAATAAATAGTTCTTCCCAATTAATACTTGTACCTATATGACATTCTGCAAATTTGCCTGCTATGATACTTAATGTTTCTTTTGAATCACAATATACTCTTTTAGGTAATGATAATACTTCAATATCAGCTTTTAGTTTAAGTGCATCTTCTGTAGTATAAACTTTTGTTAAAATTGTGCTTTCCCAAATATTTCTATCGCAATTATCTGGATGCAATTCAAGTGAAAATCGACACCAATAGGAAGGAATATCTTCATTATCAATTCGAGATATTTGCAAATCATTTATTTTAGCAATGTCACCATGTATGGTTTTTATTGTATCACCTATTTTATATTTATACTTTATCATAATATCATTGCATTTTTTATTTGATTAATACTATAAAATTGACCATTAGAATGTTCAACTTCATTAACTTGTTCTCTTTGCATATAGGCATAAGCAGTGGCTCTATATTGTCTTCTCATATTCCATAATACTTCATTACCACAACGAGCCCAAAGTATCACACAAATAAATTTATAACCTTTCTTATGCTTAAAAACAACAAATTGTTCAGCTTCTTCATCATGGCCATCATCTCTATAATCTCCTGTTACATTAAGAAAGATTGATTTAATTACTTTCATTCCATAATTTTCACCTTTAAATACATCTTCAAAGGATTTAGTTGTGTTTATTCCTGTCCATCCCATAATTATTGTAGATCTGGATTAATAACTAAATTTAATCTTTCCATACACATCCATTCATATTCTTTACCTGCATTTGGACTAACTATTTCTAATTCGACATCTTCAATAGTGTCGTCATATTCGATTATTTTTACACAACCATTATCATAATCGTGAATTGATACCCAAGGCATAATTAATTCCTTTCTTTATTAGTTCCGAAATGTTTTTTAATGATTGGTGGCATTGCTTCTTCATCATCTTTGTTAGATAAATCAACGAAGATTAAGCAACAGTTTTCTTCTGAGAATAATGGTTTAGGTGGTATCAGTCTTTCATCATCTGTACGCATAGGACCATCCATTGGTTCAAAATGTTGCATGATGATAGTTATAGTTGTTTTACGAGGATTTTCATAAGTACCATAACCTTTGTAATGAAAGAAATTTCCTTCTCTTTTTACAAGTAAAAGACCTGATGTACCATTCTCAACACCAATTCTTACAAATTCTTTTAATTCTGAATATTTGTAATGATATATGACTACATCATTATCTTTTTTTGTATAAGCACATGGTGTCATTTTATACGATATTTAAAGTCAGTAAAATGAATAATGAGTAATGATTTTGAAAGATCATATCCTTTAAACCAATCAACAAAATCTTCTTGTGTCAATCCATCATTGTATGATAATTGGTTTCTGATATTATCTTGAAGACCATTAATGATAGGCATATGCAAATCATTACGAGTAAAAATTACTTCTTCATATCCTATACCATCATCTTTTGTTAATTGTTTGATTTCAATTTGAGGACTTTTATATGGAGCACCATTCCAAGTTCGAATAGATAGCAATGCTTTTCCTTGATTAACTTCATCAATTCTTTTTTTCCATAATTCTTTATTAGAACGAATAGTATGGATCTTCTCGAATTTTAAAATCTTTTCTTTAAAGAGAGTTTGTTCACCGGCTCGAATATGTGTTTTAGGAAATATTGATGAAACAATAAGTATATAAGTTTTTACTTTGCACATAATAAATCAATTTCTAATTTAATTGTTAAAAAATCTATCATTCTTTTTTGTCGTTCTTCTATGCATTTTCTCTTAATACTATCATCAATAAATAATGTTTGTGTACCTAAACCAAAATAACAATGTATAAGATGAATGAATGCTCCATTGCCTTTTTGTTCTGGATATGCAGCATCAATTAGTTCAATTGTTGTCATTAGGATTGTATTTAATGATTTTATTAATGATCCAATTAAGTCCTGGCTTAATCCATTTATTTGATTTATGGATATGTACTTTGTTGGCTTTAGGATAGAAAGTCATTTTACCATAAGGTGCATATTCAAAGATATAATGTTGACCATTATTTATTGAATGGATAGTTCCAACAGTACCCAGCAATAGGTCGTAATATTTATCTTCAAACTTTTCACTTCTTTTGGCTCTTAATTCTTTAGTAAGGAATCCTAATGCGCTAAGGTCATGATCAGCTTGTTCTGCTGCTTTTCTCCATTTTTCACTTTCTCGTTCCATATTAATCAAATAAGAATATTGAGTAATCTTCTTCAAGTCCATACTCTAACAAAACTTCAGCAGGATCTTCACCCATTTCAAGTTTTTGTTTCATATCATCAATGGCGGCATTTGCTTGATCTAAGTCCATACCGGTATTCTGTAATGCTTGTAATAGTGTCATAATATTAATCTTAATAAATAAGTTTAAAAGAAAAGTCCGAGTTTCCCCGGACTTAACTTATAAGTGAATTAATTAAGGTTATGGAGATTGAATTTGTTCACAATATAATCAGAGAACATATTGTTGTTGGCCCAAATATCTACAATGTCAGTTGTTTTAGGTTTAAGCAGATCAGTACCAACATTATAGAAATCAGATAATGTTAATTCATCAGATTTAGACAAATGTTTATTGTAAAGATTTGTGCTCAATTTTGTCATTTGAGATACATTGAATGGTGCTTCAACACTTTGCTGAACATAAGCATTCTTTGCTGCTTCAATATGCAATTCTCCGATCATTTGTTGTGCATCACTGCAATTGATTTGGAACTGTTCCATGGTATCAAGGAATTTGACATCTTTAGCAAACTTTTCATCATACTTTGATAACCAATCATTGAATACATTGAAAATCTTTTCAAATGCCACACCGGACTTTCCCCATGTTTGCATGAGAGAATTACCGAATATTGATTGATTACTACAGATACGGGTATTAGTACCTACTGCCAATGTTAGTCCTTTGATATTATAACCAATTGCAATTGCAGGATTATACTTTTCATTTGAACCAAAAAGTAATTGAAATCTGGTAACTAATCTTGGGAACACCCATGATTCAATATTACCTTGTTTCTCCGGGTCAAGTTTAGGAATACGACCTGAATCGCTTTTAGCAACCCAGATAGGATCCATTTCATAAGCCAGGTTTGCTTTATCTAATCTTTCTTGCACTTCTTCAATAAATTGATAATGATCAAGTGGTCTTGATTGTGGCAGTTTACCTCCGGCATCAGTAATAGAGCATGTTTTCTTTAATTCATCTAATGTTAATGCTTTTACTGTTTCATCTTTTTCAAAAATGATTGTTTCCATAATTGTTACTGATTGATTAATTCTTTGATTTCTTTACATTTATCGGTAACCTGAAACTCATGTTGAGTAGGTTGTACCATTTCAACAATCCATAAAAGAATTGTTATTGCAATGCGTTGTCTTAATGTTAAATTTTCTTGGTTCATACTTCTTGGATATTATTTGAGCAAGGACATGTTCCACCATTTACAGGATTATCAATACAATTTTTACATGAATCGTAATTGGCTTTACGTGGCCATCCCTCGTTGTGATACTGAATTAAGTAACGAATAGTTTTTCTGATTGTTTCGTGAAATTCATTGTAACGTGTTTGCAATTCCGGATCAGCTGAATCTTCTGCATTTTGAGTTTTAACAGGAAAGAATTTATGACCTCTTTTATCGTTATCAGCTTGATAATCGAATACCCAATACATAAAAGGTAATCCGGTGCCATAACTATACAATAAAGGTTGTGTATGATCCATTTGTTCAACATTACCCCAACTGTATTTACCATAGGTAGAAAAGCGGTTCTTTGTTAATTTAAGATCAATGATACACATGTTGTAATTGTAATGACCAACAGATATTGGAGAAACAATATCAATGACACCTTTTAAATATATCTTAAGATCATCAAAGTTTTTGTATTTTGGGTCTTTCCATTCAGTACAGAAAGGTATCTGTACATTACGGTTACGACCTTCTTTGATAATGATCATATGATACTGAGGATACATTTGATTAAATATCAATGCTTGTTCTTCAATACGTATTTGATCAACACTTTTATTACCCTTTTTACCTCTTGGAAGATCAGTCACACCTGTACCATCTGCTGATTGTCCAATTGTTAATGTTTCAAAGAATAAACCCTTTTGCATGGATTCAGTAGGTTTGCTTTCCCATTCTTTTGAAATATAGTGCATAAACACTTGGTAAGGACAATGAGGTTCTTCCTGGCCATTATACATAAATTGACCAATCAATGATTTGTTTATTACAAATACACCACAATCAATATCCATTTCAATCAGAGGTCTCTCGGTTTTTGGAGTAACTTCTTCTCGTGGTATTCTTTCATGGTCAGCATTAATTGTTCTGACAGGAATAGTTGGTTCTGGTTTACTCTTAGGTATTGATGGTGTATCATCATCTGAGAATATATCCAGATCATCATTACAGAAATCCTTTTTAAGATTAGGATTTGGCTTCTGATTGTTCTTTAGGTCTGACAACTGCATATTTAAGATATTTATCGGATGTTGCTGTTACTTTTTCCAATGTATCAATTTCAAGTACTTCTACGTTCATTGCTTTGATACCACGTTTTAATGCTGCCTGACGATGTTTCATTTCAGTATCAAGATTCTTGGTATGTAACCATTCAGAGAAGTTATTTAAAGCTTCTGACATGGCTTTCTTATCTGTAATCTTTTTATTGATAGCAAAGTCAAGTGCTGCATCAATGGCTGTCCAATTTGCTGAGGTTTTAATATCCTCTTCTGTGTTATACTTTTTTGCTTCCATGTTTCTACGTTCCCTTTCTTCTCTGTAAGGAGAAATTAAATTACACTTTAGTTTTTCATTATATGCTACTGAGTAATCAGCTTCTTCACCAACAACAAAATTTTGCTGTACTTTTTTCTTAGAACGATAGATACCGGCATCATTACCAATAACTACTTCATGATGGTACAATATACCATATTGATTATGTTCTTCTTTTACGAATTTGGCTGATATTACTACTCCCGATTTGATAGTTGCTGTACTCATGCGAAAGGATCTTCATCTGCTTTAGGTTCAACAATAGGTTTAGTTGTTTCAACAGGTGGTTTTTCATCACCAGGAGCTTTACCTTCTGATTTTGTTTTAGGTATGCTCACCGGTTTTTCACCTTTACTTTCATAACCGATAATTTCAACTTCTGAATCATCATCAATTACTTTATCACAGAATAACCATGCACCATTTTCTTCTGCAAATTGGGCCATTTCATCAACACTCTTCATGTCAAATTCAGCAGCTTTACCAACAAATACAATTGGGAATTTGGTATTCAGCAATGTAATTAATTTAATAGTTAGTTTCATGATACGGCTGGTAGAGATTTGTTCATCATTGAGAGGCAACAAACCTTTAGGTGTTTTGATCATAATACCATCTTCACCAATTTCAATATCATCAAATGGTAATTTAGCATTAATGATAAGTTCCTGTTTCTTTTTGCGTGTATCTTCAACATGCTTGTTAAATTCATCTTTTTCTTTCTGAAGTTCTGCAAGCTGTTTTAACTGTTCATCCTGATTCTTTTTGTTAGCAACCAGATTTTCATAGTACTGAATTATTTCAGTTCCTTTGTCAATCTTTTCACGTAACTTAACAACATCCTGTTCAACTTTGGTGTATTTATCCAATGTTTCAAGGATCATAGCAGTATGTACAACAAAATTGTTTTTATCTTCTTCATCAGTTATAATCTCAACAGCAACTTCTTTTGTTTCCTGATATGACTTTTTAAGGTCATTGATAGTTTTGTTATGCACACTTACCATGCTATTGTTGGTGAGATCATCTTTGAATTGTTTCAGCTTAGCACGATAGTTATCAAGGTTATCAATACCTTTCTGATCTTCCTCGCTAATTTTAATTTTGTCACCAATTAATTTTGCTGTAGCGTCATAACTTGCATTGATACCGGTACGTCTGTCATAAAACGTTTTTTCATCAGCTTCCAACTTAACAAATTCTTGCTGTACTTTTGCAGGCAATAAACCAAGAATGATATTCTTTTGTTTTTTACGACCATCAGCAGTTTTACCCCAGGCAACAAATTCTTCTGCAGTGAAGTCATTAAATTGAAATAGTTCACGAATATCAGTTACACGTTTAGATACTTTGCCATCAGGATCCACCAATGTGAATTTCTCTTTGTCATTCAAAGAGAATTCAAATTTGATAGTATATGTTTTGTTGTCGGCAAGAGTTATTTTACCAATGATATGGCCTTCTTTTTCGCCATTTGTTACCGGTTCTTTCGTAGTGTTTTCTGCTTTACAAAGGGTACGCAATCCGTTTATTACGGATGTTTTACCTTTCTCATTGCCACCCATTATAAGGTATAGATTACTACCTTCAAATACAAATGTTTTATTCTGTAGTAATTTGTAATTGAAAAATTCGAGTTCAATTTTCTTAGGCATGATTACTTGATTTTTTGATTATTAAAATTTTCAAATGTATTTAACATTTCATGATAAGGTTTTCGTATAACATAGTCATGACCATTCACTAAGAGAATAGATGTTGTATCACTATCTTTGCTTGGTTCTATGACACCATCAATACTATTTAACTTAACTGTAAACGGAACAGATTTTTTCTTATCATTAATTAGGATTTCCGTCTTTAGCATCATCGGCACATTGTAGTTTTAAAAGTGAACATAAATCGATTAAACATTGTTTATCGTTATTTGAGGCCACTCTGATTTGATTTTCTTTTAATCCTTTATTAATTACTATTGAATAGGATTCGGAAGGTGATGTTTTAACAAGAGCAAATAAACCATCAGTTACTCGGAATAATGTTGATAGATAGCTTTTATACATTCTATCTTCCATATCTTTTCTTTTCTGCTCTATGATAATATCATCATCATTTTTAGTTGTGTAAAGGTCAAAGAAGTGTCTTTTTACTGCACTCATTGTAATTTGATTTCTTTAAATTTAACAATACCAATATCAGCAAACATACGGATAACACCAACTTTACTGTTTCTGTTTTTAGTTACTTCTGCAATAAATAAATACTTCATTACATCCTTGATATGTTTGTAAGCATTCATAAGATCAGGGAAGTTTTCCGGACGATTTAACAGAACAATTTTAGTTGATATATCTCTATACCTGGTACTACCTTTTAAGTGGCTTTCTCTTGGTCTGTAAGCATCACGTAAATTCAATTTAGATAATTGTTCATCAGTGAAGTGATGCATCATAATAACCATAGATTTCATTCCATTCTTATTGGTATCAATGCTGATTTGTTTAACACCCAGAGATATTCTATCATCCTTTTCAGTTTGTTGACCTCTTTCACTATTATCTTTCAATAGCATTAAGTTGTCAATGATAAGGATACAGAAACGACCTGGTCTTTGAGTACAGAAATAGTAGAACATTTTATGAATTTCCTCAATTGATTTATTGGTATCTATGAATTCAATATCAAAGTTCTCCAATGTAGCTTTTGCCTTTTGAATATTAAATTCATCTTTAGGAGTTAATTCATAATTTCTTTGCCTTAGTTGATCATCAGTAAGGCCTGTTTCTTGTGAGATAAAGGTTCTTAACATCTTGGGAGTATCATCCTCCATATTACACCAAAGAATTGATGTAGTATCGAAATTGATCTTCATCATGTTATACATAAGCCATGATATGAACCTTGTTTTACCTGAACCTGATTTACCACCCACTAAAAGAATACTGTTAGTATCAATACTTAATTTGCTATCTATTTCTTCACTACCTGTAAGATAAACTTCTTCTTTTTGTTTTTCTTCATAGGCAGTAAACATTTCAGTCAACGTTTTCTGTAATGATTTTATTACAGTTTCTTTCTTATGAATATCCAATGCTTCAAGATCATTAAGTACTTCAGATAAGAGATCAAATACATCAACAGTATCATCATATGCTCTTTTTAATGCAGTAGAGCAATAGGCAATGATTTCACGTTTAAGATATTTTTGATACAAAATTCTCATGTGATATTCAATATTATGAGCAGATGCTACTCTATTTGTTAGTAGAGCAATATAATATGTACCACCACATTGTTCAAGAACACCATCAATTTTTAATTGTTCACAGACAGTAATCATATCAACCGGCACTTTCTTTTTGAAAAGGCGCAGGATAGATTGTGTTATTAATTGATGTTGTTCTTTATAGAATAAATCAGGTTTAAGGATAGGAAGAACAATATCCAAACTTTTAGGATCAATGATTATAGCACCTAATACTACTTCTTCAACTTCAACAGCATGAGGTGTTACTTTATCCACATATGCATACATCTGTAGATAATTCTTTTTACGTTTCTCTTTAGAATGGTCTTTCGGATTCATTGCTTAAAAAGTTTTTTAATTGTTCTGTCAATAGAGATATTTTAGCACCACCGAATAAGTATTCATCCCTGCCTGTTTTTGGATTCTCAAACTTCTGTTTATACATACCCATATTGAGAAATTGCCAAACACCTTTCTTTTCTTCAGCTTTAGGAATAAATCTTGCTTCTGTACCTTCCCATTTGGCATCCCATAGATCACAATAAGCTTTATATGCTTTACATATCAATTCAAATGTAACTAAACGTCCATCAATAGTTTTTTCATCTTTACCCATTATAATGT
>ENA-UOWO01007514-UOWO01007514.1-activated-sludge-metagenome-genome-assembly--contig:-NODE-7514-length-10742-cov-9.578086_pt1 | contig 10742 bp, 11 predicted proteins | sample MGYA00238148_ERZ761564 | MGnify/ENA primary metagenome ERZ761564 (study PRJEB28885, sample SAMN05720194) | activated sludge metagenome | isolation source: Anaerobic digester | place: USA...
CTCGGACCGTCGTCCTCCGCAATGTTTTTTGAAACAACAATCTTTTCCGCGAGGCAAGTGTCAATATCAAAGGTCTGATCTTTTTCTTCCTTACCAACCAGCTTCGCGATCGCGAAGTTAAATTGTCAAAGGTCGGACCTCTGACACTGACCCCTTTTTGATTTTTCCGTAGATTAGATATACAAAAAACCACGATATTTTCGTGGTTTTTTGTATTAGATACTTTTTACAATTCTTTCAAACGTTTCAGGGTTTTTTCGAGCTAAATCTGATAGGATTTTACGATCCAGGGTGATATTTTTCTTTTTAAGTTTATCTATTAAAACACTATAAGACATACCGAAGGGGCGGATAGCAGCATTTAAGCTAAGTGTCCAATTTTTTCTAGCATCTCCTTTTTTATTTTTTCTGTGATCAAAAGAATAATTACCGGCATGCATTAGAGCCTCTTTAGCTTGAATAACCTTAGTGCTACGCCCAAAACGAAAACCCTTAGCTTGGGATAGAATATTTTTTCGACGCTTATTTTTTATTATTCCATTTTTAACTCTTGTCATATTTTATTTTTAGATATTTGGTAAATAAGTTCTTTTAATTTTATTTGAAAACTTTTGCTCTTTTAGCTTGCGACCATTTAATTGTTTTTTTCTAGATTGCTTAGCATTAAAATGATTAAAACCAGGGGCGCGAGATAAAATCTTACCCTTTTTGGTAATTTTAAGTCTTTTAGTTAATGATTTATTTGTTTTGATAGCCATAATTTATGATTTATCTTTTTCTATAGTAATTATTGGACCCTTAGGACCCTTTTTAAAATCTTCGGCAATTTTAAAGTTTTCGGTAATTAAGTGTAAGACCCTATCCAAGCGGTCTTTTAAGAAAGACTCTTGCATATATTTAGAACGTCCTGATAAAAATAATTCTATTTTTATGCGATGCCCCTCTCCCAACCACTTTGAAGCTTTTCTAGCCTTAAGAGCTAAGTCATTTTCTCCGGTTCCTATCTTGATTTGAATAGACTTAGTTTCAGTTAGCTTAGTTCCAGCTTTAGTCTTTTTTTGTTTTTTGTTTTGATCGTACTTATACTTACCGTAATCTGCTATTTTAACTATAGGGGGTTTTGCATTAGGAGATATTTCAATCAAATCCAGACCCAAACTTTCAGCTTTAGCAAGAGCTTCTTTAACACTCAAAACACCAAGATTATCACCTTCGTTTGAGATCACTCTAACCTCGGGCGCTTTTATTTGATTGTTGATTCTTTCTCTCAATGTGTATTTTCCGATAGAAATAAATAGATTACCTACTAAGAGATACTATCATATTAGTTGGTTTTTAGCAATAGTATTTAGGGAATGTAAGAATTATTAAAAAAAGAGCGATTTGATATCGCTCTTTAGTTAAAATTAGGGGGAGGCCGGGTTCTTGTTCTTGCTGTGGTCATGACAGCAAATTACCCCTTTAGGGAGCCGAAGCTCACACCTGTCCCCAATTATTCTTATTCATCAAAAATAATTTTTTTGGTGCTTGAAATTGTTTCTTCAAAAATTTTTTGGTATAAATTAACCCAGAAACAAGCCAGGTCTTTTTGGGGAATACCAAGATCTTTAGAAACATTTCCAAGAACCCTTTTTAACTCATTGGCATTAGGAATTCTTTCTCTCTTTGCCCTTTCTTTTAGAATAACGAGAGCGATTTCTCCCATTTTTTCTTTCGTGATTCTCTCCATTTTTTTATTTTTTAATGGTTTCAAAGCAATATTGCTTCTTGACCCCAATGATAACATATTTTATGCATAAAGTCAAATGGTTGTAAGGTACACTTAGCCTTGTTTATATTTTTATATTTATACCAAAAATAGATTTATAAAATAAGGTTTAAAAATGGCGAGAATCGGTCACTCTCGTGGATATTTTATTTCGTTATCACTCATAAAATATCTCACTCCCTTGACCTCCACTCGGGCGCTCGGACTGTCGTCCGGCTTCGCGCGCCCTCGGTTCGATTCCCGCCAATCTCACTAAAACAGTAAAACCCGAATGCTTTCGCATCCGGGCTAAACTGTTTTATGTGGAGATGGCGGGATCGCGAGTACGCTTATCGGCCTCGACTCAAAATTTTTTCGTCAAAAAATTTTGGTCTGGCCACCGACTCGCTCATTTTGTTTGCTAACAAAATGATGCTCCGTCGTTCGATTCCCGCACGCAGAGTGTGCAGACACTCTGCTCATCTCCACACAAAAAAACAAAAAGCGCCTAATGGCGCTAATGTTTTTACGTGTGGAGATGGCGGGAATCGAACCCGCGTGCGGAGGGAACTCTTGTATAAGTCTACATGTTTAATTTATTCAATGGTTTAAATGTTTATTCTTAAGAATAAATAAGAAAAATAAACATCGAGTCCTCAATTGTCAGAACCTAAAATGGACGGTCGTAGATTCTTAACCCGATAAATTATGCCCACAATCTATATCGGATGTCTAGAAGTGGACACTTGCCTGACCTAAATTAGGCGAAAGCAAGAGCAAGATTTCCAAAATATGGAGATCTTACTTTAGCGACTTTGTTTGCACTTAGTCTTTTTTAGGAAGTTTTAAAAGATTCCTAAACACTTTACATGCATATACAAGATGATTCTCTTCGTCGAAGCCGATCATCCCCAAAAATTTATTTATAAATTTTTGGCCCCGAGTAGCTTTTAGCGGAGTGGGGCATATTTTAATTAATATTTTTGTCCAAGTTTTATACTTAGACAGAATTTTTTCAACGATCTATCTCTTATACTCTCTTTCCATTTCCCGGTCCAGATCTCTTTGTTTAATAGTTTCTCTTTTATCAAAAGTTTTCTTCCCTCTGGCAACGGCTATTGATACTTTAATGTAACGCCCCTTACTATACAACGAAAGAGGGACGAGAGTCAAGCCCTTAATATCATCTTTATCTGCTATTTTTTTAATTTCTTTTTTAGATAACAACAATCTTCTTGTTCGGTCTGGATCATAAGCTGGGTCGGTATTATTTGGTTGATATGGGGGGATGTGCAATCCGATAACATAAGCTTCTCCGCCTCGGACTATACAAAAAGCGGAATTCAAGTTTCCCTGTCCTTTCTTAACTGATTTTACCTCATGCCCCAAAAGCTCTATTCCAGCTTCTACTTTATCTTCTATGCTGTAATTAAAATGGGCTTTTTTGTTTTCTAAATATGTTGCCATAATTAAACTAATTTTAGCAATTATTGGGATTTATACAAAGTTTTTAGTTTTGCTGTTTTTAAGGTATAATCTACAAAGTTAAAATATATTAATTTAGGAATTAAAAATATTTCCTTTTAAAACAATGGACAACAAAAATATAAAAATAGATCCCAAAAAAAAGCCTAAAAATCCAAACTTAATGAGTCAAATCATGATTGCGGTTTTGATATTTATGAGTATAACCGTAGCCTACTCACTTTTAGTTAAGGGCAACAAAGAAGCAGAAGAAATAACTATTTCAGATGTAGCCAAAGCTATTTCGTCTGAGACAGTTGAAAAAATAGAAGTTTCAGGCCCCAATATAAATGTTATTTTTAAAGATGGGACAAAAGGAGAAGCTAAGAAAGAAGCAGAAAGCTCACTATCTGAAACATTATCTAATTATGGTTTGACAGGAGAACAGATAGCCAACGCTAGAATAGAGATAAAAGAAGAGAGGTCTCTGGGCTATTGGATTTTAAGCTTATTGCCATTTCTCCTTCCGCTAATTATTGTTGGATTTTTCTTTTGGATGCTTAGTCGGCAAGCTAAGGGGCAAGGGATGCAAGCTTTCACCTTTGGACAATCTAGAGCTAGAATTACTGATCCAAATGACAAGAATAACAAGGTTACATTTAAGGATGTAGCTGGAGTCAAAGAGGCCAAAGAAGAATTGACAGAAATAGTTGATTTTCTTCGTAATCCCAAAAAGTTTCTAGATATAGGAGCAAGGATTCCGAAGGGAGTTATCTTAACAGGAGCTCCTGGAACAGGAAAAACATTACTTGCTAGAGCTGTAGCCGGAGAAGCTAGTGTGCCATTTTTCCACTTATCTGGTTCAGAGTTCGTTGAAATGTTTGTCGGAGTTGGAGCTTCTCGGGTTAGAGATTTATTTAAGCTAGCTAAAAAATCAGCCCCTTCAATTGTTTTTATAGATGAAATAGACGCAGTTGGTAGAGTTAGAGGAACGGGGGTTGGAGGAGGAAACGATGAAAGGGAACAAACATTAAACCAAATACTTGTTGAAATGGACGGCTTTGAGCCAAATGAAAAAGTTATCGTTATGGCTGCCACTAACCGTTCTGATGTTTTAGATCCAGCCTTATTAAGACCTGGTCGTTTTGATAGAAGGGTGGTTTTAGATTTACCAGATAGAGAAGATAGGGAAGAAATATTAAAAATACATGCTAGGAAAAAACCTTTTGCTGAAGATGTTGATCTTAAGGTAGTTGCCGAAAGAACACCTGGATTTTCGGGAGCCGATTTGTATTCAATTATGAATGAGGGAGCCATTTTAGCAGCTAGAGAAAATAGGAAAAAAATATCTCAATATGATTTAATCCGTTCAATTGAAAAAGTTATGATGGGACCAGAGAGAAAAAGTCACCTCTTAACCAAAAAAGAGAAAGAGATAGCGGCTTATCATGAAGCTGGGCATGCTTTAGTCGCTTCAGTTTTGCCTTATGCTGATCCAGTTCACAAAGTATCTATTGTTTCAAGGGGGAGTGCTGGAGGCTATACATTAAAATTGCCTCTTGAAGAAAGGAAACTTCAAAATAAAAAAGAATTTTTAGATGATATAACAATGTCTCTTGGGGGATATGTTACAGAACAATTAATTTTTGGTGATGTGACGACGGGCCCCTCAAATGATTTACAGGTAGCTACTAGTTTAGCTAGGGCTATGGTTACCAGGTGGGGTATGAGTGATAGCTTGGGTCCAATTGCTTACAACAAAGATGGGGGGCGAGATGTCTTTGGTCAAAGTGTTGGAACAAATGAATATTCAGAGAAGACAGGAGACCAAATAGATGCTGAAGTTTCTAAGATCATGAACGAATCAATGGAGAAAGCTAAACAAATAGTGACAGACAAAAGAGCCACCCTTGATGCTATTGCTCACAAGCTTATAGAAGTTGAAACCTTAGAACAAAAAGAATTTAACGAGCTTCTGTTAGCTAACGGCATAATGCCAAAAAAGAAAGAAGCATAGAATTTAAAAACAAAACAACCCCAAATAAACAAATGCTTTGTTTTTAACACAAGAACTCTTTTAATATATTAAACGATATCTTAAAACTTAATTTTATGGCTAGAAAATTAGATAAACAAAAAGCAATAAAACTTAGAGATATAGGGTATAGTTATTCTCAAATAAAAGAAAAAATTGGAGTTAGTAAAAGCACCCTTTCAGATTGGCTTAGAGATATGCCCTTATCAGATAAAAGAATTAGGGAGTTAAGAGATTTTAATTCTGAACGCATAGAAAGATACAGAAACACCATGAAAGAAAAAAAAGATAAACGCCTAAGAGAAGTATATAAAAAAGTATCAAAAGACATAGGGAGTTTTTCTAATAGGGAAATATTTTTGCTAGGTTTATTTTTGTATTGGGGGGAGGGGACTAAAACAGCTCGTTGCTCAACTCAGTTAACAAATACCAATCCAGCCATCATTAAATTCTTTATTAAATGGTTAGAATTATTAGGGGTAAATAAAAAAGATTTAAAGATAAAACTACATATTTATTCTGATATGAAAGTAAAGGAAAGTATTGCTTTTTGGTCGAAAATCCTTAAAATAAATAGACAGCAGTTTAAAAAGCCATACATAAAACAAACAAAATTAGAATCAATAACTTATAAAAATGGTTTTGGGAAAGGAACTTGTTGTGTTATATTTGAGGGGAGAGATCTTTGGGAATATATAACAATGGGGTTAAAATATATTTCAGAGATTTAAAATTAAACCACCCTTAGCTCAGTTGGTAGAGCGAGCGCCTTATACGCGCCAGGTCCTAGGTTCAAGTCCTAGAGGGTGGACAAGAAAAAAGAGTTTTTTATTCAAAATGCAGATTTAATTTTTTTGATTTAAATATTTTTTCAAGTTTTGGAAATGATTCCAAATCTTGGTCTTCTCCGATGATTTTTATGGCTTCTTCTCTAGCAGCTTCAACCATTTTAATATTTTTAATAGCCTCCATGCCTAAATCTGTTATACCCCACTGTTTATCTCCAGTTAAAAGCCCTGCTCCTCTTAAATTAAGATCAAGCTCGGCAAGTTCAAAACCGTTTTTGGCTGTCCTAAGGGCTTCTAATCTACCCATTGTTTTTTCTGTCTTTGCTTTAGCAAAAAGATAGCAATAAGCTTGATCCTCTCCACGAATAACACGACCCCGAAGCTGATGAAGCTGAGCTAGTCCAAACCTTTCAGCCCCTTCAATAATTATGACAGTGGCGTTAGGAATATTTACCCCAACTTCAATAACTGAGGTGGAAACCAAAATGTCTATTTTTTTCTCCTCAAACTTTTTCATAACCTCTTCTTTTTTTTGTTTAGACATCTTACTGTGCATGATGTCTATATTTTTATTTGGAAAAACTTTTTCCTTAAGCCTTTTTGCTTCGCTTGTTACAGACTTAACATCTAGTTTAATTTGTTGCCCTTCATCGGGTTCATCAATTTTAGGGCAGATCACATACATTTGTTTTCCTTTTTCTAACTCCTCTTCTATTTTTTTATAAGCATCTTCTCTTTTATTTTCTGGAACAATTTCGGTTATAACTTTTTTTCTACCTGATGGCATTTCGTCAATAATTGATAAATCCAAATCCCCATATACAGTTAAAGCCAGAGTCCTCGGAATAGGAGTGGCTGTCATTGATAGATAATGAGGAGCTTGCCCTTCTTTTTTAGCTAATTTCATCCTTTGATTTGTTCCGAATCTGTGTTGCTCGTCTATTATTACTAGGCCTAAGTCTTCAAATAAAACAGATTTAGATATTAAGGAATGAGTACCTATAACAATTGGTATCTCACCGTTTTTAACCCATTTTAAAAGTTGATTTTTAGAAATAGTTGTCCAAGTCTTTATTTGTTTGCCATCTTTCCACCCAGCTGTTTTAGCTGGAAATTTTCGGCAACCACTTGAGGTAACAAGGCCGATGGAAATTCCGGTATGCTCAAAATATTTAATAAAATTTTCAAAGAGCTGAATAGCTAAAACTTCAGTTGGAGCCATATAAGCAACTTGTAAATTTCCAAAATCTAAACGCTCATCCTTTTTGGCTGGCTTGTCCCTTTTGCTACTTTTTTGTGACTTGCTTCGTAGCGGTCTGTTTTTGATAACAGCATAAGAAATAGTTGCAGCAATAAATGTTTTACCACTACCAACGTCTCCCTCTATTAGCCTAGACATTGGTTTGTCTTTCTTTAAGTCCCCCAAGATTGTTTTAATAGTCTTAGTTTGTGAATTAGTTGGCTTAAATGGGAACCTAGACATAAAATCTTCTATATCGTTTTTATCAATTTCTAATTTATATGAAAATAGTTGCTCGGACTTCTTTCTCTCCTGTTGTCTGGATAATTGGATGAAGAAAACTTCTTCAAAAGCAAATCTCTTTCTAGCAATTTCCCAATGCTCTTTCTTTTTAGGGTTGTGAACCCAAATTAAAGCTGTTCTTAAACTGGGTAATTTATATTTATCTAGGATTTCTTTAGGCAGATAATCTTCTATCTTCTTAAAACAATCTTGTTTAAAAATTTTATTGATAGTGTGATAAATCCATTTTGATGTTATTCCTTTTGTCTCGTGATATATAGGGTAACCATATTGTAAATTATCTTGGTCTTTAGAGAACAAAGAATCATTGATATCAATCGGTAAAAACCCCTCATTTTTTATTTCTGGATTAGTTAAAGTTAAACCATAAGTTTTATTATTTGAAACCTTGCCGGTGACCCTGACAGTTCCGCCATTTTTAATCATTTTGGCTAGATATGGCTGATGGAACCAAACTATATTAATTGATCCGGTTAGATCAGAAAGAATTGCTTTACTCATTGGTATTTTTGAGCGAAAACCTTTTTGGGTTGTTAATCCTGATATTTTCCCCAAAACAGTGACTAGCTCCCCGTCTTCTAGCGTTTCTATATTTCTAATTTGACTTATTTCTGAATATCTATTTGGAAAATAAAACAATAAATCTTTTATTGTTTTTAAGTTTAGTTTTACAAGGGCTTTTTCTGTGGCGGGGGCGAGCCTGAAGTGTAATTCAATCTTATCTTCTAGCTTCATTTCAAAATTATAACATAAATAAAGCCGACTTATTTTATAAACCCCATAAGATTATGCTATAATAAGCCTTTAATTAATTTATTAACAAAATATGGATAAAAAATATTTGATTGTAAATACAGGTAGTGCTTCAAAAAAGTACTCTTTTTATATTGGAGAGCAAAAAGTCTATAATGCTCATTTTGAAATGGAAGATAGTTTGCCAATCGTAACTGAAAGTGCAGAAGACAAAAAAGAAAAAAGAAAGATTGCCAAGAAAGAATATGACAATGCCATTAGTTTAATAGTTGAATCTTTAATTTGTCATAATTTAATAAAAGACAAAAATGATATTGATAGTGTTGGAATTAGAATTGTGGCACCGGGAGAATACTTTTTAACCAATAGATTAATTGACAAAGAGTATATGAAAAAAGCCAAAGAGGCCTTGCGAAAAGTTCCGCTACACTTAGGTCCAGCCTTGAAAGAAATAGAAAATATAAAAAAATATTTAGGCCCTAAGATAGCTATTTACGGAGTTTCTGATAGTGCTTTCCACTCTACTATTCCTGAAGAGACAAAATTTTATGCTATTCCAATTAGTGATAGTAGAAGACTTGGCCTACAAATGTTTGGTTACCATGGGATTTCCGTCCAATCAGTTGTTTCAAAAGCTGAAAAGATATTAGGTAAATTGCCAGAGAAAACAGTCATTTGTCACTTAGGAGGAGGAGGGAGCGTAACGGCAGTAAAAGAAGGTAAGAGTATAAATACATCAATGGGCTTCACTCCACTTGAGGGTCTTGTTATGGCTACACGAGTTGGTGATATAGACGCTGGGGCAGTTTTATATTTGTCAGAAAAATTGAAAAAGAGCCCCCATAAGCTTGAGGATTATTTCAATAATAAGTGTGGGCTTTTAGGCTTGTCGGGAAAAAGTTCTGATATTAGAGAATTGTTAATTGAAGAAGAAAAAGGACATGGTGAATCAGCTTTAGCCTTGAAACTCTATGCCAATCGGATTAAAGAGTATATTGGTAAAATGTCCGCTTCTTTGGGGGGAATAGATTTACTTGTTTTAGCTGGAACGGTCGGCGAGAGGTCTTTTGTTATGAGGCAAAGGATTTGTCAGGGTTTGGACTTTTTAGGAATTAATATTGATGATGATTTGAATAATAAGTCTGAAGGGGTGGAGGTGGATATCAGCAAACCGGAGTCTCGTGTCAGAGTTTTAATAGTCAAAACTGACGAAACCGAAGAAATAGCCAAAGAGACCTTAAGACTATCTAAATAAAAAAGTCCCATGTCGCAAATGTGCGACATGGGGTTAATTTGGGTTATTTTATATTTTTTATTTCTACTATACACGAGGCCACTGGGTTTACCAGGAGCCTTTCTTTTGGAATCAGCTGTCCAGTGTATTGACATACTCCGTATGTCTTATTTTGGATGCGAGTTTTGGCTCTTTCTAAATCTGAAAGAAATTTTTTTGTTCTACAGATTTGGGCCAAAATAGAATCAACGCCGAAAGACAGATTAGCTCTGTCCATAACGTCTGCACAGCATGATAATTCTGCGTAGTAAGATTCTAGGGAGTCAAGTAGGCCAGACAGGTTTTCTTTTTCTTGTTCAATTTTTTGTTGAACACAACTAGAAAACACTTGGAGATCTGCCTCTGGATAGTAATTTAATTTTTTAAGACACATAATTAGGTTGTTAAAGGGTTAGTGTTTATGGAGCTTTTCGTCTTAAATTATATACACTTTTTAATTTTTGTCAAATTTCATTTTTTGTATTAAGATATAAATATATGGTAGAGATAGTTCAAAAAGATAATAAGGTTTTGAGACAAAAAGCCAAAGAAGTAAAAGTCTCAGAAATAAATAGCCCCGATATACAGAAAGTATTAAAAGATATGTCGGAAGCTGTTGATAGTCAATATGACGGAGTAGCCATAGCTGCCCCCCAAATAGGCGTTTCTTTGAGAATATTTTGTATTTCAGGGAAGGCTTTTGATGCTGATTTCTTAGAAGGAAGAACACAAACTCATGATTCTAAAAAATACCCAAACTTATTTTTTATTAATCCAAAAATAACAAAAATTTCAAAAGATAAAAAATTAGTAGAAGAGGGATGTCTATCTGTTAGACCTTTATTTGGTAAAGTTCGTCGAGCTTCACGAGCAAGTGTTTCCGCTTATGATGAAAAAGGGAAAAAATTTGAAATGGATGGCACCGGCTTACTAGCACACATCTTTCAGCATGAGATTGATCATTTTGAAGGAACTTTGTTTATAGATAAGGCTAAAGATATTAGAGAGGTAAATTATTAATCTCTGATTGAGAAATTATCTTTTTTATGATAATCTGGAAATTGTCAGATATTATTTTTAATATTGGAGAGGTGGCTATGAAATATGAACTCTCTATATTTCATCCGATTTTGCAAAGC
>ENA-UOWO01007515-UOWO01007515.1-activated-sludge-metagenome-genome-assembly--contig:-NODE-7515-length-10741-cov-14.474078_pt1 | contig 10741 bp, 13 predicted proteins | sample MGYA00238148_ERZ761564 | MGnify/ENA primary metagenome ERZ761564 (study PRJEB28885, sample SAMN05720194) | activated sludge metagenome | isolation source: Anaerobic digester | place: USA...
GCAGCAAAAATTCCGACTAGTATGAATAATGCATCTTTAATAATTCTTTTTACGGAGATGGTAAGTTCCTTTTTACCTTTATTTATTTCATTTTCCGAATAAGTATCCTTTTTTAAAGGCTTGTTTTTATTATTCAAAACGGTGTTGATAATGACTTTACTGAGCAGTGGATTCATAAGCTATGCATATTTATGTCGTGAAACATAAGATATAAAAATTTCGGCAATTTTCAAAATTTACACTATGCAAATTTTGAATTTTATTATTTCTTAAATCTCGGATGATGCAGCGATAAGGATTCCTTTAAATATTGCTGATCTAAGTGTGTGTAAATTTCTGTGGTGGTGATGGACGAATGACCTAGCATTTGCTGCACGGCTCGCAAATCAGCTCCGCCTTCAATTAAATGTGTGGCAAACGAATGCCGGAACGTATGTGGTGAAATACTTTTGTTCAGTGCTATCTTTTCAGCCAGCGCTTTTATAATTAAAAACACCATCACACGTGAGATTGGCTTTCCATTTCTGTTTAAAAACAACACATCCGAAAATTTAGGATATTGTGGCAACTTTTTGCGAACGTGTTCTAAATAAATTTGGATATGTTTCAAGGCTTCGCTGCCAATCGGCACCAGTCGTTCTTTGTTGCCTTTTCCAATTACACGAATAAATTCGACGTCTTTGTAGATATGAGAAATCTGCAGGTTGATTAATTCCGTTACGCGCAAACCGCTGCTGTATAAGGTTTCCAGCATGGCTTTATTGCGTATATTTTCATCTTTACTTAAATCCAACGCACCAATCAGTTTTTCAATTTCTTCAAACGATAAGGTATCCGGCAATTTTTTGCTGAGTTTCGGACCTTCTAATAATGTTGTCGGATCTTCTTTGATATAGTCATCCGTAATCAGGTATTTGTAAAAGGCTTTTAATCCGGAAATAATGCGTGCCTGACTTCTGTCGCTCAATCCTAAATCATGCAGGTGTGCAATGAAATGTTCCAGATCTTTCAGCTTTAAGTCATCCGGATTGACAGATTTATTTTCTATGCTTAAGTATTGCAGCAACAATTGAACATCATGTAAATAAGCATCCACAGAGTTTTGTGAAAGCGATTTTTCTATCTTTAAATAAGCTTCAAAATTTTTTATGTAAAGTTTCCAGTTCGTCATTTGTATATTGCTAAGATAGGCGATAGGCGACAGGAGAAGGTAATTTTTTCTGATTTATTTTATATCTTGTATCACAAATCTCACGTCTAAAATTCTATTTGTGAAAAAAATAATCATCATCAACGGACCGAATCTGAACTTGCTGGGAAAACGCGAACCATCCGTATATGGCTCAGAAACATTTGAAAACTTCCTGACCGAAATGCAGCAAAAATATGCTAATCAGGAAATTTCCTATTTCCAAAGTAATATTGAAGGCGAGTTGATTTCCAAACTCCATGAAGTTGGTTTTTCGTTTGATGGTATCATCTTAAACGCTGCAGGTTATACGCATACTTCTATTGCTATTGCAGATGCCATTCGTGCTATCAAAACACCTGTAGTGGAAGTGCATATCAGCAATACTTTTTCCAGAGAATCTTTCAGACACCATTCTTATATTTCACCGGTTGCCAAAGGTGTTATCGTTGGTTTCGGATTGAAGAGCTATGAACTGGCGTTGAAGTATTTTGAGTAAGTAGTTTGATTATTTCTTCAGTGTAATTTTTCGTTCAGAAAAACTGTATTTGCTTTCCACTTGTTTGCCTTTTTCATCTAACAAAGTAAGTTTGATTGAAGTTTCGCCCATTGGTAAGCCTTCCATAAAATAACCGCACCATTTCGTCAGCATAAATTCCGTGCCGTTTATTTCAGCTTTTACTTTGTATCCTTTTTCTGAAAGTTCACAGTTCACAACGTAAAAATCGAGTAAAACAGCATCTGTTTCTATGCCTGTATATTCACCTTTGGGTCTGCTGTAAAACAACATCGGACTTGTCAAATCCGGTGCTGCATATCTCGAATAATAACGGGATTTACCGGTAATAACTGATGTTAACGCATAAGCATTTTTATTTTTTATGCTTTCATGATATGAGCGCGAAAGAAAAGATAAAACCGTATGTTGTCCGTCATCTAATGCTTTGACTGTTGGATTCGCTTCATAAAGCGCAAGATAAGGTTCATTGTCAACGATACAATGTACATGTTGTCCTTTGGCAGCATTGGCACAGGTTTTTATATCCGATAAGGATGTTTGCTTGCCTAATTCGTAATTAGTAAACGTATAATTAAGCGTAAATAGATTATTGTCCAGATCTTCAATATTCGTATTCAAGCTCTGCGTGAGTGTAGCATGCTCAAAGGTTTCCGGCGAATAGAGTTCTGTAAGCGTTATTCCATTTTTTGTCATTGTTGTCAGTTTAGCCATTTTCTCAGCAGATTCTTTTGAGTTTCGTGCAGTTGCTTTTCGGTTGCAATTGGATAATGTCGCAGACAAGGCTGCAATTGCAATAATTATAAAAGAGATTTTTCGCATAAATAAAGTTTGTTAAAGTTGGCTTTTTTCTTTCAGATTCTGCATTAAATATAGTGCATGTATGTTATTAATTCTAAAATCTTTATCAGCAGGTTTTTCCTTCAGTCGTTTGTAAATTTCTTCATAAAGAAACAGCGTATTATTCACATCTTTTGAAACGTCTTTATTGTTTTGCAGCTGAAATAATTTAGTTAAACGTTTCGGTAAAATGGTTTTTCCCATTTTTTTCATGGTATATAATTTGCCGCTATTTGCTGCTGCTGGTTTTTTAAAGTCAATATGATATTTTTTAAAATGACCGTTTAAGAGATACTCATTGTAATATTGTTGATTTAACCGCATTTCTATTGGCAAAGCATACCAGAATTGAATCCAATTAGTATTCCAGAATGGTAAATAAAAATCAAGCCCGAAATATTCGTATACGCGAACAGAATTGATGATGAACTTTGACAATCTGTTTTTAATCAGCCATTCCTGATAGCCGTTCCAGGAGTTTTCATATACTGTCAATTCTGGTTTTAGCTGATGTTTATAACCCACGAAATTCTGAATATCGAAATTCCGCACCGGCTCTATAAAACTTCCGGCGTGAATATCCTGACAAAATCCATTCATAACAACCGTATTTTTCTGCAATAAATTATTTTCCTTCAAATAATGCAAAGCAAAAAAATCCTGTTCGTGTGGCAGCGATGAATAGTGATGATTAAGCGCTGCATATGTATTCCATTTTTCTGTAAAAAAAGTTTGTAATAAAGTATCTGTATATTCAATAAAATGCCATTTTATATGCAGCTTTTCACATACATTTTTGGCTATCAGTACTTCAAAACTATCTTTGCGACCATACGTGTAGCATTCTACCAAAGGATACTTGTATTCTTTCAATAAAGCAACTAAATAGCGAGAATCGTAACCACCGGAAAGCGGAATTAAAATCGGTCGGTTGTCTGCATATTGTATAGCTTTTTCTATAAGCTTTTTTTCCTGCTGTTGTAGTTGCTTGCCTAATGCTTCTTTTGATAACGTAGAAAATGCTGATTGATGACGGAAATACGTTTTAATAGTTAACGCAGCAGTTTGTTTATCAATAACGGCATATTCGCCAGCTTGCAGTTGTAACCAGCCTTTCAGCAGTGTCTTGTTTTCCAGCGTGCAATATACTTTGCAGAAATTTTCAACTTCTTTTACATCAATTGTCTCATTAGTGAAATAAATAGGTTCAATGGTATCTGTAATTACAATGTCAGCTGCTGTTGAATAAATAAATAATGGGAAAGTTCTGATGGTGTCAACGGCAATGAATACGGATGTTTCGGTTTCCGTCACAATACTGAAATGTCCGTTCAGTTGCTGTAGCTTTTCTTTGAATGATTCTTCGTTTGTTATAGTTTGAAAATTATGAAGCAGTGCTGTTTCTTTTAAAAGTTCATTATTATTGAATGCAGTACCGATAACAGAAGTAGCGTTTTCTGTTTTCCAGGAATGATATAAATGATATGTCAACTGTATCTTAATCATTTTTCAGGATGCGATTATTGATATAGTATAACAAATATAGATTCATTAAAATTCCGACAATTGAAAACAATGCAATGGATAAATAAAAATCCTGTAAATAGCCGCCAATAGCAATTGCTATAATTCGTGCAGCAAATAAAACGGCATTAAATCCGAACTCAAATTTCAGTAGATGTTTAATGTCTAATAAGCAGGAAACAGGTGAGGCGATGAGCCCGAGAAAATACCATAAAATAAGGTATTGTGCAATTTTACCGGCTTCTATCCATTCACCGCTGAACAAGGAAAAGAATAATTCTTTCCCGAAAAATAATATAAATAGAGTTGGCAAAATTGAAATTAAAAAAGTAAATAAGATGATTTTCTGTGTTGATTTTTTTAATTCTGCCGGTGCCTGTTCGCTTGCCTTTTTGAAATACACCTGACCTAACGCAGAAGTATACATACCGGTCGGTGCATTCAGTAATCGGGTAGCATACGAGTAGAATCCTACATATTGAGGCGAAAAAAACTGCGACAATAACAAGGGAACGCTGTTGCGGGAAAAGTTATTCAGCAAGGAAGACCAGGTGCCGTATTTAGGAAACTGATCGTACTTTTCCCAGATTTCTTTGGTTGCTTGTATGTCTGCTTTCGGTCGGTAATAGAATAAGACCAATAGGGTAGCAGCTGTTAATCCTGCGATGAAACCATAAACCAGCGCATGTGCAACGTGCTGAAATGCTAACAGTAATGTCACCGCGCAGGTAGTCAGCACCTGAAGGATTCGAAAGTAATTTACGGCTGCATATTTTTCCTGTTTATTCAGATAGACCAAAACAGGCTGGTGGATGCCATACAATAAAATGGTAAATGGCAACAGGAAATAAATTTTAGGTAAAAAGAACAGGAACAATAATTCTACAAGCAGCAGTATGCTGAAAATAATGACCGCAATTGTGAATGCTGCATTCAGTATTTTTTTAGTTTCATTATCGTCTTTTCCCAACATCACAACAATGTCTAATTTGGCATTGACTACTTCAATCAGAATAAATACTACAGAAGTGAAGATGCCAAATTCTGCAAAATCTGCCGGCGCAAAATATTTTGGCAGCACTAATGAAAACAGGAAATTGATGATTTGCACCAAAACAAGTCCGGAGAAAAGTGCAGAGAAATTTTTAAAAAATGAAGCTGTTTCGGATGCCTTATTCATCCTTGCGAAGTTACAATTTTATTTTCTTTGCTCTGCTTTTAAATGCGGCTCCGGCCGTTGGCAACTGATCGTCTATAAGGCATTTTAATTCGGTTTTCAGTTCAGGATAAACTGCAGATAGTTTATTCAGTACTGACAAAGAAAAGGCTTTAACAGCTATAGGTGTCGTATGAGCCGCAACATATTCAAAGCAACTGTTAATGACTTGTGCATGCAGATGTTCAGGTATATCAACCAAATTTAGAATTCGAATGGTATTTCTTACAACCGCATCGTGTACCGGATTTTTCAGGTTGTCGAGCATCTGCTGCAGGTATTTTTGCGCAAATTCGGGATGCTTTTGTATGCAGTTGGAAACTGCCCAGGAAGCACGTTGTGACACACGGTATTCATCGTGCAGAAACAGTTGCATTAATTCATGAAATTTGTCCGCATCATTGCCAATATAATCAACGATACGATGCATTTGCTGCCTGGAATGTTCCGCTAAAATGGCTGTCCGAAGTTCCATCTTGTATTGGTGTTTATTCAAATTTCCATTTTACCGTTACCCATAAACTTATCATTCGCGACCAGCGGAATATCAGCGGCCACAAGACCAGTAGTATCACCGCATTTATCACCAATAGTTTCGGTATCCATTCCAATCCTAATATAAACGTCAGCGGAATGATAAACACAAATGAAAATCCCATACTCACGATGTAACTCATGTACATAGACAAGAAATGAAATCCGGTTTCGTTTTCCAAATCAAAATCACACACCGGACAGCGTTTTTCCATTTCGCTCAGATGTGACAGATGATATGGATTTGGGTCTGTAAATATTTTTCCCTGATAACACTTAGGACAACGACATAAAAGGATGGATTTAAGAGCAGACATATAGACGAACTGTTATAACACAAAGCTACTGTTTTTACATTCGTTTTGATAAGATTAAATAATTAGTTGTTTTACATCAACAACCTGAATGTATTACGGCTTCGTCAATTGCGGATCTTTGGTGTCTATTTTGGTTGGCTGATTGTCATCCGCACCTAAGATATCTTTCATCGTAAAATAAGCGCTTTGGTCTATTTTTACTTTTATTGGAATAAATCCCATTGCTTTCACTTTCACGTAGCCTTTGTAATCTACTTTTACTTTTTTGCCTGACAGCACCATCTTTGAACCTTCCGTAAACAATTTGCTTACTGTTGGTCCTGTTTTTACATTGATTTTAAGAGGCAAATCAAATGCACTCTCTTTTTTTATTTTCACCACATCTGCTGCTTCGGTAATTGTGCCTAATTTTTTATCCGCAATAAATACATCAATCAGTATTTCTTCCACTTTTACTTTTGCATTGTATGGATTGTAAATAACCGCAGTTATACCCATGCCGATTTCTTTAAGCGAGAAACTTGCAATATGAAATTCTTTCGTTTTTACCAGATACGGTTCTTTGTCTTCGGCTTGTACTGAAAGAAATGAAAAGAATAAAATAAAAAAAATAGTTATCGGGTGTTTCATTATTCGTTGTCTTTTTTAGCTGCTTTTTTTTCTTCTCTTTTTTTCTTACGCTCTTCACGCTTTTCCAGTCTTTCTTCTTTTTTTGTGAGATACTCGTAGGTTGTAGCATACTTCACGGAAGTCATCACTTCTTCGCCTTTTGCATTTTTAAGGGTTAAGTCACCTAATAACTGAACCGTATATTTTGTAGCCGGATCGTGTTCTGCTTCAATAAATGAATTGGTTTCATAAGTATATTGAACCGGTATAGAAAATTCAGAATTAGGTTTTATTTTTTTACTGATTTTAGTAACTACCGTTCCAACATCTTTTCCATCAATGGTAAAATCCAGCACTAAATCTTTCAAATCAAATTCCTGATCGCTTAAATTCATAAAAATGGCGGTTGCCGTAAGTTTGGCGTTTTCTTTAGACAGATTGCCTAAATCAAGATTAACCATTTTTTTAAATTCAATATCTTGTTTGTCCTCATTGCAGGAAACAATAATCAAAGCCGAAAAAAGTAAGATGAATAAGTTGCGCATGTTTGTTTTTTTACAAAAGTATTTAATCAGAAGTAACTTTTTTTCTTTTTAAGATTTTTTTACATAATCATAGTATCAAAAACCTTACCATTTTCCGCTGGCACCGCCGCCACCAAAACTTCCGCCACCGCCGCCACTAAATCCACCGCCACCGCGACTGCTTCCGCTGCTGCTGCCACCACTGCTAATGACAATGAAAGCAATACGCGCCAGAATAGGGAAGCGGATCATCAAAATAATAATTAAGAGAATGACTCCAATGGTGAATGCCACAGACAAATAATCTTCCTTACCTGGACTGGAAAAGACCGTTGAATACGGTGCGCCTTGTAAAATACTGATCAGCTTGGTAGTGGCAGCTTCCATGCCATCGTAGTAGCGCGTTTCCCTGAATGCCGGTGTAATGATTTCATCAATAATGCGTTTGCAGTCGTAGTCGGTAACATAACTTTCCAGTCCGTACCCAATTTCTATATCTATGCTTCGATCGTTTTCTGCTATTAGAATCAACACGCCGTTGTCGGTTTCTTTCTGACCGATGCCCCAGTTTCTGCCTACCTGCAAGGCATATTCTTCTATCGGATAATCACCTAAAGAGTCAATGGTAACGATATAAATTTGTGTAGTCGTAGAATCGTTGTAATTTAATAATTTCTGTTCCAGCAATTGCTTTTGAGAAGTATTCAACATGCCGGCAAAGTCGTTCACCAGTTGCGGTGGCGACATCGGCTCAACAATACCTTTCTCATTTACCGCACTAAATACTTGCAGATGTAGTAGCGTGCAAAAAATCAGTAAACAGGAAAGGATATATTTTTTCATGAAGTAATTAAAAATGATAATTGGTTATATGCAATGAAATTCTGTCTTTTGAATGGCAAGCTTACCAACTGCCCGAGCTTCCACCGCCGCCAAAACTGCCACCGCCAAAGCCACTGAATCCACCGGAACTGCCGCCACCGCTCCACGAGCTGCCGCCACCGCTGCTCCAGGTCCAGCCGCTGCCACCGCTCAGTCCGCCACCGGTGCCGGAAGAACTACCTGAAATAATGATAATCACGATAAAAATGATAACGATAATTATAATGATATACGATATTCCGGACGATTCTGTTGCCGGTGCACTTGAAGAAGCACTATAAGTGCCCTGCAGTTGTGCAATAATTCGGTTGGTGGCAAGGTCAAGACCTTCGTAATAATTACTTTGCTTGAAGGCAGGAACTATAATTTCATCGATGATATTTTTGGTGTCATAATCGGTAATGTAACTTTCCAGTCCATAGCCGATTTCGATATCCACTTTGCGTTCATCTTTTGCCACCAGAATCAGAATGCCGTTGTCTTTATCTTTCTGGCCCACGCCCCATTTTCTTCCTAATCGCACCGCATAATCTTCAATGCTGTAATCTTCAATAGAATTTACAGTCACCACACAAATTTGCGTAGATGTAGAATCATTAAAAGCCACCAGTTTATCTTCGAACAGCTGACGTTTAGACGTGCTGATCATCTCTGCAAAATCATTTAATAAACGCGGCGGACTTGGTTTCTCCGGAATCCCATCTTTGTCCAACACTTGCGCGCTTGCAGAAAATTGCAGTAACAAAAATAGCGTCAGCAGTATGTTATTCAAAAGAGATGTCATCCGGTAATTCGTTTCTGTCTAATTCATCTACATCCGGAAAATATTTGGCCAGTATATTTCCTATGGTAGCAATAGATTTAAGAATGCCATTCGCATACTGACCTGCAACAAAATCATTGTGCAGTTGCGATGTCAATTGTTTCCAGTAATCGCTGCCCACTTTTTCGTGCAGTGCTTCATCGCCGATAATAGAAAATTTCCTGTCTTTCACTGCCACATAAATCAACACGGCATTTCGGAAAGGTTTGGTATCCATTCTCAGGTGTTGAAACACTTTTATCGCACGATCATAAGCTTCCTGGTCGCAGCGGTCGTCTACATGCACGCGAATTTCTCCGCTGGTATGCAGTTCAGCTTTTCTGATGGCTGCTACGATGGCATCTTTTTCTGCCTCGTTAAAAAAATCTTTAGCGGAAGCCATTGTTAGAATTGTACTTTTGGTGCTTTCTCCGTTCCCGGATCTGCTTTGAACGGCTCGTGTTGCTTAAATTTAAAGATACCTGCCGTAATATTGGATGGAAACGAACGCACTTTGGTGTTGTATACCTGTACCGCTTCGTTATAATCTCTGCGGGCAATGTTTATTCTGTTTTCCGTTCTTTCCAGTTCATTCATTAAATCAGAAAAAGCCTGTGTTGCTTTTAATGCAGGATATTGTTCTGAAACTACCAATAAGCGCGATAAAGCACCGCTTAACTGGCTTTGTGCTTCCTGAAATTTAGCCATATTTTCCGGTGTAATATCATCTGCATTTAACTGGATAGAAGTTGCTTTGGAACGTGCTTCAATAACAGCCACTAAGGTTTCTTTCTCAAATTTGGCTTCTCCTTTAACGGTTTCCACCAGGTTGCCGATTAAGTCAGAACGTCTTTGATACGAAGCTTCTACGTCTGCCCAGGCTTTCTTCACGCCTTCATCATACGATACAAGTGCATTATAAGAACAACTTGGCAACAGAAACGTAGTTGCCAAAACTACTAATAGATAAGTGAATCTCTTCTTCATGGTTATTTTTTTTGTTTTACTAAAGATAAACATTTTTCAGGATTGTATAGTTCCAAAGGCATCATTTTTATAGAAGTAGGTAGATGGATGTGTCCGGAAAGCTACAGAATAAGTGTGCTGTAAGTGTTGATATTATTAATGGAAAAGCGCAACTACAGACTTGCAGCCGTTGTGCGTTTCATCCTTTAGAATTTTGCAAAACCAACCATGAATGAGTTCCATTGATACAAACAATAAAAAAAGAAGGCACCTAACCAGCCGTGAAAAATGCCTAACACCAGCAGGTTGCGGCCATTCAGGTATAGATAGGTATAGACCAATGCCATGACCAGCGTGCCTGGCATCAGGATGGTGGAAGGATAATGAACCAGGCTGAATGTTACAGCCGTTAGCAATATGATTAGGGTGTTAGATATGGTTGGGAAAAACTGTTTTAACAGGAATGTAAAAAGACCGATGATCATGATTTGCTGCAACATGCCCCACAGCGGATAGATGAGCAGTGCCGGCAAAATGCGCCAACTTAAGGTAGTGATGTTTAACCCATAACCCAACAGCACAAAAAGCAGTATAAAGAACAGCAGAAAAGGAAAAAGCTCTTTAAAGGTGCTATTGAAATTTTGAAAACTGATGCCCCAGCTTTTAAACCGTTTTTTATCTGTGCGATAGGTATAGAGGAAATAGCAGAACCAGACAAGGGTAGCCGTTAACATAAAGATGAGTTTTAATACCAATTCATCTTTGAACAGGAAACGACCGCAGGCAGTTGCCAGCAGCGCGCTGAGTTCCAGACAGGATTT
>ENA-UOWO01007527-UOWO01007527.1-activated-sludge-metagenome-genome-assembly--contig:-NODE-7527-length-10720-cov-5.081481_pt1 | contig 10720 bp, 6 predicted proteins | sample MGYA00238148_ERZ761564 | MGnify/ENA primary metagenome ERZ761564 (study PRJEB28885, sample SAMN05720194) | activated sludge metagenome | isolation source: Anaerobic digester | place: USA...
TTTTTTGTGTTTGTTCTTTTTCCTGCTGGATCAGAAACAACTGAGTATCTTAAACAATCAGGTATACGCAATGGATTAGATTTTGTAACACAACATATTGTAAGACCAAATAATGAAAATGATTTAGAAATATATCGTATAGCGGTTGAAGAATGGAATAAAGGTAAAAGGCTTAATTATGCAACTCTTCCACCGAAATTGATAAAACATAATAATATTGAATCATTTACAAACCGATTTCAAGTTGTAAATGGACAAGGTATTTCACATACTGTAGTTGCTCATATTGCTATGGACGGACACTATTACATTCACCCAGATGGAAAACAAAATCGGTCAATCAGTGTAAGAGAAGCAGCTAGAATACAATCTTTTCCTGATGATTATTTTTTTGAAGGAAGTCGAACAGCAGCCTTTAAACAAATAGGAAATGCAGTTCCTCCATTAATGGCTCAAAAGATTGCAGAAAAAATAAAAGAAATTTTGTAATGGGAATAGATTATTCTCAATACCAAACAACATCAGCTATTCCCGAAGCCTCATCAATGATTGAGACTTTTCGGGCGATTGGGTACAATATTGAAACAGCCGTTGCAGACATTATTGACAATTCCATTTCAGCAAACGCAAAGAACATTTGGATAAATTTTGAATGGAAAGGATCTAAAACTTGGCTTGCAATAAAAGATGATGGTTCAGGAATGAATGACTCAGAACTCATTCAAGCAATGCGACCAGGAAGCAAAAACCCACTGCAAGAACGCAACGAAAAAGATTTAGGACGATTTGGTTTAGGTTTAAAAACCGCTTCTTTTTCACAAGCACGAAAACTAACTGTTATCAGTAAAAAAGCCGATTACAAATCTGTTTATTGGACTTGGGATTTAGACTTTGTAAACAAAACTGGGAATTGGGATTTAATAAAATATTTGCCTAATGAAAATTTGGAAAAAGAAATTTCTGAATTTACTTCGGGAACTATTGTTTTGTGGAACGACATTGACCGAGTAGTAAAAGATTTTACTCAAGAAGACAACAAAGCGTTAGATAAATTTTTGCTAACAATGGAACAAGTGAAAAAACATCTTGCAATGGTTTTTCATAAATTTATTGAGAAAAATAAAATCAATATTTTTTTTCAAGACAAAAAAGTTACGGCATGGAATCCATTTTTAATGGATGAAAATGCAACACAAATTTTTCCAGAAGAAAGAATTCAAAACGGTAGCGTGAAAATTGAGGGATTTGTTTTACCACACAAATCAAAGATTTCAGAAGAAAAATTTAAATATGCAGAAGGTGTAAAAGGTTGGAACGAACAGCAAGGTTTTTACATTTATAGAAACGAGCGCTTGCTTTTAGCTGGCGATTGGTTAGGTCTTTTCAGAAAAGAGGAACATTACAAACTAACTAGAATACAAATTGAACTACCGAACACTCTTGATTCGGAATGGCAAATTGATATTAAAAAATCAGTTGCTCGTCCGCCTTTGGTTTTTCGTGAACAAATAAGAGCTTATGCTTTGAAAGTTCGTCAACAAGGTGTTGAAGTTTATCGACACAAAGGAAAAAACGTAAAACAAGTTGCAGGTCAAAAATTTGTTCCGCTTTGGATTGACCACAAACGGGGTGATAAATGGTTTTACAAAATAAATCGTGAAAATCCGATTTTAGATAAAATCAAAGAACAAGCGAAAAAAGAACCAGATAGAGCAATTGAAATGCTTTTACGTTTCATTGAAGAAACAATTCCGTCAAAATCAATTTATATAAAAGAAAGCGAACAACCTGAATTGCAGGGAACTCCGTTTGAAGATACGAACCACGATATAATTAGAAATACAATGAAAGCAATGTATTCTAATTTGCTAACGCAAGGTAAAACAAACGAACAAGCTAAAGCGATTATTTCAAATATTGAGCCTTTTAACAATTTCGTTCACTTTCTTGAATTTTTAGAATAACACTATGATACAACAAGTAATCAAAACCATAAGAACATTATTACCTACAACAAGTTCAGTTACAAAGCAAGAAATTGAACAAGCTGTAGATTTTGCTTTAATGATGCCCGTTTACAAGGAACTTAACAGAAATTATTTGATTCGTGAAGTTGAATCTTTGTACAATATCCGAATGGACGATTTTCGTATAATTGAAGATGAAGAAAGACGAAATCCTTGGATTGGTAATGCAAAGGCTGACATCAATTGGAATTTTTGGAACAGATACAGAGATTATTTGCAAATTGAAAAAAATTATTCTGATACAGTCCTAAATCAAATTGACAAACTCACAGACAGAACACTTGATGGACTATTTAACCCAGCTGAAAAAATTATTGTTGGCAAAAAAGGGTTAGTTGTAGGGCAAGTTCAATCAGGGAAAACATCAAACTACACAGGTTTAATTTGTAAAGCAGCTGACGCTGGTTACAAATTGATTATTGTTTTGGCTGGTATTCATAACAATTTAAGAAGCCAAACGCAACTGCGTTTGGACGAAGGATTTTTAGGTTTTGACACACAACATCAACGAGCATTTGACCAAAACGGTGTTGCAATAGGAGTAGGAAACATCAATAAAATAGGAATTGCCCATTCTCTTACTTCAAGTCTTGACAAAGGCGATTTCGCTACAAAAACAGCCAATTCAATGGGTGGTGTAAATTTCAATACTTCCGAACCAATTATTGCAGTTGTAAAGAAAAATTCAAAAGTTTTAGAGCGGTTACATACTTGGCTTACTGCTCAATCTGAAACTTTGACAGACGGAATAAAAAAAATCAGAAGTAAATCTTTGTTGCTGATAGATGATGAAGCCGATAATGCTTCAATTAATACAAACAAAGATGATGATACTTCAACACGAATTAACCAACACATCAAAAACATTCTGAATTTATTTGACAGAAGTGGTTATGTTGGATATACGGCAACGCCTTTTGCAAATATTTTCATTCCTATTAAAGAAGATGATTTGTTTCCAAGAGATTTTATCATCAACATACCAGCACCAACAAACTATATCGGACCCGAAAAAGTTTTTGGTATTAAAGTTTTGGAAGATGAAGATGAATATGAAAACGATAGTGTTTTGCCAATCGTTAACCGTGTTGATGACTATAGAAATTCTATTCCTAACGGACATAAAAAAGATGATACGTTTCCTGATGAATTACCAGAATCTTTGAAAACAGCTATCAAATGCTTTATTATAACTTGTGCAATAAGAAGATTGAGAGGACAAGATAAAGTTCACAATTCAATGCTTATTCACGTTAGTCGATACACACGCTGGCAAAAGCAAATCAAAGAAATGGTTGAAAATACATTTAATTTCTATCGTAGAGGAATTGAAATGAATGTTCACAGCGTTCTTGATGAAATCAAAAAAACATTTGAAGATGACCAAGAGTATTCTTATGATTATACATTCAAGGAAAATGGTAAAAGTCAAACAATAAATGTTACCGAAACTTATAAAAGTTACAAAACTGTTTCACAAATTATCCTTGACACAATGCCAAATGTGGATTTGCAAGTTAGCGTACACAGTTGGAAAGAAGTTGTTCCTCATTTGCATAGTGCAACGGCAAAAATTGAAGTTAGAGAAATTAACGGAGGTTCTGCCGATGCGTTAAATTACTTTGACCACAAAAACGGACTTTCTGTAATTGCAGTTGGTGGTGATAAACTTTCACGAGGTTTAACTTTGGAAGGATTATCAGTAAGTTATTATTTGCGTGCTTCCAGAATGTACGATACATTAATGCAAATGGGGCGTTGGTTTGGTTATCGTCCGGGTTATGTTGATTTGTGTCGTTTGTTTACAAGCCGAGAATTAAACGAGTGGTTTTGCCACATTACATTGGCTTCCGAAGAATTGCGAAGTGAGTTTGAATATATGGCGGAGGTTGCAGGAAGTACACCTGAACAATATGCTTTGCGTGTACGAACGCACCCAGGCGTATTACAAATTTCTGCTTCTAACAAAATTCGCAGAGCCGTAAATGTTGATATTTCTTGGGCTGGAAGATTGATAGAATCGTATCAGTTACAAAAAACACCAAAAGTTGTACAATCAAATTTAGAGTTAACGAAAAGTTTAATCAACTCTTTGCCAACTAATTTTACAAGTGAAGTAAATCATTTCCTTTGGAGAAACGTTTCGGTTGATTTGGTTAAACCGTTTTTTCAAAACTTCAAAGTTTCCGAAAATTTAAAAAAAGTTGAGCCTGCCAAATTGCTTGATTTTATTGAAATTTCAAATAGAAGTGGCGAACTTACAAAATGGAATATTGCCATTCGTTTTAAGAAAGATGCAGAATTTAATTACAATCTAAATTCTACACATGGTATTACTAGTATTGGTTGCATAGTAAGAACAAGCGACCCTGAAAAAGATGATAAATACAATTTGAACATTCGGAAAAATCATATCATTAGTCCAAAAGATGAATTTTTTGATTTAACTGAAGATGAATTTCAAAGAGCATTAAAACGTACACAAGAATTAAATAAGGATTACAAAAATGATTTTCCGAAAGGCGAAGTAGTACGAAATGAATTTAGAAATTCTGCAACAGCATTATTAATACTTTACTTCTTAAATCCTGATAAAGCAGGTTACAACGGCAAAGAACCAATTGTTGGTTTTGCAGTAAGTTTCCCAAAAAGTGTTGTTAATCCAACAGTAACTTTTGCTGTACATGAGCAATTACTTTCAAAATTTGATATTAACGATGATGTAGAAAACGATAATAATGACGAAGATTAAACAAATATGGGAAGAATTGGCAAACGACAAATCACTTTCAAAAGGTTTGTTGTTTCGCAGATATTCAGGTTCTGTTTTACCTGATGTGTATGTTGCTTTGCAACATCCCGAAAAATTATTATGCATTTACATTGCAATAGACGAAAAAACAGATGTAAATACTTCTAGTTTTGCTAATTTACAAGAAATTCAAGTTGATTTATATGCTTCTCCAAATGAGAAAAGCAAAAACATTTTGATTTTTAAATTGTTAAACTTTGAACACAAAGATATTTTTGCAGTACTTTGTGAAGATTTAATTGCAAGTATTGCCAGCGAAACCAACGAAAAGAAAGTAATCAAAGAAGTTTTAAACAGATTTGAAAAATGGAAATCATTGTTTAATAAAATTGGTTTGCAAGGATTAACAGCAGAAGAACAAAGAGGTTTGTTTGGCGAATTATATTTTTTGAGAAAGTTTTTGCGTGCAAACAACGACCTTCTTTCAGTTGTAAATAATTGGATAGGCACTGAAAAACAAGTTCGTGATTTTCAAAGTAGCACTTGGGCAGTTGAAGTTAAAACTACACATGGAAACAATCATCAGAAAGTCCATATTAGTAGTGAAAGACAATTGGATATTTCCAATTTAGACAGCTTGTTTTTGTATCATATATCGTTGGAACAACTTCAAAACACAGAGGAAACATTGAACGATATTGTTGATTCAGTTGCTGAAATTTTGAAATTGGAAACAATTGTTTTAAACAAGTTTAAAAGCAAACTTTACGAAGTTGGTTATTTTGATTTACAACGAAATCTTTATGAAAATATCGGTTATCGTATTCGTCAGGATAAATTCTACAAAGTAGAAAATGATTTTCCAAGAATTGAAGAAAATGACATTCGTTCTGGAGTTGGTGATGTAAAATATTCAATCATTTTATCTCAATGTACACCTTTCGTGATTGACGAATCCGAAGTATTTAATATACTAAATTCTTAATTATTGCGTGTTGCTATGGAAAAAGAACTTTTAAAATTTTATCAAAATCTGACACAAGACATCAGAGCAACACAGTTGAGTGAAGAAGATGGGGGGAATTCTGAACAGATTTTTACGCAAATTGCAGTAAACTGTCTTGCCGATGCTGGCGAAACAGAAAATGTAAGTTTAGCCTTTGACAAAAAAGCTATTGGAACAAAAAAACAACATCAAATAAATGCTTATTCTGTTTCTGACAACTACGAAACAGTTGATTTGTTTATTACTGTTTTCAAGGGAACAAATGAAATTGAAACGACAACCAAAAGCGAAATTGAAACGGCTCAAAAAAGAATTTCTAATTTTTTCAATAAGTGCATAAGCAAAGAATATGTAAACGAAATTGAAGAATCATCTGAAATTTTTCAGTTAGCAAATACATTAGCAAATTATCAGGAATTAAAAGAAAATTTAGTTCGTGTAAATGCTATACTTTTAACAGACGGAGAATACAAAGGCGAGTTTCCGAAAAATGAAAAAATTAGCGATTACAATATTTTTTACAGAGTAATTGACATTCGTTTCTTATATAAAATTTCAGAAGAAGCAAGAGTTCCAATTGAAATTGATTTTAATGATTTTGACGGAGAAAAATTTGAAATTCCTTGTTTGCCTGCGTCATCAGAAAATCCAGATTACAAGGCATATATTGCGATAATCCCAGGAACTTGTTTAGCGAAACTTTACGAGCGTTATGGAGCGAGATTATTAGAACAAAATGTTCGTTCGTTCTTACAATTCACAGGTAAAATAAACAAAGGTATTCGTGATACAATTCGCAACGAACCCCATATGTTTTTTGCATTTAACAATGGAATTGCAGCTACAGCTGACCACATTGAACTTGATGAAACAAGACATTTTGTAAACAAAATAAACAATTTGCAAATTGTTAATGGCGGACAAACAACAGCTTCCATTTACAATACTGCAAAAAAAGATAGAGCCAATATTTCAAACATTTTCGTTCAAGTAAAATTTTCAATTATTGATAAAGCGGAACTGTACGGTGAAATTGTTTCAAGAATTTCTCGCTATTCAAACACACAAAACAAAGTGAATGATGCTGATTTTTCGGCAAATAATCCTGCTTTGGTTGTGTTTGAAAAATTATCACGATTGATTTTAACACCTACTACGACTCAAAACAATATGCAAACTTATTGGTTTTTTGAACGTGCGAGAGGTCAATATAAAACAATGCGAAGCCGTGAAGGAACAACAAAAGCAAGACAAACTGCATTTGACAAAAAATATCCAAAAAATCAAGTTTTCTCAAAAGTTGAATTAGCTAAATACATTAATGCATTTCAAGAAGTTTATGACGGAAAAAAATTAGTAATTGCACCGCACTTGGTTGTTCGTGGAAATGAAAAAAACTACGCTCAATTTATTGCGAACAACTTACCAGACAACGAAAAGAAAATAAACAATGTTTATTTTGAAGATGCGATTGCAAAATGTTTATTGTACAAAAATGCGGAAAAACGTTACGGGGTTGGCTCTCAGCTTTTTAAAATTGGTGAAATGCGACAAGTGGTTGTTCCTTATACAATTTCATTGATAAACAATATCACAGATAGAAAACTTGACTTATATAAAATCTGGAAAAATCAGACTATTTCGCCTGAATTAAGCGATTTTATTTATGACCTAATGAAACAAGTAAACCAATTCATTCTTGACACTTATGCTGGACAACATTACATTGAAAAAGCAAAAAAAGAAGAATGTTGGGAATTGGTAAAAAACAATTCTTGGGACTTTAATCTCAAAGATATTAAAGCGGATTTAATTGATGAAAAAAATCCACCTAAACGCAATGCAGATTTTGACATTTCAGAACAAGAATTAGCACAAAACAAGGAAATCATAAAATCAATTCCTGTTGGACTTTGGAATGAAATTTTGCAGTGGGGAAAAGATAGCGAATTACTTGACATTACTAAGCAAACAGTTGTTTCAAACATTGCTTACAAATTGCGACAAAACAAAGTAATGGCAGACGAAGAATATCAGAAAGGTGTTGAAATACTTGACATTGTTGCAAAACATAACGAAGAACTTTTGCAGAAAGCAGAAGAGTTTGCAGGCAAATGGGTTGCGTTGAAAAAACCAAAACATACAGACGAAGAAAAGGACAAATTAATTTTAGGATTGATGCAAAAAATGATAAGTTTTAATCTCGAAAAAGAAATTTTAACACAAGAAGAAACAGACTTATTGCACGATATTATAAACGGTAAACAAGAAAACGATTTTGACAATCAAATAATTGTTACAAAATGTTTAGCGAAATTACAGAAGAAAGGATTTAAAATGTAAGCCAAACCTATTTGCAAGCACATTGCCAAAGCCCCACGAGCCAATGCTACAACCAAAGCTTTGTCAAAGAGCTTGCAAAGCCAACGCACCGAGAGAAATTGTTTTGAAAAATTTGCCGACTCTTAAAAAAATAAAAAACGCTGACACACGAACCAACACAGACAGAAAAATAATATGTCAATTACACGGATACTGAATAATGATAATGGTTTACAAGACTGGAAGACAGAACACCAGGCGGTAACAAAGGCTAAAATCAAGCGGGCGGAAAGTGGTAATTTGAAGGGCATTACATCTAATAAACTTTATCGGAGATTGACAGTGACGTGCTCCGAAATGCCCGCCAGCTTTTAGCCTCAACCGTTAGGCAACATATAAAATTGAAAATATGGACAATGAACATTTAAAAAAATTCCTTTTATTAAACAAGGACGTTGAAATAAAAGAAGAAGTCGAACATTACAACTTGTGTAATTTATGGTATGATAACACGTTTATGTGTCGATTTGAAAAAAATACTGATTTTACACCGTTGGACAGTATTTCATTGCCTAAAGAACTATCAGCAATCATCCATAAAAATACTAGTAAAATAGAATTTATCTATGATACTATTCTTAATGACGATGAAATAAAAAAACGAAAATTTGAGTTTTTTTATAAAGGAATTAAATACAAAGGTTATTATGACAATATTTCTGAAAGCTTGAAACTTTTAGCAACTGGTTTTAGAGAAATTCAAAATAGGACAGATACTTCATACAGGAATTTAGAGAAAATCAGAGATTTTTTTAAGCAAGAAACTTTACCTAAATATATTCAAAAATACTTTGAAAAAAGGCAACCTGTAAGTTTTTTTATTGAAGGGGAAATTGAAAAAGAGAACTGTGAATTGTTTAACTTATTCAAGCATTTGAATTTTTATATGGTTTTCTATGATAGAAAAACTCCTCAAATTTTGATTTTTGACGAAGATCAAGAGCAAATGAAATATAAACTTCCATGTATTTCTGAAAAAACACCTTTCCCTTCGACAATTAACCTAAAATCTGTTGACCCTATTTTATTAGATTTATTGCATGTTGCAAAGACAACTGCAAATATCAGAATGAAATATATTTTCTATTATCAGGTGTTGGAATACTGTTCATATTACTACCTAAATCAAGATTTGAAAAGAAGACTAAATAATGTTATTAAAAATCCTGACATTTTGGAAAAAGCCGAAAGCTATAGCAGAGTGATAATTGAAGAATTTAAAGATTATTTCAAACAGAATGATGATAGTAGTAAACTTGAAAAATTGATAATTGATTTTTGTAATTACGATGACATAAAAAATGAAATCGAATGTAACTGGGAATATTTTGCAAAAAATATTGAGTTTGATGGAGGTTTTAATTTACCAGCATTAATAAAAAACAAAGAAGAATCTGAGAATCCACCTAAGACTATAATGAAAGAAGTGAAATCTAACATTGACAAGATTAGGAATGTTTTAGTTCACATTAGAGAAAGCAGAGAGAATAAAGTTATTCACCCAAGTAAAAAGAATCATGATTTACTAATTCCTTATCTGTATTTAATTAGAAGGATTTCAGAAGTAATAGCTTTCAGATATGAATGATATACGTTGCCTAACAGGCGGTATATTTTATTGCCGAGATAGTGCGTATTCGAGCGGCCCAGCTCGTATCAAAAGTAGTTGTAACTTGATAGGAAAGTGCTTCGAAATCGGCAACTAACCATACCGCCATCCGTTAGCAAACATTGTAGATAAATAACTCAATTAAAAATTTTAAACAACAATAAAAATTAACCAATGAAAGATGAAATCATAATCTATCAGGCTGATGAGGGAACAATAAGACTAGAAGTTAAGATTGAAGATGATTCTGTTTGGTTAAATAGGCAACAGATTTCGACATTATTTGAAAGAGATATTAAAACAATTGGAAAACATGTCGCAAATGTTTTAAACGAGGAGTTGAAAGGAATTCCAGTTGTCGCAAAATTTGCGACAACTGCAACTGATGGTAAGACATATCAAGTAGAGTTTTATAATTTAGATGTCATTATTTCGGTGGGATATCGTGTAAAATCATCAAGAGGCATTCAATTTAGGATATGGGCAAATAATGTACTTAAAGACTATTTACTTAAAGGTCATGCTTTAAGTAATCGCTTTAACAGGATTGAAAAAGATGTAAATTATTTAAAAACAAAAGTAGAAGAATTCGATTTTCAGATTAAAACAAATTTGCCCCCAAAAGAAGGGATTTTCTTTGACGGTCAAGTATTTGATGCTTACATTTTTGTAACCGATCTAATCAGAAAAGCTAAAGAATCTATAATTCTAATTGATAATTATATAGATGAAAGTGTGCTTCTAATGTTATCGAAGAGACAATCCGGGGTAGAAGTAATCGTCTACACCTCAAAATTGACAGCAGAAACGAACCTTGACCTGAAAAAATATAGTCTTCAATATCCAGATATAACCATAAAGCAGTTTAATAAATCTCATGATCGTTTTCTGATCCTTGACAAAAAAAGAATTTATCATTTAGGAGCATCGTTGAAAGATTTAGG
>ENA-UOWO01007528-UOWO01007528.1-activated-sludge-metagenome-genome-assembly--contig:-NODE-7528-length-10720-cov-4.995687_pt1 | contig 10720 bp, 5 predicted proteins | sample MGYA00238148_ERZ761564 | MGnify/ENA primary metagenome ERZ761564 (study PRJEB28885, sample SAMN05720194) | activated sludge metagenome | isolation source: Anaerobic digester | place: USA...
AAGATTTATAGTTTTTTGTGTGTTTACTGCAACACTACCAAAATTTATTGTAGTTTGATCGACGTGAATACCTGCAGAAACAACTTCAATTGTCACAGGTATTGTCAAATTGTTAGCTGAACTTGTAACAAGCAAATCACCAACAAAAGTTTCACCCTCACCTGTAATTGTAGCTGTAAAAAATGTGATATCTAAAAACACACTCTCGTTCGGATACAAATCATAATCTGTTTTTGACAAAACAAATAAAGGATTAGAAGAACTAAAACTAACAATTACATGCTCTAATCCTGTGTTAGTAACAATCACAGTGTCTTGTTTCGAATCTTTTACAGAAATCAATCCTAAATCAATTGAAGTTTTATTTGCTACAATCATTTTTTTGTCCTGCTTGTAATTGTTTCATTTTTGATCTTAGTTCTTCTAACTGAGGACCTTCTTTAATAACACCCATTGAACATAAACTCTCGATTTTAGAATTTATGTCATTCAACTCAGCTTTTATAACACCATCCATTAATGTCTCTAAATTAGCAGCAAGTTGATTTTTAGATGATGTCTTCTTTTCCCATTCTAAATTTTCAGTCATAATTCCTCACTACAAAATAGCATCTATATTCGAAATAAGCTCGTTATTTGTGTTTATCATGTTTTGATTGTTATCTTGTTGATTAAGTTTATCGCCTACTTTAATATATGAACCTGTCTTTTTGTTAAGTCTAATTTGGACTTTGTTTTTTCTTGTTGAATATAAAGATGGTGTCAATGCTGAATTTATTTGTGAAACTCTCGCTGTTATTTGTGGTTTTCTAGTATTTATAGTAGGAAGTCGTAATGTAATTATTTGATCTCTTACTTGAATTTTTGAATTATCTATTGTTTGGTAAAAAATTACAACATCACCTTTAGAAGTATCCCAACCTCGTGTTACTGCAACAGGAGGTACAGGACTTTTAATTTCTTCACTAGAAACATTTCTTAAAGAAACACTACTTGCAGTCTCTAAATCTTCAAATGGATATGATTCGTTATTATTCCCAATTTCAAAACCCAATTTTGAAGCTAAACTTCCGCTCACTTGTATTCTAGAAGTATTATCTGAAACTGTACTTGTAAGTTTTAAACAATATGTAATAGAATCAAAAGTTTCTGCACTTGCAACAACTCCTGTAAAAGTGCTATTTAAAAGTGTTACTAAATCATTTGCAGATAAATTACAAGAATTTGAAATGTTTCCACTTCCAACAGCTGAGCCTGTTAATTTAAGATCTGTTGCTGCTTGTGTTGCATTAACTATAATTCCTGACATAGTACCACCAAAACCAGAAGTCAAAACATAACGACCTAAAAAATCAACTTCACACTTAAAGAAAGAAAGAGCTGCTTGAAAATTTGGATTTGGATGTGTTGTAGCTCTAACTTCTTGTTGTATTTTTGCAGCAATGTCTTGTGGTGTTAGTTGCTTGCCAATGTTAATACTAAAAGTATAAGGAGTTGATAAACCATAATAGTTCATTGTTAAACTCAAAGTGCCAGAATCAATCCTTGTTACAGGATTAGATCCTGAAGTTATTATTGCTGGTTCAGCTATTAAAGTCAAAACTTGTGTTGTACCGCCATTTGCACTTATTTCTAATATATCATTGTTTTCAACTCTAAAAGGATCAATTACTCTTCCAAGTAAAAATGCAGGACTATAACCTACTGTGTAAGAAGGATCTGTTATTATTTCTTCAATGAGTCCTGTAATTGTATTTGTTGGTGCAACAGTCATGTCAACATTAAGATCTAATCTATCACCTCCGCCATGATCTGACCAAAAAATCCTAGAAATAAAATTTGTATCTGTAACAGTAAGTCTTGCTGAGTACAACACATGCCCAGGTTCAGAAATTTGCGAATCAAATCCAAGTTCAGAACTACAAGAACCCCATTTTACAAAACCATCACTTATATAAGTAAGACTTCCTGTGTGGTTTGTTTTATAAAATCCCAATGTTGTAGCAACATAAGGCAATGTACCAAATAATAAAGAGAAAAAACTTCCAGATGAAGAAATTTCTAACTTACCACTTGAATAAAAAACAGTGTAAGTATTAACACCAACTGCTTCTAAACAATTTTTAATTTCTACAGCTAAAGTAGACATATTGTAAAAACCAGCTGTGATTGTTGCATATAAAGTCACACCTAAAGTTTCTTCAAAAGCAATCACACTAGTACTTGGAGTAATTTTTATTGTTTTGTCACTAACAAAAACTTCAGATGTTGCTCCAAATGTTCCAGATATTATGCGTAAAGAATTTGTAAATGTTTGAAAAACTGTTGTTTCATTAAAAGTACATTCAGCCAATGCATAGCCTCCTGTACCTATAGATCTTAATAAAGGTTGAATATTGTTAGCTATTGTCGTACCAGATATTGGTGTTGGGCTACTTGGAATCAAAATATAATCTTTTGTTGTGTCTCCATCAATATCAATTTTCAATTTATTATCTTGATCTATACCTGATATAGTTTCAAGATTAAAACCAATAATTGTCCTACAAGTACCGCCTATAATTTCTACAGAACTTACAGAACCCAATTGCGAAATTGTCGTTATTCTAACCCTGTTACTATCATTAGATGCAGATATTCCAGAAATCTCTGCATTAAGAACAGCAACAACCTCATCAACGGTAACATTATCAATATCTAAAACATCAGAACCACCATGAACAGGAGCATCTGCATCTAAAGCTACAGTTCTAAGAAAATCACGTGTCCCTTCATAAACATTTACAATTGAAGCATTACCTAATTTTGTTGATGTGATTCTTATTTTATTTGCTGGATATGTAATTGTAAAATTAGATGTTGTGAAATTAGGATCATTTGCAATTTGTGTTGTCATTTCAGAAATGATACTTGTAATTGTATAAAGTCCTTGAGGAATCACTATAGGATTTGCACAACTTATTCCATCAATACTAATGTTGAAAGTGTTATTAACTCCAGTAGTTACAGGAAAAATAGTTTCATAATTAGAACTATAATCTAACGTTCCTGTTAAATCTATTGAATCAAAACCAAGTATGAATCTCAATGATGTGGAAGCATTTGTTCCAGTACTCCATAAAAGAGAAAAAACTCCAGCACCACCGCTACCATTTGAGTAAAACCAAAATATATTTGAACTATAATAAACAGAATAAGTAGAATTACCTGTTGTATTTAAAGCGTTTTGAATTTGTGAAGCTAAACTTATTCCATCATAAACACCTGCAGGAAGTGTTACAGTAAGTTCAACACCAGTACTCTCACTAAAATCTATTTTATCATTTACTCCTGCTCTTATCACGAATTGATTTATTATTGCAACCCTACTTTCAGTATAACCAGGTGTTGCATTAAAAGTAGCTGTCTGAAAACCAGTGCCATCTATTCTCATTGATAATGTATCACCAGCACTAAAATTGTAAGGACCTGAATTTGAAGAAATGATTGTAGCTGCAGTATCAGCTGAATGAAGAATATTATAACCGTCTGCATCAGGTGTTGAATATGTATATCCTTGTGTATTAGGATTTGCTGAGATAGTAAAAGCAGGTAAAGGAGATGGAACATAAGAAGCTGTTGTTGTCATTAATTTTTGTGGGCTAAACTTTCCAGGTATATGCTTTAAATCTGAAGTATATCTAACTAAAGGTGCAGGTTTTTGATAAATCTTAGGATCATAAGAGCTTGGAGGAATACTTAAATTAAGAACTTCAACACCGCCATCAGTAAAGTCAGTTCCTGCATAATATGTTCTTACATTGGGTGTTATATTAAGCAAATCAGCGTGATGTGATAGATTGACAATTAGATTTGTTCTATTAGGTAGTAAGTTGTCATATGCTACTGTTTTTTGCGCTATAGTTGCATCAGACTCACTTATATGATTTGCATAAGCTCCTCGATGATAACGAATAGCAGTATATTCTTGATCTACTTTATCTAATTCTAGAGCTGCCATTTGTTGCCATGATTCAATTATCACTTCATTATCAAAAGTCGTCATATTTTCGAGTTTTGAAAGATAATGAGCTTGTTCTTGTTGTAAAAAAACTTCTTCTTTTAATAAAGCTGATTGTTCATCAATAGAGTAATTCGGAACTCTTGGTATTCCATCAAATTGATTGACAAAAACAGGATTAAAATAATCTTGCATCTGAAATGACACTTGAAAATCTGAAGTATAAGACAATGAATCTGTTTTATCTGATCCTACATTAAAACCTAAATAATTACCAATACTTGAAAGCGCATATATGCCTGTTTGCCATAATAACGAGAATATAAAACCACTTGGTGGTGTACCATCATAACTAGAAGCGATAACAAACCTTTTTTGTTGCGTATAAGTACAAGTGTACTTAATAGCTGAACTACCACTAAAAGAATTTAAAGCATTTTGAACTACTTCTGCAACAACAGATTCACTATCATAAGTTCCATGAGGAATAAGTGCATAACGCTCTACATTTAAAACTTCAAAAAAACATATCTTATCGTTTGTATCATCTACAACAAGTTTTCCGTTTGGATAAAGTCTTGGTAATCCTCTTGATCCATCATCATAAATTTTTGTTGTTGTTGCATCAAAATCTTGAAAATCAGGACTAATATTGACGCCATCAGGTTTTGTATAAAGAATTGAATGACTTAAAAAATTACTATTTTTAAGTTGATATGCTATTATAGGATAAACTCTAGATGTATCATCATTAAGTCTATTTATTTCATTAAAAATTTTTTCTAAAGTCTCAAAATATTTTTCATTACCACGTTCTTCTTGTGGAGTTACATAACCAATAAAACTTCGAGCATCTCTTAAAGGATCACTTGCAGGCAAAACATGAACAGATGATGCTTCACCCATAGTACCACTAAAAATCATAAATGTTTTACTATCAGTAAAATATTTTACTGATGCATCTTTAAAACCTCCAGAACCCACAATTCTTAATTGTGCTTCTATAGATTTTGCTATATCTTTACCATTGTCATTTGTAGCACAAAACAAAGGACCTAATCTATCACGTCCAATATAACCCAAAGGTGCAGTCAAATCGCCTGACCAATCAAAACCCATATCATCATTATTATAACCTCGTAGAGGATCTTCAAAGCATCTTCTAAAATCTGCTATTTTTATTTCAGCAGCTGTACCGTCTATTTCTACATTCAACAAATTATTTTGATATTTACCTGTGATCATGTACTGTTGGTCAGTAAAACCTATCATATCTTTAATATCATTACTTGATGCAGCAACAACTTGAACTGTAGATGTTGGACCCCCATGATATGAAACCAACGTAAAAGTTTGAATATTTGCATTATAAACACATGCTACATTTGCAAGCGTTGGAAAACTTTGAAACAACAACTGTATTGTTGATGCTAAAGCTGCAGCTTCTACTTGAGACTCATTATGATATGAAGTTATCATTTCAGCATCAGCAAGAACTTGAGTAAGAAAATGAATATCACCTGTTGTATAATTAATAGTGTAATCTATACTTCTTATAAGATTTTTTGTATAAGCTCTTAAAATCAAATACAAAATTTCTGATCTATCTGATGCAGGTGGATGTTGTAAATAAGCTTGTGTTTCAAAACCTGATGTTGTTTGAATTAAAACTTCGTCAACTTGCAAATAAGTCTGTGCATCTTGGTAAGACACTGTTATGTCATAACCTGCAGGTACTTCTTTTAAAAACTTAACTAAACCTGTTGCCCAATCAATAGTATAATCAGTATCTCTAACAAGTGTAACAACTTGTTCGTTCACCAACAATCTTATTGATTCAGTGTTTGGAGTCACTGGAGAAAACTCAAACGAGACATCAGTCTCAGTACCATCAGTGACAGCAATAAGTGTTTCATCGGTTTGTATAATACTAATCAAATCAGAAAGATCTATCTCAAAAACTGTTCCATCAAAAGACGCTGCAAAGTTTTTATGAGTATCATTTATAGTAAAAGTCGTATTTGTATTTTTTATTGAAGTTGTAGAACCAAATCGATCTCTCGACCAAATATCAAAATTAGTATTAGTGACAACTTGAGAACGACTATAACCTCTTACAGGATACAAAGGTACATTCATTACTTCAACATTATCTTCTGTAACTCTAAAACGACCATCATTTATGTATAATCTTGTAGAGTCAGACATACTAAAAACTGTGAAACCTGCTTCTTGTAAGGGCTGTAAAATTGATGTCCCATCTAAATACTTCAACTCTTCTTCATAGCAAAAAACATCAACATGTGTAGGATCTAATTGTTTTTTAAATGGAGTGTCTATCAAAAGGAGTTTTGCTATTTCTGTAGAAATAGTTACAGAAGACTCTTCAATTTGTTTGATAAGATCTTGAGAGTTTTCTTTTGTATCTACAAGATTATTTCTATCATCTTGAGTTAATGGCAAGTTAAACGACATTTATTCTCCTTACACTAATTTTCCAATATCAACACCTGTCATTGGATTGGGAGGATATCCTCCTCCAACAATAGTTGTTATCACAATACCTGAAGACAAAATAGTATTACAAATACCATTTCCAATAGCATTAGCTAACTGTAATGTTTTAGAACCTGTGAAACCTACGGCAGTCATCATTCCCATTATACTTGCTGACATCGCTGGTCCTGCAATCCCTATTATCTTTCCTGTACCAGTTCCTACAGCCATACCTGCACAAGTAGAATTTACAATTCCCATAGAAATAAATGAAGCAAATGCATTTCCTATAGCATTTGAAAGTTGCAAAGCTTTAGAACCTGTAAACCCCATTGCAGTCATCATTGCCATTATATTCGCACCAGTTGCAGGACCTACAACACCTTGTACAAAACCTGTTCCTACACCTGTTCCTGCAATCATTCCTATTCCTGTTCCTTGATAATAAGCTGATGCAAGTAAATAATTTGCAACACCATTCCCTATAGCATTTGCTAATTGAGGAAGTTTAGATCCAGTAAACCCTTGTGCTGCAAATTGCGTCATTAATAATCCAGCAAACGCTGGTCCTGCTAACATAGTATTTTTTCGCTTTTTGAAAATTTCAATTTTGAAAAAATTTTGGGCATATCATATTTTGAAATACAATATTTTTTACAAATCTCTTTTTGACTTAAATTTAAAACAAGAAAATCAAAATTTATTTGCTGACCAAATTTTTCAAATAAATAATTAATTTTAAATTCTTTAAACTCACGTGTACCTATTCTTGGTATTTGATAAATTTTATACAATATGTAGACTAAATGCTTACTTTCATTTAACTCTTCAGCTATTTTAGTTATGTTTTTTGACTCTCCAATATATTGTTTTAAAAACTGTTCCTTTGAAATTTTCTTTTTTAAACTTTCAATATAGAACTCTTTGTTCTTAAGATCATATCTAAAATTTTCAATATTTAAACAAAGTGTTTTGTCAATATCAAGAATTTTTAATTTAGAAAGAACTTCTGTTGTATAAATAGATAATTTTAATTCTGGATAAGTCTTTTTTATAATTTCTAACTTTGTTCTTGCTTCATCTGAAAAATATCCTTTGATTTCAAAATATTCATCAGTTTCAGGCAAATAAAAATCTGGATGGTAACAAGTTTCTCTTCCATTTTCAGCAATATATTTAAAAATCTTTACATCTTTGTGACATAAAAACTTAATCCCTTCATTTTCTAACCACAAACCAAACTTAAATTCATATGAACCTTGAAAATGCATATCTTTATAAAAATACCAGTGTGTATTAGAACAATTTGATATTTTATTTTTGCCGAAATTAGGATGGCGTTCACCTCGAGCTATTTTTTCTTCCCAAACCTTTTTTCTAACTTGTTTTGCGTCTTTAAATTCTACATTATAGTATCTTAAAATTTGTCTTATGTGTTTTCTTGTTATATGATAAGTTTGATAATATTTCTTGTCAAGACTCCTAAAAGAAGCAGTTTCATCGTTTTTATATTCTTCAACAATTTGTTTTGCAATATCAGATTCAAACAATTCTGTTTTTGCTTTTTTTCTTTTATTTACAATACAAGTTGTATTTATCATGTTGATGCTTTCACTGTCTTACTTGCAATTAAAGGAGAGCCGCAAATAAAATCTAGGTGGCTAGGGACACCCGGACTCCCTGTTATCACACCACCCTTTGCTGGTATCTGTCCTATTTCTACTTGAGGCCCTACAAGTTTCAGTTTCACACCACTTTTTACTGTAACTGTTTGCATTCCATTTATATCTACTGTCTGTGATGTTGAGTCAACTTTCACTTTACCAGTTTTTGTTTTCACTGTTACATTGCCTGATGTTATGTCGACAAGATAATCACCTGTTTTAATAGTTGTTTTTTTACTACCCTTTGTGATTGATTCTAAAGAATCTCCTGTTTTTATTGTCTCTTTTTTATTACCTGAAGTTATGTCAGTCACATGATCACCTGATTTTATCTTGTCTTGAAAACCAATATTTTTCTTTGTTATTATCTCTCTTTTAATATCACCAAGTTTGACTTTTTCTTCAATATTACCTTTCAACAAAGATGTTTTCTTATTTCCATTCATAAAGTTCTCTTCACGAGAACCAGTTGTCAAATCATACTTATCTGTAACTTCATTAGGTAATGCAGGCGTAAAAGCTCCAGCAGCACGTTCCAAACTTCCTGTGATTTTTTGAACGTTATTGTAACCAATTTGTTCTTGTTTATCTTTTACAACAACTTTTTTATATGAACCACCAAACGTATTATTTTTATCGTTCACGTAGCTTTCTTCTCTAGTACCAAGTGATTCTACTTTATATTTGCCATGAACTGTTACAGTATAGTTACCTGATATTTCAAGTTTACCATTACCATCAACATATTCTATTTTGTCGCCCTTAGTTTTTAAATTATAAGCAGAACCATCGTTTGCAGGAGCCATTACTTCAAGAAATACACCCTTTTGAGCAATTATGTGAGAACTCTTCCCTGATTTATCAAACCCGAGTGTTGCTTGAATTCCACCTTTTGTGTCTAAAAATATTGACTTGTTATCAATGTTCTCAGCACCAACAACAAATTTTACAGAACCTTTAAATCCAGCTTCCCAGCTTCTTCCAGGACCTAAAGGATGTCTACCAGATGATGCAGGAAAATACGTAAAAAGATGTCCTTCTTTATCAATATCTACTTGAACTGTCGATTGATGTCTAAAATGTAAAGTAGATGCCAATGTTGTATATTCTTCAGGCATACATTCTAAATAATCAAGAGATACTTCTGTTGCAGTAGGAGTGCCAAAAACTTGAGGCCTAAGGACTTTTGCATATTTCGCTGTATCTTCTTTATCATTCCCTACTAAAGTACCCATAACATAAGAAAGATATGGTGCTATGTTATTAACATCAAAACCTGCATTTACTTCAGTAGCTTTCATTATACCATCAGCAAGTTCATACATCTCAGTTCTATGTTCTGTAAATGCTTTTCCACCTAAATGAATAGGATTATTTGAGTTTGTAACAAACTGTATTTTTTGACCGTTAGGTAATGTTGTTGGTTGAAATGAAAAATCAAGTTCACCAGGTTCTCTAGTAATCATCCCATTCCAAGTTCTTGAAGCTTGAGTACTAGAATAAATTTGATTTGATGAGAAACGAATAGATTTATCAGCTGAACGGATTTCAATTTCGTTTAGTTTAGAATCTGAGAGATATACATCTTCATCAAGATAAAGTTCTGCACCCTGTGTAGATTCTGCTTGTATTTCTCCAGGGTAGATTTTTCTTCTTTTTCCACGAACAGTGTTATATCCAATTTTTTCACGTATAGTCTTTATTTCTTTTAAATTTTTAGGTATTTTTTCATTTCTAAGAAGTCGATATTCTAAAAGTTGTTTAAGATTAGCATCAACAAACCCAAGAACTACTGGATCTTCCCAAGTGTGTGTTTGTCTTGACCAACCACAAAGTACCATACTTCCTTCTTCTGGCATACCTCTAATAGTGCCACGAGGTGTGCCAAAAGACGACGTAATTCTTACCATTTGAGTATTACCAGGTCCTGCTTCTAACCAGACAATATCTAGATATCCAGTTTCATAGTCAACTCTAGAAACAAGTCCTAGTCTGATATATTTTGTCGGGTCAACTAACTTCCCTCTATAAGGATTTTCACCACTTTTAAGAGGTTTTAAAGGTTGTGTCATCTTACATTGCCGCCAGTTTCATCTTTTAACATATTTTGTGCTATTTCAGGTCCACTAAAAGAAACCATTTTGCCTGTTGTAGAATCTAATGTATACATAACATTATTTGGATCAACAACAAGTTGCATATTCTGAACATCCATTTTTAAAGCTTTTTGTGCACTTGAATTGTCTTTTGTTGTGACTGAATTAACTTTACTTTTTATAAGACCTTTAGGATCATATTTTAATCCATTACCGTAAGTAACATAAGGTACATCACCAATTTGACCTATAACTTCGTAACCTTCATAGTCAGTTATTGCAAACTCACCTTTTGTGTTATACTCTATTGGTATATTGTTAAACTTTTTCCATTCACCAAACTTTTCTTTATTATCACTTAAATCTATAGTAAAAGAAGGTTCTACGATAGAAATATGTTCTTTAGCTCTTGGCGTACAAATTGAAGGCATTGAAACTTGTTTTACAAAATTATTAACTTCATT
>ENA-UOWO01007530-UOWO01007530.1-activated-sludge-metagenome-genome-assembly--contig:-NODE-7530-length-10719-cov-4.318830_pt1 | contig 10719 bp, 7 predicted proteins | sample MGYA00238148_ERZ761564 | MGnify/ENA primary metagenome ERZ761564 (study PRJEB28885, sample SAMN05720194) | activated sludge metagenome | isolation source: Anaerobic digester | place: USA...
CAGGCCAGAGATGGCGTGGTGGTAGATCGCCACGAAGTCCGACGGGCTGCTAGAATCCTTGAATTCCGGAACATGGTGCGATCAAGTCAAGTGTGGCCCTCAACCCTATCCCCTTGTTTTCGCAAGGATTCTACCGAGCGAGGCGCGGGAGGGGAGGCCTGGGAGACGGCGGGGCTGGTTCATGATGTTGATGATTTGAATTGGTCTGAGGCGCGGCTCGCTCACTTGATCCCCGGTTTAAGCTTCCTTGGGGTGCGGCGTTGTGTCTTGATGTGTGTTCTTTGCGGCGGGCCGGGCCTGCCGCCTTTGAACCGACTTATGCACGCAACCATGCAATCCATGACAACGGCGCTCTTGCGCCCGGGCGAGGCGGACCGCGTGCTGGCGGGACATCCGTGGATTTATGCCGGGTCGATCCTGCGCCTGACCGGGCCGGCGGCCGACGGGGACGTGGTGCAGATCAAGGACCATCGGCAACGCTTCCTCGGCATTGGGGTGTTCAATTCGAGATCGAAAATACATATCCGATGGCTCGCGCCCGACCGGGTTGCGATCAACCGGGCCTTTTTCGAGCAACGCCTTCGCAACGCCCTGGCCGTGCGACGCCGTCACATGCCGGACGCGACGTCCTATCGCGTCGTCAACGCCGAGAGCGATTTCCTGAGCGGGTTGATCGTCGACAAGTACGAGGACTCGCTGGTGCTGCAGATTTCGTCGCTGGGCATGGACCGTCGCAAGGCGGACATCGTGGCTGCGCTCGAGGCGGTGCTGGCGCCCAAAACGATCGTCGAGCGGAGCGATGTGGCTTCGCGCAGGTTCGAGGGTCTCTCGCCGGCGCAGGGGACGCTCTTTGGGCCGGAGACGGCGACGGTTCAGGCCAAGATGAACGGCCTGGTGTTCGAAGTCAGCCTGCTCGAAGGCCACAAGACAGGCCTTTACCTGGACCAACAGGTCAACTACCTGCGCGTGGCCGAATTGGCGCGGGGCATACCCAACGCGAACGTCCTCGATTGCTTCGCCTTCACCGGCGGATTTGGTCTGCACGCGGCGCGGGTGGGAGCGGCGCGAGTGCACATGCTCGATCAGAGCGAGGAGGCTCTGGCCATCGCGCGGCGCCAGGCCGATGCCAACGGCCTGGGGGCGTGCTGTTCGTTCGAGGCGTGCAACGTGTTCGACTGGCTCAAGACGCGCACGGCCACCGGGCCGCACGAGAAGCTGCTCCCGGTGTTCGATGTGATCGTGCTCGATCCGCCGTCGTTCACGCGCAATCGCGCGGCGGTGCCCGATGCCCTGCGCGGGTACAAGGAAATCCACCTGCGCGCCCTTAAGCTGCTCAAACCGGGAGGGCTCCTCGCCACTTTCTGCTGCTCGCATCACGTGGATGCCCGCACCTTCCTGGACGTGCTGCTCTCCGCGGCCTTCGATGCCCGCAAAGTCCTGCGTCGAGTCGCCACATTCTCACAGTCGCCCGATCACCCAGTCCTTCCCTCGATCCCGGAAACGGAGTATCTTAAGGGGTATGCGATCGAGTTGGCGAATCCTTGACCGATGAAACCGGTTGCAGAGAGGTCATGCTTCTGTGCTGGGTTGAAGGGGAGAGGACTGTCCAAAGTGGGGCGCGACTCCTCCCGTGAAACGGCCGTGTCCAGCGTGGTCGCCCGCCATTACCTCTCCCAACGCCCCGTCCGTGTGACGTGTCGGAACGGGCGGATCGCGAGCATCGAGCACTTGGCCGAGGCCACGCCGACCGACCGCTGGATTGCGCCAGGCTTGCTGGACCTCCAGATCAACGGCTACGCAGGGGTCGATTTCCAGGCTGAGGTTGTGTCGCTCGACGGCTTGCTGACCGCGGCGAGAGGATTGCGTCGGGCGGGTTGCACGCGGTTCCTGGCCACGCTTGTGACCGACGCCTGGGAGCGCATGCTCGACAAGCTCGAACGGTTGCGTGCGCTCCGGAATGGTTCTCCCGAATTGACGGCGGCCATCGCCGGGTGGCACATCGAAGGGCCGTTTTTGTCCGAACAACCCGGATATTGCGGAGCCCATGATCCGGGGTGCATGTGCGATCCCCTGCCCGAGCGGATTCGCCAACTCAGGGCGGCCGCGGGTGACGATCTGCTGTTGTTGACTCTGGCCCCGGAACGAAGTGGGGCGATCGAAGCCATTGCCCTGGCGGTTTCCCTGGGCATCCGAATCAGCCTGGGTCACACCAACGCATCGGCTGAGAGAATCGCACAGGCGATCGAGGCCGGGGCGAGCGGCTTCACGCACCTCGGGAATGGATGCCCGCAATCCCTGGACCGCCATGACAACATCCTGTGGCGCGTCCTCGAAAGCCGCAGCCTGACGGTCAGCATGATCCCCGATGGGCGGCACGTGTCGCCCCCGCTCTTTCGACTTGCGCATCGGCTCCTGCCCAGCCGCGCGCTCGTGTATATCACCGACGCGATGGCCGCGGCGGGCGCGCCGCCGGGGCGCTACGCGTTGGGCGAGATGCAGGTCGAGGTCGGGGACGATCAGGTGGTGCGCATGCCTGGCCAACCCTATTTCGCCGGAAGCGCCCTGCGCCCCGACGAAGGAGTGTGGCGCGCCGCGGCCATGACCCGGACGCCCTGGTCAAGGGCGTGGTGGCGCTTTTCGCAAAGGCCGGCGCAATGGCTCGGTTTGCGGGGCGGCCTTGCCCTGGGCCAGCGAGCGGATTTCTGTCTGCTCGAGCAAACCGGGAACGAGATGCCGAACCGGATTCGGGTGTTATGCGGGGGTGAAGAAGCCGAGCCCGACAACCCGCATAGCAGACACCATGCGCGATCGGATCGCCCTGTGCACTGACGGGGTGTCAAATGTGCGGGTTAGCCGTTGTGTTCGATCAACGCGCGGAACTCGTCGAAAAGAGGCGTCGAGTCATGCGGTCCGGGCGAGGCCTCGGGATGGTACTGGACGCAAAAGACCGGTTTGGTTCGATGACGAAGGCCCTCGACGGTCTGGTCGTTGAGGTTGATGCGATTGACCTGGACATCCGTCGGCAGACTGGCCGGGTCCACCGCGAACCCGTGATTCTGCGAAGTGATTTCGACGCGTCCAGTTTCGAAATCCTTGACCGGGTGGTTCGCGCCGCGGTGGCCGAATTTCAGCTTGAATGTCTTGCCCCCAAACGCCTGCCCCAGAATCTGATGCCCAAGACAAATGCCAAAAATCGGGATGCCGGTCCGGACCAGGTCGCTGACGGCGCGGACAGCGTATTCGAGTGCTGAGGGGTCGCCCGGACCGTTCGAGAGAAAGACGCCCGACGGTTTGAACTTGAGCACTTCGGCGGCGGGCGTCGTGGCGGGAACGACCTGAACGCGAAAGCCATGCTGCCGGAGACGGCGCAGGATATTGTATTTGACGCCGAAATCGTAGGCGACGATCGGGATGTCCGCCGGTGGCAACGGATCGCGCGCGCTTCTTGGGTTGGACGCATGAGGGCCCGAAACGAGCCGGAAGTTGGCACTCGACTCATCCCGTTCGTCCCACGCAAACGCCGCGCGATGCGTCACCTCCTTCACGTAATCGACACCGATCAGACCAGGCCAGGACCGGACCCGTTCGAGCGCCTGCTCCGGACTGATGTCTTCAGTCGAGATCAAGCCGTTGAGCGCCCCGCGGACGCGCAGTTTGCGGGTGAGGGCGCGTGTGTCGATACCCTGAATGCCGGGAATGCATTCCCCGGCAAGATAATCCGAGAGGGAGGAATCCGCGCGCCAGTTGCTGACGACGGGTGAGAGTTCGCGGACGACGAAGCCGGCAACGTGCGGGCGCCAGGACTCGACGTCCATCGCGTTGACACCGCAATTGCCGATATGGGGGCAGGTCATCGTCACGATCTGGGCCTTGTACGACGGATCGGTCAGGATTTCCTGGTAACCGGTCATCGAGGTGTTGAAACAGACCTCGCCGCACGCGGTCGCGCGCGCCCCAAACGCCGCCCCGCGGTAGATCGTGCCGTCTTCCAGAGCCAGAATTGCTTCCATCAGAGTCCCACTCAAATCGCGGCGGATGTTAGGGAGGGCGCGAAAGTGGTCAAGCCGCAAGGGGTGCGCTTGATTATCGATAATCGATATCCTCTTGGGCGTTGGGAAATGACTGGAATTCACCGCGAAGAATGGAACTGACCCGCCTGGTTCCGTCAGGTCCGCCGACCTCAAGGGCAGTTCTCTGGCAGTGTTCTCCTGCGCACCCGTGCCCACGCAGTCGCGCCGACCGTGATGGCCGCGCAACTCCAGCCGAACAGATCGCCGTGGCGTTGGTAAAAGGTCGGCACGCGCCGGGCGTCAGGAGCGAGGAGCGGAATCCGGAAGACTTTGAATCCGGGGCCATAGACGTCTTTGGGTCCGTTGAAACCGACATCGCGAAGGCGCCCAAAGGCATCGATCCAGCAAGTCAGACCGTTATTCGTGCAACGAACCAGCGGCACACCGTTCTCGACGGCCCGGAAGGCGGCGTTGGCGGCCTGCTGCCATTGGGCCGCGCTCTCTCCGAACCATCCGTTGTTGGTGAGATTGAGCAGAAAGTCGGTGTCGGCATCCACGGCGCCTCGAGCGCTCGAGGCAAACACGTCTTCGAAGCAAATCAGCGGCCCCAGACGCGCTCCCGTCCGGCCGAGTTGGAACCAGACCGGCCCGGGCCCGGGCGTGATACTGGCATCGATCGGTGTCAAATACTTGGTGAACGGCAGCCAGCGTTCGAGCGGGATGTACTCGCCAAAAATCACCAGCCGCCGTTTGCGATAGGTGGCGGCGAATTGGCCGTTCGTGTCGAAAAGAAAGGCGCTGTTGAAATAGCGATACTCCGGCTCGCCCTGCGCCTCCCGATTCACCTCGACGTCCTCGGCCCCGAACACCATCCAGACACGGTGCGATGCGATCAGATTCGTCAGGGCCCGATAATGCTCTAACTCGAAGCTCGGCAGCGAGGCCTCGGGCCAAACCAGCAGAGCGGGCCCGGTCGCCAGTGCAAGCCGGGTCAACTCCATGATTCGATTGAAGCGGTTCGTTGACTCCTGCGGATCGAAGATGAGCCGTTGCGGGATGCTCGGCTGAACCACCGCCACACGCAGTTCCGACTCGGCCTGCTGAGGCGTCACGAGCCGGGTTCCTCCATAAACCGTCATCGCGACCACCGCCAGAAGCGGAAGGGCCAGGTCGGACGCCAGGGTGACCCGGAATGTGACAATCGGTGACGGGGACGCGATCGGGGCCCGGCGGACGACGCGCCGAGCCACACAGGCAATGGCGCAAAGCAGCGCGACGGAACACCAGGCAACGATGAACGAAACGCCGTGGACGCCCGCAAAGGACGCGATCTGAATGAGTGGGAGGGTTTGGTATTGGGAAACACCCAGGAAGTTCCACGGGAAACCGGTCAGGAACCGGGCCACAAGCATCTCGAGAGCCACCCACGCCGCAGCGCACGCCAGGCACCAGACCGTTCGCTGACGCCACGTCAGATCGACCAGCGGCGCGCGCGATCGGATCAGCACGGTTGTGCAGAGCCAGACCCAGGTAGCCGGATAGAGGGCCAGATAGGCGCTGAGGGCCAGCCAACCTGCGACCGCCCCGGCGGGAAACGGGATGTGCAGAAGCCAGTGGAGCGAAACGAGATGCTGGACCAGCCCGCCCAGGTATCCGAAGGCAAACGCGTGCCGTCCGTGGGCGCCCAATCCAGCGAGCAAGAGGCACCCCGGCCCGAGCCAGGCGAGGATCGAGATGTCGAATGTGGGAAACGACAGCGCGAGCATCAGCCCCGCAAGCACCGCGACGCCGGCTCGGAAGCTGAACAGGAACGTGATCGCCGCGGATCGCATACCGGAATTCCGGCTAGCCTGCATGCTGACTTCTCTTGAGAACTCCGGCTTCGCGGCGACAAAAAGTGGTGAGAAATGCAGGCTAGGCGTCGAACGCCTCGCGCAGCATCGCGATGCTCTTGGGGACGGCCGTGTCCGGATTCTCTTTGCCTTCCATTTCGAGGGAGACGTAGCCTGTGTAGCCGGCGTCGGCAAGAATGCGGGCGATGCGTTTGTAATCGAGGTCGAGGGTGTACCATTCACCGCCGCCGTAGTAGGTCTTGGCCTGGACGAATGTGGTGTAGGGGGCGATCTGAGTGAGTTTCTCGTACGGGTTCTCGAGGAAGTTGCCTGTATCCATCAGGACGCCCAGCCAGGGGGATTGGATGGCTTTGGCGATGCGCAGCAGGCCCTCGGGCGTGCTCGTGAGGCCCCAATGATTCTCGAGGGCCAGATGCACGCCGCATTGCTCGGCCTTGGGCAGGCATTTCTCGATGCACGCGATGCACCAATTGAATCCGTCGGCTTCGCTCACGCCGTCCGGGATCGGTTCAATCCCGCGGGCCTTCATGAGATCATCGAAGCTGGCGATGGTGTTCCAGCGGCCGGAGTTGAGCCGGATGCACGGGATGCCCATTTCGTAGGCGATCTCGATGCACTTGTGGGTGTGGGTAACCTGCCGGGCCAGATTCTCCGGGTCCGGATCGACGAAGTCCTGGTGAATCGAGAGGCAAATCAGGTCAATGCCATTGCGGAAGGCGTGGTGCTTCAGCTTCTGGAGGTACGCGCGATGCGCGGCCGTCAGCGGTTCCTTCTCGGGGATGTCCATCTGCTGATGCAGGACGTCCACACCCTCGACCCCGAGGACCGCGGCCTTCTCGATCACGGTTTCGATTGGCACCTTGGTGGTTCTGAAGTGCCAATAGGAATAGGTCGCAATGCCGAGCTTGATCCGCGGCCTGGACGGCTGCGCGGCTGCGCGGACCAAACCGGTTGAAGCGCCTGCGCCGGCTACGGCGAGGCTGGCAGTGCCGAGAAACGAGCGTCGGGATAGGGACATGGCAGGTTCAGAGTGCAGAGTTCAGAGTGCAGAGTTCAGAGTGGAAGGGCGCTCGGTCCGCCGGGGCTCTCCGAGCGCGGTGCCGGGTCATGTGCGACGCGACGTCGACTTCATTTGAGCGTGTGATGGGTGCCGTCGCAGAACGGTTTGGTCTGCGAATGCTTGCAGGCGCACCAGGCGACCTCCCGTTCCTGCTCGATCTTGACGATCTTGGGCTTGAAACCGGTGTCGCCGTGCGCGCCGTCGCAGAAGGGCTGGTTGGCTGAGCGCCCGCACGAGCACCAGGCGTAGGTGCCGGGCGGGGTCTTTCGCACGATGGGAGAACGCTGTGGAATGAGAGGTTTAAGCATAGTGAGCGCAGTCGGTTGACCAAAGATCGAATCCTCAGATCAACGCTTGCGGGCCGGCTTCTTCAGGGCCGCGCCGGTGACGCGCGCGCCCACCTTGAGCCGCAGGGCGTTGAGGCGGATAAAGCCGGTGGCATCGCCCTGGTCGTAGGCCTTGGTGGGGTCGCCCTCCATGGTCGCGATCTTCGGGTTGTAGAGGCTGACCGGCGATTTGCGTCCGGCGGTGAGGATGTTGCCTTTGTAGAGCTTGAGCCGGACGACGCCAGTCACGTTTCGCTGGCTTTCGGTGACAAGGGCCTGGAGAGCATGGCGCTCAGGGGCAAACCAGAATCCGTAATAGACCAACTCGGCGTAGCGCGGAATGAGCGAATCGCGCAGGTGCATCACCTCCCGATCCATGGTCAGGCTCTCCATCTGCCGGTGGGCGAAGTGCAGGATCGCACCGCCCGGAGTCTCGTACACGCCGCGGGATTTCATGCCGACGAAACGGTTCTCGACCAGATCGACCCGCCCGACGCCATGCTTGCCGCCGAGTCGGTTGAGCGCCTTCATCACGCCGTACGGGTCGAGGGCCTTGCCGTTCACCGCAACGCAGTTGCCCCGCTTGAACTCGAGCGTGACGTACTCGGGTTTGTCCGGCGCGTCCTCGGGCGCGACACTGAGCTTGAACATGCCGCGATTGCCGGGAGCGAACGCGTCCAGCCAGGGGTCCTCGAGAATCCCCGCCTCAAACGAGATGTGCAGCAGGTTGCGATCGGTCGAATACGGCTTCCTGGCGCTGACTTGAACCGGAATCCTCTGCTCCTCGCAATAGGCGATCATCTCGGCGCGCCCGGGGAATCGGTCGCGGAACGCAGGGTCGCGCCAGGGCGCAATCACCCCCAACTCGGGCGCCAGGGCCGCGGCCGTCAACTCGAATCGGACCTGGTCATTCCCCTTCCCCGTTGCGCCATGCGCGATGGCGTCGGCCCCCTCCATCAGCGCGATCTCGACCATCCGCTTGGCGATGAGCGGACGGGCGATGCTTGTTCCGAGGAAATACTGGTTCTCGTAGACCGCGCCCGCCTGCAACATCGGGAAGATGAAATCGCGCGCGAACTCCTCCTTGAGATCGTCGATGTAAATCTTGGTGGCTCCGGTCCGCAGCGCCTTCTTCTCGAGACCTTTGAGTTCCTCCTCCTGGCCGATGTCGGCGCAGAAGGCGATCATCTCCGCCTGATAGGTCTCCTTGAGCCAGGAGAGAATGACCGACGTGTCCAAACCGCCCGAATAGGCCAGCACAATCTTCATGAATCGAGATTAACGGCCAGGCCAGGACACTCGCCAAGCGCAAAATGATCGAGGATGCAAATCCTTGGCGAACCAACCCGGCGCCTGCACCGATGTCTGTCCTCGCGCCGCGCGCCGTCGTCAGGGCGCTCTGCCCGCTTCGAGGGAAGAAAGCGGTTTGCTCTCCGCCAACTGGCGCAGGAGGAACTGCCGCCGGTTGACGAGTTGCCCGCGGAACGACTCGATATCGGCGCGAAACCGCCTCAGGGCGACCTCGGTGTCCCGACGCTCGATCGAGGCCCTGTAGACAACCTCCGGCTCGATCCGTTGTTCGAGCGCCGTGATGGCGGGCCCGAAGGTCTGCTCCGTAAACGCCGTGTCGCACAGTTCGCGAAGCCGCGCCAGGAATTGCTCGCGAAAGTGCGGTTCCGCCAATAGCGGACCGGAGAACCACCCGGGCGGGCGCCACCATGGCGCGCCTGCGTCCGGCCACCCGCCCAACCAGGAGCGCCTCGGAGGTTTGTCGCCAGCCATGCCATAGGTGAGCGGCATCTCGTGCCAATCGTATGCGGGCGACGCGCCGTCGTAATCGCCCCAGGTCTTGTCCTGGTCCCAGGGAATGATCTGCCATTTCCCGCCCGGTCTGGGGTCGTGATAGGCATAGTAGTTGTTGAAGAAGCCGTCCCAGTTCTGAATGCACATGCTGACGGCGAAGTAACCGGCCAACTCATCGACGTCGAAATGCTGTCGGATGAAATCCCATCGTGCCAGGCCCTCGGTCTTGCGCAGCCCATCGATGACGTCGAGCAGGTCGGCGTGGCCGGTGTCGGGATTCGTCTTTTTCTCGTGCTGGCCGGCAACGCCATCACCGTACCAGAGCAGCTTGTAGAGATTGCCATCCGGATCCTGACCCAGGCGGCGGAAAAAGGCGCGGTTCGGTTGCTCGACCACCAGGTGGCAGCCCAGGGCGTGTTGATCCAACCACAGCCGCACGTGATCCGTGGCCGGAGACGGCACCCCGGCGCGGCGATAGAGTTCGAAAGCCAACGGTTCGGATAGCAGATAGCGGGGCGATCCTTCGAGAATCAGGTTGACCGCACGCAACCCCTGCCAGGGCCGATCGGGTTGGAACTCGATCTTGTACCCGCCCTTGCGGCGACGCACCCGCACGTGATCGAACACAAGCAGACCGGTTTCTCCAGGCGGCAGAACGACCGCGGCGCAACTCCAATCCATGCGCGTCGCCCAGGGAGGCCGGTCGGACTCCTCGGCGAGCGCCTGGACACGCCGCGCGACACCCGGCTTCTGGATGCGGCCGAACGTGATGAGCTTGAGGAACGGGATGCGGGCGGTGTTGGTGTTGATGTGGGTGGCACAGGTGAATGTGGGATGCAGATCGGTCGCGGATGGACAGTGGCGCACGGCCCCGGAGACGCTCCGAGCCTGGATGACAAACCGGATCAGACAGCTCTCCGGTTGCCCGGGGATGGCTCCCACATAGCGCGCGCGGTCGGAGGCCGCCTGATCCACGATCAGAGGTGTCTCCCCCTTCGCGATCGGGCTGTCGGCCGACCATGCCTCCCAGTGGAGCGCGACACTCGCGACACCCGCATCGTCTGTCACCCTGGCCGATACGCCAATCGGTTGGCCGGGCACGGGGCGGTCGTGGCACACCTCGACAACCCGAGGCAAGGGCACGGGTGAATCGCAGGAATTGCGCCGACCCGGCGTGCCTGCAAAGGCCCCGCCGGCGCCGATCCCGGATGCGCACCAGTTGGCAGGGTCGTTCGAGGCCGCTCCGGCGCAAATCCGTTCGAGCGACGAGCCGTGCCCATCGGCGGCAACCGGCCAGGGAGGGCGGTCGGCGTAATGGACGGCGTCGCGGACCTCGCCTTGGGCATCGGCCAATTCGATGCGTTCCCCCTTGCGGCTCAGCGAGCCGGTAAATGTGCCGATCACATTCGTGGAATCCCCGTGACACGCCCTGAACGCCGCCATGTTCCGACACACAACCCGGTAACCGCCTGCGGGTATCGAGGCGCCGCGCGGAAAGGCGAAATCGACGCCGCCGCGCAAAAACCAGCGCGAGAGATCGACCGCGGCATCGCCGGGGTTGTGGATTTCGATGAACTGAAGGTCGTCCTGGTCGCCGAACGGGTGGTACATGACCTCGCTAAAAACCACACGAGATGGGGACGCCCCGAGACCGGAACGGGCGACGC
>ENA-UOWO01007532-UOWO01007532.1-activated-sludge-metagenome-genome-assembly--contig:-NODE-7532-length-10718-cov-10.902748_pt1 | contig 10718 bp, 10 predicted proteins | sample MGYA00238148_ERZ761564 | MGnify/ENA primary metagenome ERZ761564 (study PRJEB28885, sample SAMN05720194) | activated sludge metagenome | isolation source: Anaerobic digester | place: USA...
GTGGCGCAAAAGTAAGTCTTTACGTCATAACAAGGTCAAAATACTTGTCGAAATGACAAATTTGAATTTGTTTTTGCTTAAAACCGAATCCGAGGCGAAATTTATTGCGTTTATATCAGCGAAAGGGAGTGACTTTTATCAGTGCCTGCAATAAAACGAGGGTGTTTTTTTGCAAGATGAAACGCAGGAAAATCAGGGCATTGACAATTCAGTTTAGAATTCATCTAAATAGTTAAATTGTTTGATGTTGTTACAGAACCGTGACATTATTTCCCAATCCGCATCCTATTTTTGCAGCAATTCAACAGTAGGCACCGTAAGTACCGGATCAAAAGTCAATCATCCCAAAACCTTGCGAGAATTAACCGCTTAATAATTCAACAGTGTCATTTTTTTTAAGCAACAAAGGTTATGTTAGACAATTACAAAATCCTTACGGTCACCCACAAGCGTGTAAACTTACACAGCATCAGCGATTTTGTGGTGAAGACCTCCGATCCTTCGGCGTTGAAGATGCGCCTCCAGGACCTTAAGGAACAGTTTGGTTTGGATGAACTTTTGTATTTGTCTACTTGCAATCGGGTCATGTACTTCTTTCATACCGAACGCCAACTTGATCTGGTTTTTGCAGTCGAATTCTTCAAACAAGTCAATCCACAAATCGAAGACGATATTTTGGCTACTTTGGACGACAGTGTCCAAATCCTGGAAGGCATGGATGCACTGGAGCATTACTTCACCGTTTCTGCCTCAATGGATTCTATGGTCATTGGTGAGCGCCAAATTTTAGGGCAATTGCGTGATGCTTACGACCAATGTAAGGATTGGAATCTGATTGGTGACAATCTGCGTATGGCCATGGATCAAGCGGTGGCTGTGGCCAAGTCGATCTATTCGAATACCCGCATTGGCGACAAACCCGTTTCGATTGCTTCTTTGGCCATTCAAAAAATGATGCGTCATCACTTACCCAAAGATGCGCGCATATTGATCATCGGTGCTGGTCAAACCAACGCATTGGTAGCCAAATTTTTGGACAAGCATCATTTCACGCAGGTTTCTGTATTTAACCGCACGGTCTCCAAAGCGGAAGAAATTGCCGCAATATTCCCCCAGGGACGGGCCTATGACCTGAATGCTTTACAGCACCACCAAGAGGGTTTCGACGCGTTGATCGTATGTACTGCTGCTACTGAACCTGTGATTACCCCCGCTTTATACCCTCAATTGCTCAATGGCGAGACGGGGCCAAAAATATTGATCGACCTATCCATCCCTCACAATATCTCCCCTAAAGTAATTGCCAATTTTGATAATCATTACATCGAAATTGAAGGCTTACGCGCTTTGGCCAAAGAAAACCTCGCTTTCCGCGAACAGGAAGTACAAAAAGCCAAAGTAATGCTGGCCGAATTCATCGAGGAGCTACCCAAAGTATTCCAACAGCGTCGTTTGGAAATTGCCATGCGCCAGGTTCCTGTAGAAATCAAAGCAGTAAAAGATCGGGCACTCAACGAGGTCTTCCACAAGGAAGTGGCTCAGTTGGATACCAATACCCGCGCATTGGTAGAACGTATGCTGGAGTATATGGAGAAAAAATGCATTGGCATTCCGATGAAAGCTGCAAAAGAAGTTATTTTCTAGTATCTACCTTTCTAAACAATATTTATTACCTCCTTTGCATTCAACATGCAAAGGCTGTTCCTGTTTAATTTAGACTGGTAACCATGAAACATGTTTTCACCCTTCTGCTTTTCTTGTTGGTACTTGCTCGGGGAATTGCCCAGGAGAGCGATAAAGGAAAAGTGACCATCAAAGGTCAAACCTACGATTACATCATTGATGCTGCCGGGGATACCTTAATTATGGCAGGCTTGGGCGAGGTTTCAATCACCTCCTTACGCTCATTTGATTCGGAAGAAGACTATAAAAAATACCGTAAATATCGCCGATATGCATATTCTGTCTACCCCTATGCGGTAGAAGCAGTGCGTATTTTTAAAGAGGTTGACGCCATCACCAATGACATCAAGAAGGGCCAGAAACGCAAATACATCAAAACCTTACAAGAAGATCTGGAGGAGAAATTTGAAGCCCCACTCAAAAAACTTACGCGGACCCAAGGCATGCTTCTCATCAAAATGATTGAAAGGGAACTCGATACTCCCATGTACGACCTCGTCAAAGGCCTGCGTGGAGGCTGGACGGCTACTTATTGGAACGTTTTGGGTGGTTTTTATGGCCATCACCTCAAAGAAGGGTATATCCGGGGCAAAGACCCAATGCTGGACATCGTGTTGGATGATTTGAATTTGACCTACGGGCAGAAAAAAAATTAACCTGCTAATGGGTTAATATGGTGATGTTAATTATCATCTCATTAGCTATTGTAACCGGAATTGCACATATTTTATCGTCTTCTGCTCCGCCAAATGCATCCGTTCATAATAGGTTTTGATCTCCAACTCCGGAAGAGGTAAGTCCTTGGCATAGATGTCATCATCCGTATACAATAAGGTAGCCTGGGGATAATCCCGAATGACCATCAGGGTAAATTCATACAAAGTTGGATCATCTGTTTTAAGGTGAACAATCCCTCCACTCGGCATCATTTGGCGGTAACGATCCAAAAAAGCCGGGGAAGTAAGCCGCCGATTCGTTTTGCTGTTGCGCAAGAATGGATCAGGAAACGTAATCCAAATTTCATTCACTTCTCCCAAGGCAAAAAAATACATGATTTGTTCGATACGGGTACGCAAAAAAGCCACATTGTGCAGGCCCTCTTGCAATGCTGCTTGCGCGCCTTTCCATATTCGCGCCCCTTTGATGTCAACGCCGATAAAATTGCGTTCAGGATACATTTTGCCAAGGGCAACCGAATACTCCCCACGACCACAAGCCAACTCCAAAGTCAAGGGTGCATTGTTTTTAAAATGCGCAGCGCACCATTGCCCTTTCAAGTCCACAATTTGCCCATGCTCGCCCGCCAATTGTGGATTCCCTGAATCAAAGTTTTCGTATACATTCGGGAACGACAACAACTCTGCAAATTTCTGTAACTTGTTTCGCTTACTCATATCCGGTATTGTCCTATTTTGGGGCGTAAAAGTAAAAACATCGACGCATGAAAGCACCTCATTTCCTCTTTTTTATCCTATTTCTTTGCACAAGCATGAGTGCAAATGCTCAAGAAGCAAAATTGAAGAAGATTTTCAACGGTAAAAACCTGAAAGGCTGGGTCGCTCCTGTTAACAAGGATTGTTGGACGGTTTCCAAAGGGATACTGTATGTGAAAAATGAACCCACGAAAAAAGGAGAGATTCTATGGACGGAAAAATCGTATCAGGATTTTGTCTTTCAAGCCGATTTTTTGATGGGCGAAGGCACCGTTGACTCGGGCATTTTCCTTCGTTCCGAAAACGATCAGGTTCAAATTGGCATTTCGGGCTCTTTAAAAAGAGACATGACCGGATCGCCGTATGTGCCTAAACTGCGTTATCCCGTAGAAGCAAGCGGGGTAAAAGACATTCTGAAGCTCAAAGACTGGAACACCTTAAAAATAAAGCTGGTGGGCAAGACCTATACCGCGTACCTCAATGGCAAAGAAGTGATGACCTACACCTCTGCGGATATTCCTGTTTCAGGCCCCATTGGTATTCAATTGCATCCGGGCAACGAGATGTCAATCAGCTATCGTAAGATCCTGATGGCTGAGCTTTAATGGTCATCTGGTTTCTTTTACTGTGCGAGGGCTGACAAATTCTACAGAAATTTCAGCCATAATCTAAATTCAATTGTTATTTTTAGATTAAACCATCAGGTATGAGACATCTATTGCTTCTTTTCGTGTTGTTGACCGCCCTTCAGCTTTCTGCCCAGCGGGTAGTGGTTTCTGAAGAATTGCCCCTCCGCAACGATATTTCCTATGATGTCATCGGTGAATTAAAAGGCCGTGTGCTCTTGTTTCGCAATCGGACAGATAAATTCGAAATCCAGGCCTTTGACGAAAACATGCGTTCAAGTTGGAGCAAAGAAATTGAATTGGAAAAACGGCAACCTTCCATCATTGGTGTGAACAGTCTGCGGGATAGCTTCACCGTCATTTATCACCATCGCGACAAAGGCAATACCATCGTTCGAGCCGATCATTTTGATCCCTCTGCCAACAAACGCCAAACCTTGCTGCTCAAGGATTATGGCTTCACTTTTTTTACCCCAACCTTTCGACTCGAGCGTAGTGAAGACCGCAGCAAGGTGCTCATTTATCACATCGACCGCAGCACCTTTAATGTATTGGTGTTTGACAATGCCTCGTTTACGTTGTTGTGGGAAAAAAGCTTTCAAATTGATGATTTTACCGATGGAGTTGATGTGATGCACATGTTGGTCAGCAATGATGGGGAAATGTTCATGGTGCTTGAAAAAGACAATGTAATGAGCCGGAGGGAAAAACACCGCTTCGATCTTTTTGTCTGTAGTCCTGCATCGCCCAGCATCAATCAATTCGCCATTTTTATGGAGGACAAAGTGACCTATGATGTAAAGTTTATCATCGATAATCTCAACCACCGTTTCTGTGGAGGTGGCTTGTATTTTGAACGAAATATTGAGCGCGCCGAAGGTTATTTTCACCTCAGTCTACCCCGCAATGATTTACTCAGTCACCGGCTGCGTTTCCATCCATTTGACGACAGCTTTGTTTCGGATTTAGAAGGTAAGGAAATTCGGCAAAATCGGGGCCTTGTGGAAATTGGCATCAACAATATCGTGTTGCGTAAAGATGGCGGAATGCTCATTTTTGGAGAAGAAAATCGCAACTCTACCCGGTTTTCTACCAACGTTCCACGTATGGGCTTCGACAACGTCAGCCGCAATACCATTGATTATTACTACAATGACATTTTTGCCATTTCCGTACATCCCGACGGGGAAGAGCACTGGAAAAAAGTGTTGTACAAAAAACAATACTCGCAAGATGATGATGGTGCCTATTCGTCCTTTTTCTTATTCAAAACGCCTTCCAATCTGCGTTTAATTTTCAATGATGAAATCAAATTTGAAAATACAGTCAGCGAATACTTGATCAAAGGAACTGGCGACAATGAACGGCATAGCTTACTCAGTACAGAGTTGTTGAAGCTCCGCCTCCGGTTTCGGGATGCCATCCAGATTTCGGGCGATAAGATGGTGGTGCCCAGCGAAAGGAGAGGACAACTACGTGTAGCCAAAATTATTTTGTAGACTAAAACTTTAACACGCTCTAAAACTTTAACAGCGGATTCGTCGTTTTTTTGAACACAGACTCTACAATAAACCTGTATTTTTGCCCTAACGATTCAAAATGAAGTTTCAAATGAAAAAAACGATGCTGGTTGCCAGTTTGGCCTTCTGTTTTTTGTGGGCTGGAAGCTCAAGTGTAATTGCCCAAGACAATAAAAGTCTTTGGACAACCCTGGCCAAGGTTACCTTTAAAAAGCAATACGATGAAATGCTGGGCTTTAAAGTAGACGTGCCTATTTTTAGCCCTGAGATTAAAGCACTCGAAGGTAAATCGGTCGAAATCAAGGGGTACATCATTCCCGTGGAAGGTTATCGTGGGCAAAAAGAGTTCGTCTTTTCCGCTTTCCCTTACAACATGTGCTTCTTCTGTGGCGGTGCTGGTCCTGAATCAGTAATGGAAGTTGTTTCCAAAGAACCCATCAAATACACTACGGAAGCCATCACCATCAAAGGAAAACTGGATTTGAACGCCAATGACATCAATCGGCTCATGTACGGGCTCACCGATGCGGAATTGGTAAAAAGTGCCAAATAGGGCCAAGGCCTTAGCCCCCCTACCAGACAATCGGGTATGAAAAACCTACTGTTCCTTTTATGGGGATTGGTTTTAGGCTGTGCTGTCCATGCGCAAAGTACTACTGAGTTCCCCCCAAAATGGCTCGGCCATTGGGAAGGCAAACTCAGTTGGTATGCCGGCAATGCCAAGACTCCAAAAAAGGTCGTGATGCAACTTAAAATCCAGGCGGCCGATACCCTTGGTCATTATACTTGGCAACTGATTTATGGCGATCAGTCGGAAGACAATCGTCCTTACGTCCTTAAACCAGTAGATGCAGGCAAAGGCCATTGGGCGATTGATGAGCGAAATGGCATTGTCTTGGATCAATTTCTGGTCGGAGACCTTTTTGCCGGGGCGTTTACCGTACAAAACAGCACCATCGTCAACAATTATCGCCTGGAAAAAGACCACCTCATAGTGGAGTTTTATGGACTCTCCGCCAAGCCAATACGCCAAAGTGGTGCAGGTACTGAAGATTCCCCGAAGGTAGACAGCTACAGCGTACGCAGCTACCAAAAAGCCATCCTGAAACGCAAAAAGAAATAATGCGCCTAGTCATCCAACGAGTCTCTGAAGCATCAGTCACTATTGATGGTCAAATCAAATCAGCAATTGATGCCGGTTTATTGATTCTGGTAGGCATTGAAGACGCCGATACTGCTGAAGACATCGACTGGCTGTGCAATAAAGTGGTCAATCTCCGCATCTTTCCCGATGAAAATGGAGTGATGAACTGCTCTGTACTGGAAGCCAAAGGTGGTTTGTTGGTGGTGAGTCAATTCACCCTGCATGCCAGCACCAAAAAAGGCAATCGACCTTCCTACATCAAGGCTTCCAAACCCGATTTTGCCATTCCCATGTACGAGGCTTTTGTCAAAAAACTGGAAGCATGCGCTGGCATTCCAGTTGGAACAGGCGAATTTGGCGCCGACATGAAAGTACGTCTCCTCAACGATGGCCCGGTCACCATCATCATCGACAGCAAAAATAAAGAATAATGCAGCAACTGCTACTTTCGGAAGCCCAAACCACGGTAGATGAGTGGATCAAGACCATTGGTGTCCGCTATTACCACGAGCTCACCAATACCGCCATCCTGATGGAGGAGGTAGGCGAAGTGGCCAGGTTGATGTCGCGGATGTACGGCGAACAGTCGTTCAAAAACCCGGACGATGCCCTGACTGCCAAAGAAGACCTGGCGGATGAAATGGCGGATGTGCTGTTTGTATTGATTTGTTTGGCCAATCAGACCGGGATCGATTTAACCGAAGCCCTGCATAAAAACCTGGAAAAGAAAACGAAAAGAGACGCAGAACGGCACGCGAACAATGAAAAATTACGGTAGGGGCAACCCTTTGTGGTTGCCCTATATTGGCGTTGCCCAATGAAACACAAACATTGTATCAGGGCAACTACAAAGGGTTGCCTCTACACGATTCCTTCCCGGATCAAATCGTGTAAATGCACCACCCCCACATATTTTTGTACCTCATCTACCACCAGCAATTGTGAAATACTGTAGTTGCGCATGATTTCCAGGGCATGTACCGCCATCGCATGCGCAAAAATTGTTTTTGGATGCGCACTCATAATGTCTTGCGCACATACCTCTGCCCAATTGTCCAATCGTTCCAACATGCGACGCAAGTCGCCATCGGTCACGATGCCCAACACTTTTTCATCCGTATCTACTACTGCTGTTGCACCCAGGCGTTTGGATGTGATTTCCAAAATGGTGCGTTTGATACCCGTGGTGGGTTCAACCATGGGGCGGGCGTTGTGAATGTAAAGGTCGCTAACCCGCAAGTACAGTTGCTTGCCCAATGATCCTCCGGGATGAAACTGCGCAAAATCCTTGGGTGAGAAACCACGCAATGCACAAAGAGAAGTGGCCAGGGCATCACCCATTGCCATTTGAGCGGTGGTGCTTGCGGTAGGTGCCAGATTGTTCGGATCTGCCTCCTTGTCAATCGGGGTATGGAGGATAAATTGGGCTTGTTTGGCCAAATAAGAATCTTTATTACTGACCATGCCGATCAACACAGTGCCTAGGTTTTTGATGAGTGGCACCAAGACTTTGATTTCGGGTGTCTCTCCGCTTTTAGACAAACAAATGACCACATCCTGTGCCTGGATCATGCCTAAGTCGCCGTGGATGGCATCAGCCGCGTGCAAAAAAATTGCCGGGGTTCCGGTGGAGTTGAGGGTAGCCACAATTTTTTGGGCAATGATGGCACTCTTGCCTATTCCCGTCAGAATTACTCGACCCGTAGCTGCGTATATTGCCTCCACTGTGGTCACAAAGCCCTCATCCAAGCTATTCCTTAAGTCTTGAAGCGTTGCCACCTCAATTTCTATGGTCTGACGGGCAGTACTCAAAATTATGTTTTCAAGGGTGTCCATTCGTTTGTTTCTACTGGTGATGCTTTTTCAAAAGCATTTAGTTAATTGGTTAAAATTCAATTGTTTTTGTAAATTATTTATTATCTTCGCGTGCTTTTCCTCAAAGGGGGAAAAAACCAGACAAATTGCACTAAAAAACCAGAGAGGTATATGATTAATCCTAATTTCTGGTTATATTTAGTTTTTAGAATTCACAAAAACTACTGAAACGTATCCGCAACAAGCAATTGTGTGCGGCGCTGCGCAAAAGTACGCTAAAATCAAAAGATCAAAGCACGAGAGCCATGACAGTGACGCAAGAAACATTGCAAGAGGCTTTGCAGAAATACTTCGGCTTTGACGCGTTCAAAGGCAATCAGGAAGCAATCATCCAGAACTTACTCAATCGGGACGACACTTTTGTCATTATGCCTACCGGAGGAGGAAAATCGCTGTGTTATCAATTGCCAGCCCTCATGCTTGAAGGAACAGCCATCGTTATTTCTCCACTCATCGCCCTGATGAAAAACCAGGTGGACTCCATTCGCGGATACAGTCAAAGCGACGATGTAGCACATTTTTTAAATTCCTCGCTGACCAAAGCACAAATGAAACTGGTAAAGCAAGCCATCAATGATGGACACACCAAATTGCTTTACATCGCACCCGAAACACTTACGAAGGACGAAAACATCGAGTTCTTCCGAACGGTCAATGTCTCCTTTGTAGCCGTAGATGAAGCCCACTGTATTTCCGAATGGGGGCACGATTTTCGTCCGGAATACCGGCGCATTCGTTCCATGCTGGACGGCATCGGTCAGGAAGTTCCCATCATCGCCCTTACAGCTACTGCTACACCTAAAGTACAGTCAGATATCCTTAAAAACCTTGGACTGCGCAGCGAACATGCGTTCATGTCTTCCTTCAATCGCGAAAATCTTTATTACGAGGTTCGCCCCAAAGGAAAGCCAGAGCAAGCCGTTCGCCAGATCATCCAGGTGATCAAGGGCATGCCCGGACAATCGGGAATCATCTATGTGCAAAGCCGCAAAGCAGCCGAGGAGATTGCCAAAGTGCTCCAGGTCAACGACATCAAAGCCGCGCCTTATCATGCGGGACTGGATGCAAAAACACGTACCAGAACCCAGGACGAATTCCTCATGGAAGATGTGGACGTCATTGTAGCGACCATTGCTTTTGGGATGGGCATCGACAAACCAGATGTGCGTTTTGTGATCCACTTCGACATGCCCAAAAGCATCGAGAACTACTACCAGGAAACCGGTCGCGCTGGCCGCGATGGCCTCGAAGGCCGTTGTATTGCCTTTTACGCGTATAAGGACATGCTCAAGTTGGAAAAATTCCTGCGCGACAAGCCGGTAGCTGAACGCGAAATGGGCTCCCAACTGATGCAAGAAGTAATGGCGTATGCCGAAACTACGGCTTGCCGGCGCCAGTTTTTATTGCACTATTTTGGAGAAGAATACGATCAGGCTCATTGTGGCTTATGTGACAATTGCCGCTATCCCAAAGAGAAAATCGAAGTCACCAAAGAAATGCAGGACGCACTCAAGGTGGTGGATGAACTGGATGAAAACTTCACGATCAAAACCTTGCTCGATTTTGTACAAGGTGCTGAGACCAAAGAAATCAAGGATTACGCTTTCAATAAAAAACCTTCTTACGGGGTTGGCAAAGGCAAAGACATTAATTTTTGGGAATCGGTATACCGACATGCCCTCTTGCAAGACCTGCTTTACAAAGATGTGGAGAGCTACGGTTTGCTGAAATTGACCGAAAAAGGCCGTGATTTTCTAAAAAAGACTTACCCCGTACAAATTCCACTCAACCACGATTACGAAAAAGAACAGATCGACGCAAACAACGAGGATGTAGGCCGTACGGCCGTATTGGACGAAACCCTGGTCAGTTTGCTCAAAGATTTGCGCCGCCGGGAAGCCAAACGCCACAATGTGCCACCATATGTGATTTTTCAGGATCCTTCCCTGGAAGACATGGCCACCCAGTATCCCATTTCGATGGATGACATGGTGCACATCTCCGGGGTTAGCCGAGGCAAAGCCATTCGTTATGGCAAGGCCTTCGTGGAAATGATCAAAAAGTACGTTGAAGAGAATGAGATTGACCGGCCTACCGATTTTGTGGTCAAGCAGGTAGCCAATAAATCCAAAATCAAAGTCAACATCATTCAGAGCATCGACCGTAAAGTGCCGTTGGAAGACATTGCCGAAGCCAACGACATCACCATGGATGAAATTCTGGAAGAACTTTACGCGATTGTCCTCTCCGGCACCAAGGTCAATATTGATTATTACCTGGACGAAACCATGGACGAAGCCATCCGTGACGACATTTACGACTACTTCATGAGTGTGGATACCGACGATGCCAAAGTAGCCTATAAAGCCTTAAAAGATGACGACATCACCATGGACGAAATCTTGATGGTCAGGATTAAATTTTTGTCAGAACTCGC
>ENA-UOWO01007538-UOWO01007538.1-activated-sludge-metagenome-genome-assembly--contig:-NODE-7538-length-10712-cov-5.823402_pt1 | contig 10712 bp, 7 predicted proteins | sample MGYA00238148_ERZ761564 | MGnify/ENA primary metagenome ERZ761564 (study PRJEB28885, sample SAMN05720194) | activated sludge metagenome | isolation source: Anaerobic digester | place: USA...
ATTGGCGGGTTGATACCAAAGTACATCGTCGGCATCAGTAACACTTTTGTTGAGTGCATTTTTATGCACACCCATTCGCATGGTGTTTGAGCGCGGTTCAATAATGGCGATAATTTTTTCGTCGCCCACTTTTGCACGTAAGCCTGCAAGGGTCGTTTTGATCGCCGTGGGGTGGTGCGCAAAGTCATCGTATACTTTTACGCTATGCACATCTGCCAAGCATTCCATACGGCGCTTTACGCCGGCAAATTGTTCCAAGGCTTTTGCAGAGTGTTCAGGCGTTACGCCGACATGGCGCGCAGCGATCATTGCCGCTAAACCATTGTTTACGTTGTGAATGCCCGTTTGTTCCCAATTGACCTGTGCGATTTCTTCGCCGTTATGCAACACGGTAAATGAAGAACCGTCGGCAGCTAACAGCTTTGCTTGCCATTCTGGATTAGGCGCTTGCCATTCGGCAGGATTATTTACGGATATTTCTGCTTCATTAATTACCGAAAATTGTTGCTGCGGTGTCCAGCAGCCTTGTGCGATAACTTCTGCAAGTGCTTTGTCATTGCTGGGTGAAATCAATAAGCCATTGTTGGGCACTGTGCGCACTAAATGGTGAAATTGTTTTTGAATCGCAGCGAGGTCTGGGAAAATATCGGCGTGATCAAATTCCAAATTATTTAAAATAACTGTGCGCGCATTGTAGTGAACAAATTTGGAGCGCTTATCAAAAAATGCGCTGTCGTATTCATCGGCTTCCACCACAAAAAAGGGCGTGTCGCCCAAGCGCGCAGAGGTGGGAAAGTTTTTAGTCACGCCGCCAATTAAATAGCCAGGTGCCATGCCTGCGTATTCTAAAATCCACGCAAGCATTGAGCTAGTGGTGGTTTTGCCGTGGGTGCCAGCAACGGCCAATACCCATTTGCCTTGCAGTACATGATCGCGCAGCCATTGCGGGCCAGAGGTATAGGCTATGCCTTGGTTGAGCACGTATTCCACCGCTGGGTTGCCACGGCTCATGGCGTTGCCGATGATTACTAAATCGGGTGCGGGTTGTAGGTGCGCTGGGTCAAAGCCTTGCATGAGTTCTATGCCCGCTTGTTCTAGCTGGGTGCTCATGGGCGGGTAAACGTTGGCATCGCTGCCGGTAACGCGGTGGTCTAGGGCTTTGGCGAGTTGCGCGAGGCTGCCCATAAAGGTGCCGCAGACGCCGAGGATATGAATATGCATGGGTAAGCTCGTATCGTTTTTAATGATGCGAGCTTACCATGAAGTGGGTTATGACAGAAATTCTACTCTGGGTTTAGCCCGCATTTGATGGGATATAACGTGAACGTTTCGCCGCTTTCATTAGGGTTAAATCGCCCATAAATAAACCGTCTACACAGTTGCCAAATTCGCTGTCTACACTGAAGGCGAGTAACTGATAGCCGCCATCTTCATAGAGTGCTGCGTATTGTTTAAACAGCACGGGGATTTTATGGTCTTGCGTGCTGAATTTTTTCTGTAAAACTTCAAAGCCTTGTTCGCGATTTAAACCAGAGAATTGCTGCTGCAAATAAATTAATTCGTCTTCGTCTATTTCATGGGGATGTTTAGCGTCCGCAAGTGTTTCAGCATTGTTCAAACCTGCAGCCGAATAGTAACGCTCATAATAATAAACCAAGGCATCGCGCAAGTTTTTAGGGTAGTGCGCACTCATGCTTACGGGGCCAAGCACATAACGAATTTCTGGGTGATGTTGTAAGTAAGCGCCTAATCCTTGCCATAAATAGTCTAAGCTCGCTTTGCCCCAGTAATTAGGGTGAACAAAGCTGCGGCCTAACTCTAAGGCTTGTTCTAGGTAAGGGGTTGCCGTTGGGTGATAGTCAAATAAATCCGCCGTATATAAACCTTTCACGCCTTTTTTATGGAGAATTTTATTCACTTCTCCCAAGCGATAAGCACCCGCAATGGTGAGCTTATCTTCATCCCACAAGACCAAGTGACGATAGTAGTGATCGTACTTATCTAAATCGCGGCGGCTGCCGGTGCCTTCGCCCACTTTGCGAAATGTGTGTTCGCGCAGGCGGCCAATTTCACGCAGTACGGTGGGGTGGTCTTCATAACGGCATAAAAATATTTTGTGATTGTCGCGTGTGCTACCAATTAGCTCTGCTGTTTTTAATTCCTTTTTTATGGCACCGCTATCCTCCGGGTGAGCGATAGTTTTTTCGGTAACGAAAATGGATTTTTTGCCTTTACCGATTTTATAGAGATGTTTCTTAAGGCGTTTTACCAAAGCTTTATCGGCAAGTTGATTAGATTCCAGTGCGTGATGCGGAATAGCTTCACCCACGCGAAATTTAATTTCTGCGGAGCGCTTATTAAACATTTCGTGTGCGAGCAATGCCGTGGCTAGCGGCTTAAAAATCATTGAGGTGGTATAGAACAGCAGCGAGTTTTTAGCGGAAACAAAAATCGGCAAAATCGGCGCTTTGGCTTTGCGTGCAAAATGTAAAAAGCCCGCTTGCCATTTACCATCCCGAATACCTTGCGGGCTAGCGCGCGAGACTTCGCCTGCAGGAAAAATAATAATCGCCTGCTCGTCGCTCAGTGCCTGAACAATATTTTTGTAGCTTTGTTTGTAGGCTCCGCGAGTCATATTGTCGAGCGGCAACAATAAATCGTGCAGTGGCTCAAAGGCCATCAGCATATCGTTGGCGACGATTTTTACATCACGGCGTACTTCGCTTACTAAACGCAACAGTGCTAAACCGTCCAACGAACCTATGGGGTGATTGGCAACAATAATGACTCGTCCATGAGAGGGGATGTTGTCACGGTCGCGCTGGGAAATGCTGTAGCTAAAATTGAAATAATCAAAAATGCGATCAATAAAATCTATGCCGGTAACACCTTGGTGCTCGCGCAAGAAGCTATTGATTTCTTGCTCGCGGGTGAGCTTACGTAAAATAGATAATGTGGAGTTGCGGATAAGCGGCGATTGATCGGCAAAGCCTGGGAATTTATCGATAACAGATTGTTCGATGTTGAGCATGAAGTCGCACCTTGTAGGCTAGATTTCCTACAAGGCTATGACTAATAAATGACAGGCAGATGATCGGAAGGTTACAGATTTGTGAATGAAGGCGAAGAGTTTGGTCCGTGCCATCCGGTCAGAGCGGGCGCAATTATTTACATCTTGGCAGCTACTGTCTAAGCAGTAGCTGCTCTTCCTGTTTGCTCACATACTCGCTGTAAGGTGCCTTAATTTGAATTAGCTTGCCGGAGTTTACATCGAACTCGGCGTGGTGTTGCAAAACTGTATCTAACAAACTGCCATTCACCAAAATTTCATTTTTGTTGGGCGTGAGCGTGTTGTTATGTTGCACTAAAAATTCTTTCACCAGGGCACAGCCTGCAGATTGCGGCGCTTCTGGTAGTGGTTGAATCGCCGCTGCAAGTTGCAATCTTGGGCTGGGATTACGCGCTGCCATGTTGGTGAGAATTTGCGCGCAACACACCGCGCGGAAACTGCATTCGTGAAATTCTTCACCGAAGAAGTCTATTAAGAGTGTATCCCCCGATAACAATTGACGTTGGCCACTGTAAAGGCTGAGCAAGCCTTGCAACTGTTTTTCAAAGCGGCGCACAACACTGTTAAATCCCTCGCTATTTAATTGCTGATGCAACTTACTGAGGTTAACAATGTGCAAGCTTAAGCGTACGGATACTTTTTTGGGGGCTGCGGGCACTTCTGGTTCTGGCTGAGTTTCTTGTTCTGCTTCGGCAATAGTGGGGATTTTATCGACCACGGCAGTCATGATTTGATCTGCGCTCGGGATTTTATCGCGTAATGCGCTCCACCAGCGGCGGTGTATGGACCACCAAATCATCAGTAAGCAGGCGGTTACGGCAGCAGCCCAGCAGATCAAAAAGAACTCGTCGTGTACAGTGCGGCGGGGCACTTCTAAAGTGATTTCCAAGTAGCCAGCAACATTGTTGTGTAAGGCAACTGGTGCGGTAAAGTTGTAACGTTTCCCGTGAATGGGTTGATTGGGTTTGTAACCGCTTTGCACTAAAAGTTTGTTGTCTACGTTGCGCAGGCTAGCGCCAACCACATTGGGGTATTGCCCCACTTCTAACAGAATAGCTTGCAAGCTGACTTTGTCTTGATTGAGGGTGGCATCAACCGCTTGGCGAGCTGTGCTGGTGGCTAAAATATGGCCATAGCGTTCAACGCTGGCTTCTTGATTGCGGTCGGCGTTGTATAAATAGAAGATTGCGCCCATCAAGCCCAGCACGAACAAGAGCGCACTGCATAAGCTAAGTTGAGGATAGGTGCGGTATTGGCTTAACAGTGACATTTGGCTCTCAGTAATCTGTGTTTATTGGATCAGTCCGTGATTTGTAAACCCGTGATGATTGGTGTTGAAGTTTGCAGGCTTCGCTAATGGCGGCCATTCTAGCCTAATTGCCCTTATTTCTGTAGGTGTTCGAGCTTGATTGCTGTAGGTGCTTAGGTGCGACTTACGCTAGAATGCCGCGCATCAAACAAACGCTGCTTTTTATGGTGGATGCCTTTTGAAAGCACAAGCTGTGGAGTAACCAGTGAACAGTATTTTATTGATTAATGCATCGGGTGTGGATAAGCCGGGTGTGACGCGCGCGATCAGCAAAGTGCTTGCGGCGCATAACGCTAATGTGTTGGATATAGGCCAAGCGGTAATTCACGATACTCTTGCCTTGGGGATTTTGGTGGAGCTGCAATTGGGCGGTGATATACGCGCGCAGTTGGAAAACGACATTGAACAGTGCACTGCGCCCTTGGGTATTCAGGTTCGTTTCCAAACTATCAGTAACGATAATTATGCCCATTGGGTAGAGCAGCAGGGTAAAACTCGCCACATAGTCACGCTGCTTGCACGTCAAGTATCGGCCGCACAAATTGCCGAGTTAACGGCGATTACCTCTAAACACGGTTTAAATATCGATAGTATTAATCGCTTGTCGGGTCGCGTCGCTTTGGATGTATTAAAGGGCGAAGTCGAAAATACCAATAGCGCCTGCGTAGAATTTTCAGTGCGCGGTATGCCTGCGAATGTTGCTGCACTACGTTCCGATTTTATGGATTTGTCTGCACGTTTAAATATTGATATCGCTTTCCAGCGCGATACGGTTTATCGCCGCAATCGTCGCCTCGTGTGTTTCGATATGGATTCAACACTGATCGATGCTGAAGTCATTGATGAGTTGGCAAAAGCAGCCGGTGTAGGTGAACAAGTGTCAGAAATTACCGAAGCCGCTATGCGCGGTGAGTTGGATTTCAAACAAAGCTTTGCTGCGCGTATGGCGCTGTTAAAAGGTTTGGATGAAACTGTATTGGCGGGCATCGCAGAAAACTTGCGTTTGAACGAAGGTGCCGAAAAATTAATTTCGTCGCTAAAAAAGCTCGGCTACAAAACTGCTATTTTATCGGGCGGCTTTAATTATTTTGGGCGCTTCTTGCAAAATAAACTCGGTATAGATTATGTGTATGCCAACGAGTTGGATATTGTGGATGGCAAAGTCACGGGCGAAGTCAAAGGTGTAGTAGTCGATGGCCAACGCAAAGCCGAGTTGTTGGCGATGCTCGCCCAACAAGAAGGTATTGCACTTGAGCAAGTAATTGCGGTGGGCGATGGTGCTAATGACTTACCTATGTTGAGTGTTGCTGGTTTAGGTGTAGCCTTCCGCGCTAAGCCTTTAGTGAAGGCTTCAGCAGAGCATTCAATTTCTACTCTTGGGTTGGATGGAATTTTGTATTTGCTAGGGTTTAGAGAGCGAGACAAATTACTCTAATGCTTATCAAGTAGTGGCTTTCAAGTGATGCTTTAGTATTCAGTCAAGGAGTTAGCATGGGTGTTGTTAAAAAGTTGTGTGGGTTTGTTCTTGTCTGCCTATCGTTTTTATCAATCACTTATCTGGCTCACGCGGCAGAACCTGAGGCTTTAGGTTCTGCTGAGTTGCAAAACCCTCTAGAAAAATCCTTTCAATACAATTTTTATCAAGACAACTCATCGCAACAAAAACTATCGCAAGAAATTATCCGTAAGATAGAAGAGGGAAGTATCCGCAAAGGCGCATTAAAAGTGCTCACAGCCCATGAAATACAAAACAAGTTTTTAACTGCGCTAGATCCCTCAAAAATCTATTTTACTAAAACTGATATTGCACATATTCAGCAAGAATACCCCATTACATTTAAAGATATTGAAGGCGGCAAGCTTCGCAATGTCTTTAAAATCTACAGCCTGTATCAACAGGCGCTTCTCGCCAAAAATACTTATGACTTGAAAACTCTTCTGCTAGGTGCCGACAAGTTGGACGTATATCGCGGTAAACCTGCTGTCGTGCGGTATACCGATTGGGCTGAGTCACTCGATCAGCGCGAAGATCGATGGAGTGATTTGCTTGCTGAAGATTATTTAAAAATGGCGACGCAACAGCAAAATCAGGAAAATCTTTTTAATAAGCTAAAAGAACGTTATAAAGTTAAGGCTCAAGCTTTACGTGAGCAAACGCCAGAAAGTACCTATCAAGCCGCTATGAATGCTTTGCTTTCCCTATATGACGAGCGCACCCAGTATATAAGCCCTGTAGACAGTGAAAAATTCAATACAGAGTTTAATTTAGTGGGCATAGGTATTGAGTTCAATATACAAGATGGCTATCCCACAGTGGTTAAAACAGTTGAGGGTGCGCCAGCGCAGGGGAAGCTCTTTCCAAGAGATAAAATAACAGCTCTCTCAAACGATAATAAAAACTTCACTGAGCTTGCGAATCTGAGTTTGAATAAAGTCTTTCGTTTGCTTAAAGGTGAAAAAGAATCCAAAGTTTACTTGAAGGTTTTGCCTTTTAGTAACCCTAATACCACCACTCTTGTAGAGCTAACTCGAAAAAATTTAACATTAACAGAACAGGAGGTTTCGCTTGAAATTTTGAATCTGAAAAGAGAAAATAAACGCTTCGCACTAGGTGTTTTGCGAGTACCCAGCTTCTATTTTGATTTTGCAGCCATGCAGCGGGGAGATAATTTCTACAAAAGTGCAACTCGCGATGCAGCAAAAATCTTGCTTGACCCTAACAACAAGAGCCTTGATGGTTTGGTTGTGGATTTGCGAGATAATGGCGGCGGTGCTTTTTTGGAGGCGGCGAATTTTTTTAGCTTGTTTCAATCCAAAGGTACCGCTTCTTACATAAAAGATATGGACGGTAAAATTTCTCCGCAAGAAACCAAGCCCAGTCTATTCGCATTTAATAAACCGTTGGTGGTATTAGTCAATAATCAGTCTGCGGGCAGCGCAGAACTTTTTGCTGCAGCAGTGCAAGATCATCAACGTAGTTTGGTGGTGGGCGAATCAACTTATGGTATGGGCATAGTGTCATCCCTAACCATAGTTTCTTCTGGCTCGCTTAAAATATCCATGGCAACACTTTATACGCCTAAAGGCCAACCGATTAATCAAGTTGGTATTGTGCCCGATATAAGTTTTCCTTCTGCAGAATTTAAATCACTTTCGGTTAACTATTCAGAACAAGCTATTGAAGTGAATCTAAAAGCTAAAAAGCCAAAGTACGCGATTGAGTCTCTTAAGGTAAAACATCTAAAACGTGTTGAGAACCTTCCAGTATTTGCCTATATCGCTGAGGCTAAAAAGCAATCTCAACAGGCTGAAAAAGATACTGTTGTTTTGGATATGAATCATCGCCTAAAATCAGCAGACCAACAGCGTCGTCATTTGGAAAATTACGCCAAAGAGCTTACTCTTAAGCCTGAAGATATTCAGCAACAACTCCGTGATGCAGAATTGCAAGAGGCTGGTGAAATATTGGTCGATTTGATTGCACAGTAAGGTTAAGTGGAAGCTGGATGAGATTAGCAGTCACAATAAAATCAGGAAAAATATACTCGCTAAAACCTACCTTCAATTTGTTAAAGCGTTTTCGTCCACTGTTGAAACTCTTTCAATCCGTCTGGCCAAGCGCCAAATCCCGCACCCGTATTAATGTGCCCTTGGTTTCCAATAAAACTTAACTCGCTTCCCCAAGCTTGCGCGAAATATTCACAGCGTTCTTTACTGCAATAGGGGTCGTCAGTACTCGCTATAATTTTGCTGGGGAATGGAAGTGGGTTGAGTGGTAATTGCTGAAACCCACTAATCGCTGCTGGAAAGCTGAGTGAATTTGGGTCTGGCACTGCAACTAAATAAGCACCCAAAATATTAGCGTGATGTTGTTGCGCCCACTCAGCAATAGTTAGGCATCCCAAACTATGAGCAACGAGAATAATGGGCTCTTGAATATTGGCTAAGGTATTTTGTAGGCCACTTACCCATGCGTTTTTTTCCGGCGCATCCCAATCGGATTGTTCAACCCAATGGCTATGTGGAATTTTTTTAACCCATTGCATTTGCCAATGATCGCCTAGTGAGTTGCCATAACCGGGCACGAAAACTGTGTGAATCATGTTGATTTTCCTTAGGGTATATTTACTTATCGCATGAACGAACCGTTATTAATATCTATACAAATGCCATTAATATATTCCGGTGATTCTGTTCCCAGCCAGCCTATTGCAGCGGCTACTTCTTGCGCTGTCGCAAAACGATGCGATATCACTGATTGTTTAAATGTGGTTTTTCTTGCTTCAGGAATGGTAGCGAGCATGTCGGTTTCGGTGGGGCTTGCTGCAACAGCGTTAACCAAAATTCCTTCTGCGCCTAAAATTTTTGCATAGCTTTTTGTGGCGTTGATTAAGCCCGCTTTTGTAATACCGTACCAAATATCAGGATGGCCAATTTGGCCGGCAATGGATGCATTATTTACAATTCTCCCAGATTTTCGTTGTATCATTTTTTTTGCAACGGCGTTTATAAAGGCAATGGGAGCTTCTATATTGACTTTATTGATGTATTCAATTTTTTCTTGGGGGTAATTGTCATAAGGCAAAGAAAGCATTATCCCAGCGTTGTTGATAAGCACATCCAGATCGCCTAGGTTAGAGATAAGATCGGGTATGTCGCCTATTTGCGTTATATCAAATTGAATACTCCGCACTTGATCGTTTGCTGCAAATTCAAATCCCGTAAAGTCTCTTGCAACGACTATAACCTTGTAATTTCTTTCTAGAAAAAATCGAGTGGTTTCTAATCCGATTCCTTTATTTCCGCCAGTAATAAGCACTGTTTTCATGAGCTAGTCCTTCGTAGTGAGTGTGGTAAATAATGTGATCAAGTAAGGTAGATTGTAGTTGCGTGGGCGGGCTACTATTTTTTTAGCTTGCGTACGCTTCCGGCATTTTCGGAAAAAGTTTTTTTAAATATCCGTGAAAAAGAGGATTCGGATTGATAGCCCACTTTTTCAGCGACATCTGCAATGCTTAGCCCGTCTCGCAAAGAACTCCATGCCAACTGCATGCGCCACCAAGTGAGGTATTGCATCGGTGTCCAGCCGCTTGTTTCTCGAAATGTTTTTGCAAATTGCGTGCGAGATTGTGCGGCGCACTGCGCCATGGTTTCCAGTGTCCAATTGTTTTCAGGTGATCGATGAATTGCCGTTAAGGCTACTGCAAGCCGAGGATGCCCATAGAGCGCCAAAATACCTAATTGCGGTTTGTAGTTTTGCAGATAGTGACGCAGCGCTTGGATAAACAGAATTTCAGATACTCGATCTAAAAGAACACTGGATGCTGCTGTACTGGCAAAGCTTTCGGTAAGAATTAATTCAAAAATAGGCGCCAGCCATGTTTTGGCTTGTTCATGAGTGATAAGCATGACCGCCGGTAGTGCATCCAAAAGTTGGCTGCTGGCGGTGTGCTGAAAGCGTAACTTACCGCAGAGCATACCTATACCTTCTTTGCCTGTGGCCATCGCGTATGGCAGATGTTCTTGCGCCCCGCTGGCAGGTTTTAGCGGCGTCATAGAGTGTTTTATTTCCCGAGGGAAAACGACCAAATCGCCTCGGCTGAGCTCGGTATCCAAATGCCCTGGCACATAGAGATGGCATGCGCCTTGGGTTACCACATGGAAACAAGTGGCACCGGGTTCGTATTCATCTAGCCTCCAGTCGCCGCAGACAAAGGCGTTGTGGTAAATCTCTGCGTCTAAGCGAATCATGCGGATTAAATCAGAGAAAGCATCCAAGGCGTACTCCTGAGCACTATATTTGCACTTATTAGCATTATAAGTACGATTCTCTCACTATAAAGTACTTCTGCTGAATCATCTAGATTCAGCTATCTACTTATTAAGGAGTATTTTTATGACCACATTTACCGCCTATAGTATCGCCACTGCAGCACCAGAACTGAAACCCACGCTGGAGACTATAGAGAAGAATTTCGGGTTTATACCTAATCTCTTTGCCTACATGGCCGAGGCCCCTTTAACAATAGAGGCATACCTAGCACTCAACGCTCTGATTGCCAAAAGCTCCTTTACGCCGCAGCAAGCACAGGTAGCACTTTTGGCGGTGAGCGTTGAAAACCAATGTGGCTTCTGCTCAGTTGCGCACCGCGCCATTGGTAAAAAAGTAGGGGCAAATCAGCAAACGCTAGACGCGCTTAATAACAATTCACCGATTGAGGATGCAAAGGATCAAGCGCTTGCGACATTTGTTCGTGCAGTGGTGAAAGAGCGTGGGTGGGTTGCAGGGGCAGTTGTGGATCAGTTTTTGGCGAGCGGTTTTACCAAGCAACA
>ENA-UOWO01007539-UOWO01007539.1-activated-sludge-metagenome-genome-assembly--contig:-NODE-7539-length-10711-cov-4.293074_pt1 | contig 10711 bp, 12 predicted proteins | sample MGYA00238148_ERZ761564 | MGnify/ENA primary metagenome ERZ761564 (study PRJEB28885, sample SAMN05720194) | activated sludge metagenome | isolation source: Anaerobic digester | place: USA...
TTAATAATAGATATTATTTCTATATCTAAAGAAATGTGAAAAAAAGCCGGTTGAAAGTGCAGGACGCGATAGACCTTATTCATCAGGCCGGGGGCTTGGCGGTGCTCGCTCACCCGATGGTGACGAATGTCGATCATTTGATCCCCCGTTTTGTCAGGGAAGGGTTGGACGGGTTGGAGGTCTATTATCCGCACACGTATGAAACGATTACGCAGTATTATGAGCGGAAAGCGGATAAACACGGCTTGCTTAAGACTGGCGGTTCGGACGCGCACGGCCGGCATAAGAACCATACGTATATTGGTAAACTGAAAATCCCCTATTCATTAGTCGAACAGATGAAGGAACGGTTAAAGACCCGCTAAGAAGACATGGCGATGCAGGATGAATTTTATATGCGCCTGGCCTATGAGCTGGCCTTGAAAGGCAGGGGGAAGACCTCCCCGAATCCCATGGTGGGCGCCGTGATCGTGAAGCAGGGCCGTGTGGTCGGGCAGGGCTGGCATCGGCGTTGCGGGGGCCCGCACGCGGAAATTTGGGCGCTGCGCCAGGTGGGACCCCGGGCCGTTCGGAACGCGACACTTTATGTCACGCTGGAACCGTGTTTCACCCAGGGGCGCACCCCGCCGTGCGTGGACGCGGTGATCGCTTCCGGGGTTACAACGGTTGTGGTCGGGGTCAAGGACCCTAACCCAGCGACGCACGGCAAATCAGTCCGGAAACTGCGCCGGGCCGGGATCACGGTGCGCGTGGGCGTTCTTGCCGGCTGCCTGACGGAAATGAATGTGGCGTTTGAGAAATATATCCGGACGGGCATGCCGTGGACCGTGGCTAAGGCGGCGCAGACGCTGGATGGTAAAATCGCGACTTCAACGGGGAACTCGCAATGGATCACCTCCCTGGAGGCCCGCCGGTTTTCCAGGACGTTAAGAAACGATTTTGATGCGATTATGGTCGGGGTGGATACGGTGCTGAAAGATAACCCGGCCTTAAATCCGTCCGACCCCCGGAAACCGTTAAAAAAGATCGTTGTGGACAGCCGGCTGCGCACGCCGCTTCAGGCCCGTTTTTTTCAGGACTGCGATCCGAAAGATTGCTGGATCGCCACCGCCGCGTCCGCCGATCCGGCCCGGATTCAATGGTATCAGCGCCGGGGGCACGGGGTTATCGTTTGCCCGGCCCGGCATGGCCGGGTTGATCTGGCCTGGTTGTTCCGTTGTTTGCCTTCTAAGGGAATCGCCAGTATCTTGATTGAAGGCGGAGCGCGGCTGATCGGGGCCGCTTTACAGGACAAGCTGGTGGACCGGATGCATATGTATATCGCGCCCGCGATCCTGGGGGACGCCGACGCTTTGAGTTCGGTTGTCGGGTTTAAGCGGAAAAAGATTGAGCAATGCACCCGGCTTTCTTGGTTGCATTCCCGGATGATCGGTCCCGACATGTTCATCCAGGCCCAAGTGAATTATTAGCGGAGGAGCCGTTTATGTTTTCAGGAATCGTGGAAGAATATGGCATCATACAAAATGTTCAAAAGAAGGAAAACCTGTTTATCCTGGCTGTCCAAGGGGATAAAGTCCTGGGCGGGACGAAAGTCGGCGACAGTATTTGCGTGAACGGAGTCTGCCTGACGGTCACGGATAAAAAAAAGAAGCTGCTGATGTTTGACGTGATGAAGGAGACCATCGAAGCCACCAGTTTGAAATATGCCGGGCCGGGAGGGAAAGTCAACATGGAACGGTCGCTCAAGGTGAACAGCCGGATCGGAGGACATTTTGTGACCGGGCATGTCGACGGCACCGGGGAGGTCGTCAAGATCGTGACCCTGCCGAATTACGTGGAATTCCGTATCGGCGCCTCGCCGGATCTTATGAAATATATCGCTCCGAAAGGTTCGGTTACTGTTGACGGTGTCAGCCTGACCATCGGGCGCGTGATGCGGGATTATTTCAGCGTCTACCTGATCCCGCACACCCTGGAGGTGACCACTTTCGGCCAGACCCGGGAAGGGGACCGGGTCAATTTAGAGACGGATATATTGGCGAAGTATATTTTACACAGTTATAATGACTTGAATTTGAAATAATCCGGATTTACCCTATAATATAATCATGAAAAGAATTGTCATAACCGGGCTGGGTGTTCTCGCTTCGATCGGGCAGGGGCGGGATAATTTCTGGCAGGCTCTGCAGGACGGGACCTCCGGATGTGCTCCTATTACGCTGTTTGACTCTGGGCCGTTCCGGGTAAAGCAGGCGGCGGAGATTAAGAATTTCGACGCCAAATCTTATATGGGGCCGAAAGGACTCCGGACCCTGGACCGCAGCACCCTTTTGGCCATTTCAGCGGCGAAATGCGCGATTGAAGACAGCGGTTTCCGAATCGATGACACCAACAGTGATGATGTGGGTGTCGCTCTCGGCACGACGTTTGGAAGTCTGCAAAGCATTGTCGATTTTGACACGGTGATTCTTAAAGAAGGGCCGCGGTACACAAATCCGGGATTATTTCCGAATACAGTCATTAATTCCCCGGCGAGCCAGATTTCTATTTGGCATCATATTCAAGGGTTTAACGCCACGATTTCGACCGGATTCACCGCCAGTCTTGACGCCATGAAATACGCTTATGATTTTCTGCAACTGGGCCGGGCCAAGGTTGTGTATGCCGGGGGCCTTGAAGAACTCTGCTGGCCTACGTTTATGGGGTTTCATGCCCTGCAATTTCTCTCCGGGTCAAAAGAAGGCCAGCCGTTTATCAATTGCCCGTTTGACCGCCGTCGCAATGGCATTACTTTTGGGGAAGGCGCCTGCCTGGTGGCGATGGAAGATTATGACCACGCCGTTCAAAGAGGCGCGTGTATCATGGCGGAGGTCCTGTCTTTTGGGTATTATTTTGACCCCTACCGGATCAACAAATACAATCCGCGGGGGACGGGGATGGTGAAGGCGATGCGGTCGGCGCTGGAGGAGGCCGGGTTGGCGGCCGGGGATATGGATTACATCTGCGCCAACGCCAATTCCACTTCGGCGGCCGATAAGATTGAATGCCAGGCGATTCAGGACATTTTCGGCCCAAGGGCCAAGACGGTTCCGGTCAGCGCGGTGAAGTCCATGCTCGGGGAATGTTACAGCGCTTCCGGTGCGTTGTCTGTCGCCGCCTGCTTGGGAGCCCTGGAAAAAGATTTTATTCCGCCGACGATTAATCATGTTTCTCCGGACCCCGATTGCCCGCTGGACGTCGTTCCCAACACGGCTCGGCCGGCCAGGCTTAATCGGATTTTAATCAATAATTTTAGCCCCAGCGGGAATCACGCCTGTATGGTGATGGGCCGGGCAGGGACGCGATCATGACACAGTCTTTAAAAGGGAAAGTGGCGATTGTGACCGGGGGCTCCCGGGGGATTGGCCGGGCGATCGCCCTGATGTTCGCCAGGGAAGGCGCGGATGTCGCGTTCAATTATCACCGCCAGGCGGGGGCGGCCGAATCTTTGGAACAGGATATTTTAGCGCTCGGCGTCAAATGTGATAAAGCCTGCGTCGATATCAGGGATTTTGCCAGCGTTAAGGATTGGATCGCCGGGGTTAAAGAGCGCCTGGGCGGCATTGATATTTTGGTCAACAACGCCGGGATCGTTCAGGATAAAGCGCTCATGCTTATGACGCCGGAAGACTGGCTGGCGGTTATCGACACGAATTTAACCGGGATGTTTAACGTGGCCCGGGCTTGTATTGTAACATTTTTAAAACAGAAAAGCGGGCAGGTCATTCTGGTTTCTTCCGTCAGCGGGGTTGTGGGCTTGCCCCGGCAAACAAATTACAGCGCCTCCAAGGGCGGGGTGAACGCTTTTACAAAATCCCTGGCCAAGGAGGTCGCCGCTTACGGGGTCCGGGTCAATGCGGTGGCCCCCGGGTACATTGAAACCGACATCCTGTCCACCCTCTCCGATCAGCAGCGGGACGCTATTCTAAAAAATATCCCCCTGGGCCGGTTTGGCTGCCCGGACGATGTGGCGTCCTGCGTGAAATTCCTGGTGAGCGAAGCCGCGCAGTATATCACGGGCCAGATTATTCAGATGGATGGAGGCTTGGCGATCCGGTAAGTTTGAGCTATAATAAAAACCTTTCTTGTCAATAAAACTATGTGGAATGGAGTGTGTCATGGAATTAACTGTTTATGATATTCAAAAGATTATCCCGCATCGCTTCCCGTTTCTGCTTATTGACCGGGTGTTGGACGTGCGCCCGAATGAGAAGTTGATCGCTTTAAAAAATGTGTCGATCAATGAACATTTTTTCGTCGGCCATTTCCCGGACGAAAAGGTGATGCCCGGGGTCCTGATGATAGAGGCTATGGCCCAAGCGGGGTGCGTTTATTTTTATTACAGCAAGAATATGCAGGGCAAGAAGCTCACGTATTATTTGGCGAAAGTCACGGCTAAATTCCACAAACCGGTCGTGCCGGGTGATCAGTTGATCATCGAAGTCACGACCATCAAGATGCTTCCGAAAGCCGGGTTTCTTAAAACCCAGGCGCGTGTCGGGGAGTCTTTGGTGGCGGAGGCGGAAATCGGGTTCGGTATTAAGGAATCTTAACGAAGAGTGTTGATCGGTTTTATTCCGGTAAATGAAAAAGGCAATCCTCGCGGGATTGTCCTTTTTTATGACCTAAAGTTATGACAATCAAACAACCATTTCATGATAAGAATCATCGGTCTCAAAATCCGTCTATTATTGTTGTGGGCGGGGGGCCGGCCGGGATGATGGCGGCTATCCGGGGCGCCCAGTTGGGTTCGAGCGTGACGCTGATTGAAAAAAACGCCACGCTGGGCCGGAAGCTGTTATTAACCGGGAAAGGCCGATGCAATCTTACGAATGCCGCCGGCTTGGATGTCTTCTTGGGCAGCTATGGCGTGCACGGGCCTTTTTTGCGGGATGTTTTTAAAATATTTTTTAATGCCGAATTGATGCGTTTTTTTGAAGAGCGGGGGGTCGCCCTGAAAGTCGAGAGGCAAGCCCGGGTGTTCCCGGTCTCCGACCGCTCCGGGAGTATCCTGGAGGCTTTGAAAAAAGAATTGCAAGCACGCCGTGTCCAGGTGCTCTTCCGGGCAGAAGCCCGGGATATCGCGGTTGATCATAAAACCGTCACGGGGGTGGTCCTGGCAACAGGCCAACAGCTGAAAAGCTGTCACGTTATTTGGGCTACGGGCGGGAAGTCTTATCCATCGACCGGTTCCACGGGAGAGGGTATTCTGATGGCATCCCGCTGGGGGCACCGGGTCGTTCCTTTACGTCCGGCGCTGGTTGGCCTGGAAACGCGGCAGACTTTCCCCGGGGACATGCGCGGCCTGACGCTTAAGAATGTGCGTCTCCGGTTTTCAAACGGCAAGAAGCAAATTGTTTCTGATATCGGCGAAGTGCTTTTTACCGATTTTGGTGTTTCCGGCCCGTTGGTTTTTTCTCACAGCGGCCAGGTCGTGGACTGGTTGACTGTGCCGCACCGAGTTACCGTGTCTCTTGATTTGAAACCTTCTTTGACCGAAGAAATACTAACCCAGCGTTTTTCAAGCGATATCCTGGTGTCGCGTCACCGGAAAATCAAGAACACGTTGAAGGGCTATCTCCCCGCCCGGTTTGTGGATGTTTTTCTCCGGCAGGGGGGGGTATCCCCGGATAAAGCGCTCTGCCAGCTCACCCTTCCTGAACAAAGAGCCCTGGTTCGGCTTTTTAAGGATTTTATCCTGGATATCAGGGGGGCCCGAAGCTTTAAAGAAGCGATGGTGACTCAGGGGGGGGTGGACCTCAAAAATGTCAATCCCAGGACCATGGAGTCCCGGGTTGTCCGCGGTTTGTTTTTTGCCGGGGAAATGCTGGATATTGACGGAACCACCGGAGGATTTAATCTGCAGGCGGCTTTCTCGACAGGTTATGTGGCGGGGGAAAGCGCGGCCATGCGGCGATAATTTCTGCTGTTAGGGGCTGTTTTTATCCTCTGCGTCCGCGGTCAGGGCCGTCCCGGGAAGTTTTCTCCTGGGAGGATATCCTTCAAAACCCTTTTTTCACAAAAGGATGAATCCCCTTACTCCTGCCATGATTTTGTGCTACACTTTGACTAGAGTAAACTGGTTAAATTGAGGAACTGGAGATGCGCTTCATTATTTTATCCGTTCTTTTTTTAAGTGTGCCGGTGTGCGCCTTTTCCCAGGACGTTCTCAGAAAGACCAAGGTCATCCGGGGGGAAGAGTGTTCGGTCGACGTGTTTTATAAAGACGGCGAAGAGGTCGGTCTGCAAAGAAGGACAGCGGACGGCCAGAAAGACGTCGAGGGGAAACTTCCGGAAGGGAAGGTTAAATTCATCGATGAAACCACGGGAGTGTACGGAGAAGAATATTATAAACGAGGGGAGAAACATGGGACCAGCCGGACGTATTTCCCGACAGGGGAATTAATGAAGGAGTCCTATTACCTCAATGGGGTTTTAATGACGGAGAAAGAATTCTTTAAAAATGGCCAGGTGCGTTTTGAGGCGGATTATTCGCGGAATTGTGATGCCTGTAAAGGCGGGCAGGAAAAAGGGGCAGGCAAGATTTATTACCGGAACGGGAAATTAAAATATGAATGGAATTTTAACATAGAGCAGGTCCGAGGGTATCAACGGGCATACACGCAAGAGGGAGAGTTGCGCTTTGAAGCGTATTATGACCAGGAGGGGCGGCGGCTTAACAATGAATAGACACGATTGTCCCAGTTTTACGGTACGGAAATCAGGACGCGCCCGGCTGCATGACAACCGGGGAATTTCTTTGCTAGAAATTTTGATCTGCGCCGGGATCCTGGTTATTATCCTAACCGGGATGTTTCGTCTTTTTATTTATTCTGCGGAACTCAATGATATGTCGCGGAATGTCACGGTCGTGATGTCAGAGGTCCAGGGGAGAATGGAAGCAATCCGTAACCATAATTTTAACCTGATAACGACGGATTACATTTTTGGAGGCACCCCCGGGGATACCTTCAACCTGTCCCAAGTGACGGGGATAGGCGTGATCACGATGGATGCGAGCAACACGAAGCTTTTAAAAATTCGCATCGTGGCCTGCTGGCGAAACCAGAACGGCCGGGTGATCGGGGAAGACAAGAATTTAAACGGCACCCTGGATGCGGGAGAGGATTTAGACGGAAACGGGCTTATTGATTCGCCCGCTGTTATCGAGAGTTATGTCGCCAGGCTGTAAGGCGTTTGCCCTGGGAGAGAAAGGATTGTCCTGATCATGAAAGGCAGAGCTGAAGAAAGATTGCGGCTATTTTTCGCCCGCGCTTCCGGGTTAACGCTGGTGGAGATTTTAGTTACGGTTGTTGTGTATTCAATCGTGATTACCGCGGCGTATTCGGTCTTGACATCGGGCATCATGACCTGGCAGGTCAATAACGTCAAAGTGGAACTGCAGCAGGACCTCCGCAAGGCGATGGACTGGATGATGCTGGACCTGCGGCAGGCCGGAGCGGTTTCGATTGACGACGTCCCTGTTTCTAACAGCTGGTCAACGGTCATCACTTTTAGTGTTGCCAATGGGGTGTCCGGTGGCGTGACGATTTGGACGAGTGATAAAATTAAGTATTATCTTTCAGGTACATTATTAAAACGGCAGTATGGGGCGTCCGTCCGTGATATCGCACAGGACATTACCGTGCTTCAGGTCAGGCGGCCGGTCAGCGCCCCGAACACGGTGGAAGTGAATTTGCAGGCGCAGAGACAAACGATCCAGGGAAACACCGTGCCGTTGAGCCAGTCGTTTGTGGTCAAATTGCGGAATTAAAAGGGGCTGGAAAGGAAGCGGATCATGAAAATCAATAACGAACGAGGAAGCTTATTGGTGATGACGTTGTTGCTGGTGGCGGTGCTCTTAACTTTGGGCTCGGCTTTTGTGGCCATGAGCATGGCGGAAAGCCGGATTGCGGAACGGGAACGGCGGAGCGTGATCGCCTTTCACATCGCCGAGGCGGGGATCGCGCGTGCTGTCTATGATTTAAGGGAGGATTTTGGGAATGACCCCTCCAGCCCGAGTTGGGCGGACGGAGATATAAACGGCAATACCCTGAATCTTCCCGACACGACGAATTTTTATGCGATGCCTTATGTCGGCACAACGCTTAATGGCGGCTCTTATTCCGTGCAGGTGAAAAAAGAAACGGCGGACGGCCGGGGGATATCGATGCGGGCCACGGGCACTTTGGGCGATGCTTCGGAAACCATACAGGTGTATGCCAAAATGACGTCGGTTTCTCCGTGGGATAACGCGATTTTCGCCGGGACCGGGTCCGACCCGGGCACAGGAGCGACCACGATTGCCGGATGCGTGAATATCAGCGGCTCGGTGCATATCCTTGGGACCGGGCTTTCCAGCACGGACTACGCCGTGGAGCTGGGCGGTACGGCTGAACTGATCGGGAATAACTATTCCGCGCTGGCGGCGGACCTCCGGAGGCGGTTGCCGGCGCTTCCGACCACGGTTTATAACGGAGAAACGGTGGAAACGTTAAGCGCGATCCTGCGGGTGAAACACGGCCTCGTGGGGTTGGACGGGAACTCATCGGTTGGCACGACAAACGTCCCGGGCAACTCCGTTAAGGAAACCGCGGACGCGGTTTATAGCACAGACGGGTTTACCGGGAATTCCGGCATCGCCAATGTGTATTCTGATAACGGCTGGTCCAACGCGTATGACATGGGAGATGATATTTCGTTCCCCAGCCTTTCCGACCCGTATGGCGGATACGCCAGTTATCAGCAGTATCTCCGTGATAATGCCTATGTGATTTCTGCCCCGGCTGATTTGGCCCTTTTATCCAATATCACCGCTGCGTCAAGTTTTACGTTAACGGATGCGGGCGGGAAAGGCAGCATCAGCATGGATGGCAGCGGCCATCTCACCGTGGACGGGATTATTTATGTTGAAGGTGGGAATATGAGCTTCGGGGGAGGGAGTGCTATTGTGTATACGGGGAAAGCCTCTATTCTGGTCACCGGCAATATCAGCGTGAACGCCGATCTGGTGACCCCGGCGGTCCCTATCGGAGGGGAGCATAATTTCCCATACGTCCCGTCGACCGGTGTGGAAAATATCATCGGATTTATGACTCCCAATAACATCGCCCTCGGGACATCTTCCCAGTTGGATGTCATGGGCCTTTTTTACGGGGAAAACAAGATTTCCATCAATAAACAAACGGATTTGATAGGGTCGATTGTGACCAATTTTTTTGATCTGACAGGTCAGGTCCCGAACATCTATCAGGTCCCGGAAGCGAAAAATTATCTGCCTCCGGGCATGATCGGGTCCACCGGCGGCTGGAATATGGCGCTGTTGTCCTGGCAGAGGATATAATGCCTGGCTCATGGAAAGTCATGCCGGGCCGAACTTGATTTTTTTGCCAGAGGGCTGCTGTTGACGTTCTCCCCGGTTAATGATAGAATGTTATTCTTCATTTTTGCTTTTTCTTTTCGTATGAACTGCGGGAAGTAGCGCAGCTGGCTAGCGCGCAACGTTCGGGACGTTGAGGTCGTGGGTTCAAATCCCACCTTCCCGACCATATATGCAGAAAATGGTTCAATAAAGCCAGGGCCCCAGAACTTCTGGTCCCAGCAAGCCTTTGGGGCATAAAACGCTGGCCGGATGTTCTGGGGTTTTTTATTGTTAATTGATTTATCCGCGGCAATATAATTTTATGACACAGGAACAGCAACGTAAACATCATGAAAGGCTGGTTCAGGCGCACATTTTTTATTCCGGGATTGTCCAAGGCGTTGGGTTCCGGTATACGGTCCGTGGCTATGCGTCCCGACTGGGGCTTCAGGGTTGGGTTAGGAACCTTCATGATGGCCGGGTTGAAATCCTGGTGGAGGGATACCCCGCGGGCGTTGAAAATCTTATGATGGAAGTTGAAGAGTACTTCTCAGAATCAATCAGTAAGCGGGAGCTGTTTTATGGAGACCCCGCCGGGGAGTTCCATAATTTCAGGATCATTTAAACCCGCCGTAAGCTGGGGTTCGTATGCGTTATGGCCTTATTTCCGATGTGCATGGGAACCGGGAAGCGCTGCAGGCCGTATTAAAGGCGCTTGTGAAAGATTCGGTGGATCAGATCCTTTGCGCCGGAGACATCGTCGGATACGGGGCAAACCCCGAAGAATGTTTGGCCCTGATCCGCCAACAAGCGATCCCTTGTGTGGCGGGTAACCATGATTGGGGCGTTTGTGGCCTGTTGGATTTGGACCGATTTAATCCTTGGGCTCGAACTGCTATCCTTTGGACCCAGCGGCATTTGGCCCGGGCTGATTTCGATTTTCTGAGGGCTCTTCCCCTCACGTTTCAGGACGATATCCTTGCCATGACGCATGGCACCTTTAATGCCCCCTCCGGCTTCCAATATCTTTTGGGCAGCTTTCAGGCTGGAGAGGCGTTCCCGTATCTACAAAGGAAGATCGGTATTGTTGGACATACCCATATCCCGGGTTTTTTTGTGCGGAAAGGCGGGGATGTTCATGCGGGCGTTGGCCCTTTTTTGCAGGGGGAAGAGGGATGTGAAATTATTATAAACGTGGGGAGCGTCGGGCAGCCCCGGGATGGCGATCCCCGGGCGGCCTACGGGATTTACGATTCTGATAAAAATTATTTTGAAATCCAACGCGAGCCGTATGATGTGAAAAGCGCTCAG
>ENA-UOWO01007540-UOWO01007540.1-activated-sludge-metagenome-genome-assembly--contig:-NODE-7540-length-10709-cov-4.695044_pt1 | contig 10709 bp, 5 predicted proteins | sample MGYA00238148_ERZ761564 | MGnify/ENA primary metagenome ERZ761564 (study PRJEB28885, sample SAMN05720194) | activated sludge metagenome | isolation source: Anaerobic digester | place: USA...
AGAACCATCACTATTGCCGCGATATATTTCAAATTGATTGTTACGTCTTGACGTATAGAGAATATAGCGGCCATCCGGTGACCAGCCATGCAAGTAGGAGGGAGCTTTGAAGGTAAGCTGTACCGGCTCGCCACCATTAATGGGTAATTTATACACATGCCAATTATCATCAATTGCTTTTTCCATGTGCGTTATGCCGAGCAACTTACTTTTGTACGAGATTAGATGGTCGTTGTTGTTTTTAACCTCAAAACCCGTATTGAACAAGGACACTTTTTTAGTGGGCAAATACAACTTATACACACGGCCAGATGAGTTATAAATGATGGTATCGCCATCCGATGTCCAATTAGGTGCTTCAATACCTGCGGCAGTTTCATAAATAACTTTACGCTCACCCGTCACCACATCGAGAATCTCTAAACGGCTGCCCAAGTAATGGTGATAAGGGATAAACCCTTTCCACGCAGGAATCACCCAACGTAAATTGCTCATTTCAAGTAGATTCTTATCGCCCGCAGAAAATTCTCGATAAACACCAACATGCATGTTTTGCACCTTAGACAAGGTGTGGCGCGCAATTAGTTTTAGCGGTTTGCCATAGTTGGCTGCTGAAAAAATCAGCTCAGCGCCAACTTGCTCTACTTGAAAAACATCAGGGTTCTTTACCTGCCCATCTCTAGCAAGGTGCGTGCTTTTGGCTCCCTGTAGCAGCTCAACAATGAGATTGGATTGCTGATCAAGTTTAGTTTTGAAGGATAACTCGGAATCTGCTATGTCAATTTGCAAACCGTAAAAGGATCGATAAGTATTTTTTTGATTTTTTAATTGTACCGTCAGAATAAAATCGCCATATATTTTACGATACGCAAAACCAATACCGGCCGATTGCCCAAGCTCACGGCTTTTCCAAAGGTGTATGGTTTGATTGGGATCTATCGATAACTCACCAGATTCACCTTTGACACCATCAAAAATAGTGGTATTGCTCTGCTGGGACTCAAAAGAGCCTGCAGATACAGGCAACGCCAAAGCACCTGCTAAGAACACAACGCATGCCATCAAGCGTAAAAAACAACTCATGAATTAACCCTAGTGACCAACATATTTAAAACTCTATAGCTAACTACAGTCTGCAACTCAATCGCTCCATAAAACGAGTTTATTTTGATAACTTTACACAATACGATAGGAAAAAGCGCATAAAAAAGCCGCTACCAGTGGAACTGATAGCGGCTCCTATAAAGCTAGCAATGACCCTAGCCTTTCAGGCGATTCAACAAACCTAAGAGACCTGTTTTTTCAGTTTTCATTAAATATTGATCGCGAATACCCGAAATATCTACATCATAACTGCCTGGCTCAAGATCGCGAGCAATTTCAATTTTTTCAATTTCGTAGCGAGTTTTCTTACCAGAATCCAACAAAGCTTGCTTGCGTTTGTCATCCTCGGACAAATCCAAAAGTACCGTCTCTGCCAACTCTTGCTTTAGCGAATCCAAGACCACGATAACTTTAGGCTTTAAGCGGCGCTCAAAGTTTTGTTCAACAACAACAGCAACTTCACCCGTACTCAACTCCACTAACGTACCTGTGGGGTACAGACCTATGGCGCGTATAAACTCCACCACCAGCTCTTCCTGAAATTGAATATTTCGCAATTCATAGAGGCGCGCCACAGCTTTTGAGGGTGCAATAGGGTGACGCGAGCCACGGGGATTAGTTACATGATCGTAAAAGGTAACTATACCCGCGATCTTACCCAGCAAAGGAATCTTATCGCCCACCAAATGTTGCGGGTAACCACTACCGTTTAGGCGTTCACAGTGGGTTTTAACTACGCTAATTACACGCGGCTCTACGCCGGGCGTTTTGCGCAGAATTTCGCAACCCAATTCGACGAAGGTTTCGTAAATTTTTTCTTCTTCTGGGGTGCGCTCAGCTTTAATCAATATGCCTTGATCTAGCATTACCTTACCCACATCCTTCAGTAATACACCTAATGCAAGCACATCGAGGTCGCGCTTGGGCAGCCCTATATGACGCCCAAACAAAATTGCCCATACCGATGAACGCACCGCGTGGCTGTAGGTATACTCATCTTTTTCTTGTACGCGGGATAACCAAGTAAAAGCATCAGGATTGCGCAAAACGCTATCCACCATTTCGCTGGCGACTTTTTTGGTTTCACCAAGCGAGATATTTTCGAGTTGCTTATTTTCAAGCATTTCAATGACTTCAACGACTGCACCGTAAACTTTTTGGTGCAACTGCTTGGCCTTTTTGACTTCTTTTTGGAGCGGCTGGATTTCACGGTAGAGGTTACGTTGAATCTTGAGGGGCGCAATGGGCTCATTGAGCACCGCGTTATCGCGCTCACGGCCAGTTACTTTTATCTTGCCAAACTTGCCATCCAACTTTTTAAGATTGGCGGCAATCGGACCACGCCCACGCTCAACATCAATATAGACGTAGTTGCAGAGGCTTTTTAGCTGATTAACCTCTTGAAGATCTCGTAAGTAGAAGCCTTGCAAGGGGAAAGGAGTCTGTGACCAAGGGCGATCAAGGCCAGACACATACATGCCTAGACTCAGTTCATTCACATCAACCTTTACCTGCTTGATACCCACGCTAGGCCCTGCCTTTAAGTTTTAAAATCAATTCCGTCTTACCAAGAGCAGTCATATTCAAATACTCGTAAGGACGAGTGTAATGAAGAATAGCCTAACAAACCAGAGCCGTCCTGCCGAAAAAGTCCTCAAGGGAGATTATCCACGCCCGAACGGCCAGCTTATAGGTGATACTGCTCAGACAAGTCGTGTACTGCATTGATAAAGGCACCGGCATGAGCTGGGTCTACTTCCGGAGTAATACCGTGACCAAGATTAAAGATATGGCCTGAACCCTTGCCATAAGCCGCCAAAATACTACCTACTTCTGTGCAAATACGTTCTGGAGAAGCATACAAAATAGTTGGGTCCATATTGCCTTGCAACGCAACTTTATCGCCAACTCTGTAACGCGCCGCCGATATGTCTGTTGTCCAATCCAAGCCCAAAGCGGTTGCACCTGTCGCAGCCATTGACTCTAACCACTGACCACCGCCTTTGGTAAACAGGATCACCGGCACTTGACGACCCTCGTGTTCACGGATCAAGCCATTGACGATTTTTTGCATGTAATTCAGCGAGAATTCTTGATAAGCCGCGTGTGATAAGGCACCACCCCAGGTATCAAAAATCTGCACCGCTTGCGCACCGGCTTGAATCTGCGCATTTAAATAAACAATTACCGAATCCGCCAAGACGCTCAGTAGCTGATGCATCAATTGCGGCTGGTTGTAGAGCATTTCTTTGGCACGACGAAAATCGCGACTGGAACCACCTTCAATCATGTAGGTTGCAAGCGTCCAAGGGCTACCCGAGAAACCAATCAGCGGCACACGACCGTTAAGCTCGCGGCGAATTGTTTTTACGGCATTCACTACGTATGGCAAATCTTGCTCAGGCTTGATGACAGACAATGCATTGATATCTGCTTCGGTACGCACTGGTTTGCGGAATTTGGGGCCTTCGCCAGTTTCAAAATACAGCCCCAAACCCATCGCATCAGGAATGGTGAGAATATCGGAGAAAAGAATTGCGGCATCTAAGCCTGGGTAACGATCTAAAGGTTGCAAGGTAACTTCACAAGCCATATCAGGATTGGTGCACAGGCCCATAAAATCGCCTGCACGCTCACGACTGGCACGATATTCAGGTAAGTAGCGACCAGCTTGGCGCATCATCCACACAGGGGTGACATCTACCGGCTGCTTTAAGAGCGCACGCAAAAAACGATCATTCTTTAATTCAGTCATTCTATTTTCCAGTGTCTATTTATCACAAGGTGCGAGCAAATGGCTCGCCTAAATAGCATTAGCCCCGCAAGAGCGGGGCTAATGAGTTTATAGCATTGAATCAATCGCTAAGTTGTTTTGGATTAAACTTCTAAGTAATCCAAGATACCTTCTGCAGCTTCGCGACCTTCCCAAATGGCGGTTACCACTAGGTCAGATCCACGCACCATATCGCCACCGGCAAATACTTTCGGGTTGCTGGTTTGGAATTTGTACTGCTGCTGTTCAGCGGCAATCACGCCACCCCAATTATTGATATTCACACCATTAGTTTCAAACCAAGGCTGTGGATTAGGGCGGAAACCGAAGGCAATCAACACCACATCGGCAGGTAGAATTTCTTCTGAACCTTCGACGACCACTGGCGTGCGACGACCTTTTTCATCTGGCTCGCCAAGCTCAGTGGTAACGACTTTAACACCTTCCACTTTACCGTTGCCGACAACCGCAACAGGCTGACGGTTGAACAGGAATTCAACACCTTCTTCACGCGCATTAAGAACTTCGCGTTTGGAGCCGGGCATATTTTCTTCATCGCGACGATAAGCACAAGCAACGCTTTCAGCTCCTTGGCGAATCGAAGTACGGTTACAGTCCATCGCAGTGTCACCACCACCGAGCACCACAACCTTTTTACCTTTTACACTGATGAAATCCGCCGTATCTTTTTCAAATCCAAGGTTACGATTTACGTTGGCAACCAAGAATGGCAGAGCATCGTAAACACCGGGCAAATCTTCACCAGGGAAGCCGCCTTTCATATAAGTGTAAGTGCCCATGCCCATGAAGACCGCATCGTAATCGCGCAGCAAGTCTTCCATGCTGATGTCTTTACCAATTTCCGTATTCAAACGGAATTCGATACCCATCTCAGTGAAAATTTCGCGACGACGTGACAATACTGATTTTTCGAGTTTGAATTCGGGGATACCAAAGGTCAGCAAACCACCAATTTCTGGATATTTGTCGAACACAACGGGCTTAACACCATTGCGCACCAATACGTCTGCACAGCCAATACCCGCTGGGCCAGCGCCGATAATGGCGACTTTTTTGTTGGTCCACACCACTTTCGACATGTCTGGTTTCCAGCCCATGGCAAAAGCGGTATCAGTAATATATTTCTCGGCATTACCAATTGTCACAGCACCAAAACCATCGTTCAGCGTACACGCGCCTTCACACAGACGATCTTGCGGGCATACGCGGCCACAGACTTCTGGAAGTGAGTTGGTTTGATGACTCAACTCCGCCGCTTCAAAAATATTACCTTCGGAAATCAGCTTCAACCAATTGGGAATGAAGTTGTGCACGGGGCACTTCCACTCGCAATAGGGATTGCCGCATTCCAAACAGCGATGCGATTGCCCCTCAACCTCTTCCTTTGCGAAGGGTTGATAAATTTCCACAAACTTGTGTCTGCGGGTGTTCATATCTTTCTTGGTGGGGTCTTGACGACTCACATCGAGAAATTGAAAGTCGTTATGTAAACGTGCAGTCATGATAATTACCTCTTCGTCGCCAAGACTTATTCGCCGCGATTGCGGAAACTGACCAACAAACTACTCAAAGACGCTGCTTTGGGTTTGACTAGCCAGAATTTGCCAATGTAATCGTCGAAATTATCGAGCAGGTTTTGGCCCCACTCGCTTTCGGTCTCTTGTACGAACTCTTCAATCACGGTGCGCAAGTGATGACGGTGCGCTTCCAGAGCTTCGGTATTAATGCGATGAATATCCACTAGCTCGTGGTTGTAGCGATCCACAAAGTCATTAGCTTCATCCAATACATAAGCGAAACCACCAGTCATGCCCGCACCGAAGTTAACACCGGTTTGGCCCAGCACTGTGACAACGCCACCAGTCATATATTCGCAGCAGTGGTCGCCCGCGCCTTCTACAACCACGTGTGCGCCTGAATTACGCACGCCGCAACGCTCGCCCGCTGTACCGGCAGCAAACAACTTACCACCAGTCGCACCGTATAAACAGGTGTTACCCATAATGCTGGTGTCATTGGACTTGAAGCTAGAGATGCGCGGTGAACGCAACACCAACTTACCGCCTGCCATACCTTTACCGACGTAGTCGTTGGCATCGCCTTCCAAATACATTTCCAAACCACCAGCGTTCCAGACGCCGAAGCTTTGACCAGCAATACCCGTCAATTTCAGCTTGATAGGTGCGTCGGCCATGCCTTGGTTACCGTAACGCTTGGCAATTTCACCACTGATACGCGCACCAATGGAGCGGTCGCAGTTGGTGATACGGAACTCAAACTCACCGCCGGTTTTGCCTTCAATCGCTGGCAAAAGCACACGCATAATCGCTTCAGCCGTTTCACCTTTATCGAAAGGCTCATTGCGAGCAACAGCGCACAGTTGCGGTTTGGTCGCTAAGTAATCATCGCTATAAATAATGGGCGATAGATCAAGTTGTTGTTGCTTAGTAGTTTCACCTTCAAGGATTTTTAACAAATCCACGCGGCCAACCAATTCGCCCAAAGTGCGAACACCCAAACGCGCCATCCATTCACGGGTTTCTTCTGCCACAAACTTGAAGAAGTTCATCGCCATTTCAACAGTGCCGATGTAGTGATCTTTACGCAGTTTATCTTGTTGAGTAGCAACACCCGTTGCGCAGTTATTCAAGTGACAAATACGCAGATATTTACAGCCAAGCGCAACCATGGGGCCAGTACCGAAGCCGAAGCTTTCAGCGCCCAGCATTGCTGCTTTAACAACATCCAAACCGGTCTTCAAACCACCGTCGGTTTGCACACGAACTTTATCGCGCAGATCGTTCGCGCGCAGGGTTTGATGGGTTTCGGACAAGCCTAATTCCCACGGAGAACCCGCGTACTTAATAGAGGTTAATGGACTTGCCGCAGTACCGCCGTCATAACCAGAAATAGTAATCAAATCCGCGTAAGCCTTAGCCACACCGGCAGCGATAGTACCTACGCCAGGGCGCGATACCAGCTTCACCGAAACCAAAGCTTCGGGGTTAACTTGTTTCAAATCGAAAATCAGCTGCGCCAAGTCTTCAATCGAATAAATATCGTGATGCGGTGGTGGTGAAATCAAAGTCACACCGGGAACCGAGTGACGCAGACGCGCAATCAGAGCATTCACTTTACCGCCGGGTAACTGACCGCCCTCACCGGGCTTAGCACCTTGGGCGACTTTAATTTGCAATACTTCAGCGTTCACCAAATAAGCTGGAGTCACACCGAAACGGCCTGATGCAACCTGCTTGATTTTGGATGACTTAATAGTGCCATAACGTGCGGGGTCTTCACCGCCCTCGCCCGAGTTAGAGCGACCACCTAAACGGTTCATGGCTTCAGCCAAGGATTCGTGCGCTTCTGGCGACAAAGCACCAAGCGACATACCCGCGGAGTCAAAGCGTTTGATAATGCTTTCAATTGGCTCAACTTCTGATAGTGGAACCGGTTTGCAAGCATCTTCACGAATTGCCAACAAATCGCGCAGCATAGAAACTGGGCGTTTGTTTACCAAATCGGCATAGTTACGCCACATGGCATAATTGCCACTTTGAACCGCTTTTTGCAGGGTTTGCACTACATCCGGGTTGAATGCATGGTATTCAGAATTGTGCACATATTTCAGCAAACCACCTTGAACGATTGGCTTACGCTCAATCCATGCCGTTTGCGCAACGATTTTCTGGTCTGCTTCTAAGTCTTCAAAGCGCGCGCCGCCAACACGGGACGGCGTACTTTCAAAGCACATAGAAATAACCTCTTCTGACAAGCCAATCGCTTCAAACAATTGTGCGCTGCGGTAAGAAGTAACGGTAGAGATACCCATTTTCGACAGGATTTTAAGCAAGCCTTTGTCGATACCTTTACGGTAGCTTTTGTACGCAGAATCCACATCAACCAACAGCTCGCCAGTCTCAATCAAATCGTTGAGTACGTAATAGCTGAGGAATGGATAAACCGCCGTAGCACCGTAGGCAATCAAGGCAGCGATTTGGTGTGGATCGCGCGCAGTGCCAGTTTCAGCAATGATATTCGCATCGCAACGCAGACCGACATTGGTGAGATGCTGGTTAACCGCACCAACAGCCAATAAAGCATGGATCGGCAAAACGCCTTTCTGGAAGCCGTTATCGCTCAATACGATGATGACTTTGCCAGATTTAACGGCAGCGGCAACATCGTCGCAAAGTTTAGTCAACGCAGCTTTCAAGTTGGTTGCGGTTGGATCGTAATGTAAAGAGAACTGAGCGACTTCATAACCAGCACGGTTCAAACTCATTAATCCACGGAACTTCGCAGGCGATAACACAGGCGAGCTGAGAATTACACGATCAGCATGCTCTGGAGTTTCATCGTACACAGGCAACTCACGGCCGAGACAAGTCTCCAGCGACATCACAATAGCTTCGCGTAGCGGATCGATGGGAGGGTTAGTTACCTGCGCAAACTGTTGGCGGAAATAGTCGTAAAGCGAACGCTGTTGACGCGACAAAACTGCCATAGGGGTATCGTCACCCATGGAACCAACAGCTTCTTGACCACCTTCAGCCAAAGGACGCAACAATTGGTCGCGCTCTTCGAAAGAGACTTGGTACATTTTCATCGCCGCTTTCAGCTCAATGCCTTGCAAGCCATTTTCTTTAGCGTCAGCCGCCAAGGTTGACTCAACACGTAAAGCGCGCGCTTTCAGCCATTGTTTGTAGGGCTGTGTCGATTTCAGTTGATTGTCAACTTCTTGAGTATTGTGCAGCTCGCCGGTCAAGGTATCGATCGACATAATCTGGCCTGGGCCAAGACGACCTTTGGCCACAACATCAGCGGGATCATAGCTGTAAACACCTACTTCTGACGCCACGGTAATGATGTCATCGTTGGTTATTACCCAGCGCGAAGGGCGCAGACCATTACGGTCGAGGGTGCAAACAGCATAGCGACCGTCGGTAATTACCAAACCTGCGGGACCATCCCAAGGCTCGATATGCATAGAGTTGTATTCATAGAACGCACGCAAATCGGGGTCCATGTTCTCAACATTCTGCCAAGCGGGCGGAACCAACATACGAATCGCGCGGTGTAATGGCATACCGCCCAACACTAAAATTTCCAACATGTTATCCAAGCTGGATGAATCAGAGCCGGTACGGTTTACCAGCGGCTTAACAGTCAATAAATCAGGTAATAAAGGCGTAACAAACTTAGGCGTACGCGCCACTGACCAATTGCGGTTACCAACTACAGTATTAATTTCACCGTTGTGCGCCAACATCCGGAATGGCTGGGCCAAAGGCCACTGCGGCATAGTGTTGGTAGAAAAGCGTTGGTGGAACACGCAAATTGCGGTTTCCAAACGAGGGTCCGCCAAGTCAGCAAAGAATTGCGGTAAATCTACTGGCATCATCAAGCCTTTGTAAGACAGGACACCGGTGCTCAAACTCGCGATGTAGAAAGATTTGTCATCCGCTAAACGCAGCTCCGCTTTACGGCGCGCCATAAACAGCTTGGCATTTACCTGCTCGAGAGGAAGATCCTTGCTGTTAACAAAAACATGGCAAAACGCAGGCAGAGAACGCATCGCGATAGGGCCAAGGCAACTTGGATCGACGGGCACTTCACGCCAGCCAGCAACTATCAAACCTTGAGCAGTCAATTCTTCGGCCAAAATAGCGCGCGCACGATCAGCTTTATCCGCTTCGCGGCTCAACATTATAGCGCCTACGCCATAAATAGCGGTCAACTCAGCGTCACATGCTTCTTTAGCAACGGCACGCAAAAAACTATCCGGCTTTTGAATCAAAAGACCGCAACCGTCGCCAGTTTTGCCATCCGAGTTAATGCCACCGCGATGGGTCATGCAGGTCAATGCTTCAATCGCAGTTGTAAGCAGACGATGGCTGGTTTTGCCCTTTAAGTGGGCAATCAAACCAAAACCGCAGTTATCTTTGAACTCGTCAAGCTGGTAGAGGCCAGTGGTCATAGGCTGAATCTCAATAAATCAATCAATATCAAGGAATGTGACAATATTTCGCGCGTTAGGCTCTGTTTTAATACAAAAGACGCGCCATGTTACATACCAGACAAAAAAGCCCCTGAGGTCTAGGGGCTGCGGACAAATGGGCGCGGGATATTACCCGCTTACCCTCAAATTGGCAAGTAAAGTGGCTTCCACAGCCAGTGATTTAATCACCTTCAACATTCATTTAAAAGACCGATGAAACGCTCATTAAATACGCTAAAACTTCTAGAATCGATGCTAACAAGTATCGCTAAGCCACTAAAAATGCTAAAGAATGCACATTTAGCAACTCTATCCGACTTATGGCGTTACTTTTACGACAACAAGACTTTAACATTGGCGAGATATAGGCTAACTTAAGACACTGACCAAATAGGCTTTGCTCTTAATAACACCAAAAAGCCCACAACCAATCAGATTCTGTTGCTGCCCCACGGGGTCACTCTCGGTAAATTAGGAAGACACCATGCAAACAAAAACCACGTTTAAATTCCTTGGCGCCACACTTATGAGCCTGATGTTAGCTGCGTGCGGTGGCGGAGGAGGATCCTCACTAGATAATGGCGGCGGTGGCGGCGGTGGCTTAAACAGTAGCAGTGTGGCAGCTAAAAACTGGCGCATAGGTACTGGTAGCGGTAGCGCTTTCATCTCTGGAGCGATAGCTACATCTATCTCAGGCACCCTGTTCGAAGGCGACACAACCCAACTGAGCATAAGTGTTGTGGACGACCAAGGAAATTTGACTAGTGATATAAAGCAAGTTGCCTTTGATTCTCCTTGTATCGCCGCCGG
>ENA-UOWO01007541-UOWO01007541.1-activated-sludge-metagenome-genome-assembly--contig:-NODE-7541-length-10709-cov-3.905200_pt1 | contig 10709 bp, 11 predicted proteins | sample MGYA00238148_ERZ761564 | MGnify/ENA primary metagenome ERZ761564 (study PRJEB28885, sample SAMN05720194) | activated sludge metagenome | isolation source: Anaerobic digester | place: USA...
AAAAGGTTCAGTGATTCAATTGAAAAATCAGTAGGGATGAGAATAGTTTTTTGCATAGCAGTAGTTGATTTGCGTCTGATACTTGGACACAAGGCTACAACTGTGCTATAAGAGCCATCTAAGAATGAGATTAAAATGTGATAAGAATGATGAACGGTAAATTAATCCTCAAAGGATTGTTCCCTAATGGGGTGCCCGATGGGAAAGGTAAGTTGCACTGTGGTGCCTTCGTTTATTTTTGATTTAACAGAAATTTCGCCACCGTGCATCCGGACAATGTTTCGGGTAAGGGGAAGTCCTATGCCGTAGCCTTCATAATTTTTTGTATTGGATGCCCGAAAAAATGGATCATAGATGAATTGTAACTCTTCGGACGGAATACCGATACCTGTATCTTTTATAACGATGATTACACTGCTTTCTGAAGTACCAATAGAAAGTGTTACGGGCTGATAGTTGGAGTACTTACACCCGTTGCTTACAATGTTAGTGAGTGCAATGTTCAGCAATTGGTCATTACCTCTTATTTTTAACTTCTCCGGATTCTCCGGCATCAGGTTAAGATTGATATGCACCACGTTTTTAGGATTAATTTTTTCGATCGTGCTTTTGGCGTCCCAAAGTAACTGGTCGGTACGCACGATGTCGTTTTTCTGAACTTTGCCTTTGAAGCCTGTTTGCGCGAGGAACAACAATGACTTCGTGATTTTCTCCAATCGCTCGGCCTTATTGAGAATGATATTTAGCGAGTCTATGTATTCTTCTGCGGTTCGTTTTTTGGATAATGTAACATCGGCTTCTCCGATAATGGTGGTAAGCGGAGTGCTTAATTCATGTGATGCATTGCTGATAAAATTATTCTGCGTGGCAAAGGATGCCTCAAGCCGATCAAGCATGGTGTTGAAGGTAGTTTCGAGTTCGCTGATCTCATCGTTTACGTGACTGCTTTCGAGACGTACATGTAAACTTTGCGAACTTATTTTCTTTACCCGATCGGTAATATCTTTTACTGGCGTAAATACCTGTCTTGAAAAAACAATGGAGATAGACAGTGCGAAGATGGATACGATTAAAATTCCAACAAGAAAAATACTACGCAAATACTTCAGGTGATGCAAGTTGTAATAATTGTCGGCAGAAACAATAACTGCATACGTTCCCTTTTTTCCGGCATACCGGATGCCCGCAAAGAAGGTATTGTTATTCTGATAGGTAGCTTCTCCATCTTTTACAATCTCCTGAAAAAAAGAGACGGGTAAGTTTAGTGTCTTGGCTTCATCTTCAAAAGTTTCCTCTGGTGTAATTGCATAGAAGTATTCTTTTTCTTCCGGAAGTTTTTCAAGGTGCATGCTACGTACCTCCTGTAATACAGCGGCACTAGCTTCCTCATTATCGAGCGTTGCTTTGGCTGTCACAACACCACGGATCTCCAGTCGTTTATAAAAATCGGTAAAGGAGTATTGAATAGTAAAGAAGTACACACTCGCACTTAAGATCACAATAGCCGAGAGCGAGAAGAAAAAAAATATGATCGCAATTTTAGTCTGTGTCTTCATCGGCTTCCTTCATTACATACCCCATACCAATTACGGTGTGAATAAGTTTGTTGCTTTTATCCTTATCAACTTTTTTACGAAGGTAGTTCACGTAAACATCCACCACGTTAGTTCCGAGATTAAAATCGATACTCCATACCATTTCAAGTATTTCCAGGCGCGAGAATACACGTCCTGGATTTTTCACAAACAATAACAGTAATCTATACTCTGTTGATGTAAGCGAAATGGTATTCGCTCCACGCTTTACCGTTTTGGTATAATCATTTATGTTCAGATCGCTAAACTGATAGATTTCTTCTGAAAGAGACATAGGCGGTGTCGACACATCAGATCTTCGTAGCAGCGATTTGATGCGGGCCAGAAGTTCAATAAATTTGAAGGGCTTAACTAGGTAATCATCTGCTTCCGACTCAAGGCCGATTACAATATTTTCAGATGTGCCCAATGCGGTAAGAAAGAGAATGCTAACGTTTTTATTTTCCTTTCGAATGCCACGGCAAACATCAATTCCATTCATTCCGGGAAGCATTAAATCAAGAATGATAACATCGAATTGATTTGTTAGAGCGGTTTGTAAACCAGTCGGACCGTCAAAGGTTACCGTAACCGCATATCCTTCTTCTGTTAATCCTTTCCGGATAAACGAAGCTACTTCCGAGTCATCTTCCACCAACAGGATTTTCTTCATTGCTTTTTGTTGTAAACCAGCTTGCTTTTGAATTGTACAAATATAAAAGCAGAATCCACTTTGAAAAACAATAAGGTGATTGAATGATGAGAAACAAAGCAATACTAAATTTTTAAAACTGCAATCTTCGGAGACGACAATGCCACTGGAACAAAGGATCATTCAAAAAGTCTGGCTCATGAATTTCAGCGCAAAATGAATTTATTTAAGGAGTCTTTTAGCAAAGTGATTCGTATTGTCGTGTCAACATGATTTTGATCATACTTTAATTTCAACTTTATCTGGTTCTTGCGCACAAATTAAAATGCTATGAACTCACTTCATCAATTTCATATTCCGGTAATGGGTCTTGCCTATACCATCGATTCACCGGTTAAGGTAGCGCGCTATGGTATTGCATCTACTATTTCTATTGTTGAAGACAAACTGGTGGAGTTAATGCGCCTGCATTATTATCGGGAACGCAAGGATACCTATACTCCAATCACGCCCAGAGAAGATGACTATCGCGCCAAGCGAATAACGGATTATCTGAACCTCGTCAACAAAATGGTGCAAGAGCAAATCGAACAACTTAAGGCTTCTGCATTTGAAACGGGGTCGGAGATATCAAAGTATTTTGAAATGCTTCCAACTAGCAGTTCGGTGAGACAATTGTATCAGCAAATTATTCAGGCTGGAGGAGAAGTGAAAACACTACAAGATTTCTTGCGCAGTCAGATTGTACCCGGAGCCATCGATGTCAACATTATGACCAAGCTGGACAAAGATAATTCTAACAAGGAGGGTGAAGTAATTGCAGAGACCTCTGATGCTTTAGCTGCCCTTAGGGGTTATGCAAAAAGTGATTTAACGAATTCATCCATCATCTTTTCTGCGGGCCTCAATCCAAGACTATTTAATTACCTCGAAAAGCTTCCTGCATTCAATGCCACAGGTTTTGGCAAGTTTGATAAACGAATTGTTATTAAGGTAAGCGACTATCGTTCTGCTATTATTCAGGGAAAATACCTGGCAAAAAAAGGATTGTGGGTAAGCGAATTTAGAATTGAATCCGGATTAAACTGTGGCGGACATGCTTTTGCAAGCGATGGTTTTTTACTCGGGCCTATTTTAGAAGAGTTTAAAACGAAGAAGGAAGAACTGATACAAACTTTATTTCAGCTCTACAATCCTGCGGTTCAGACAAAAGGTGGTGAAACTTTTGATCAGCCACATCCCATCAACATTACGGTGCAAGGTGGAATCGGAACGGCAGAGGAAGCCGATTTTCTCATTGAACACTATGGTGTTACAAGCGCGGGTTGGGGAACTCCATTTTTGTTATGCCCTGAAGCAACAACAGTAGATAATGTAACACTCAATCAATTGTCACTCGCAAAGGAAGAAGATGTTATCCTCAGTAAGTTTTCTCCGCTCGGAGTTCGTTTCAATTACCTTAAAGGAAGCAGCGCTGAAAAAGAAAAACAAAGACGCATTGATAAAGGATCACCTGGAAGTCCGTGTACAGAAAAGCATTTGGTTTCGAATACGGAATTTACAAAGGAGCCCATCTGTACGGCATCACACAAGTATCAAAAACTTAAGATCAATCAGTTGAAGGAACAGAATTTGCCGGAAGCAGAATACATAGCGCGATATAACGAGGTAGTGGGCAAGGAATGTTTGTGTGTAGGCCTGAGCAATTCAGCTTCTATGAAATATGGCGTACCGTTCATTAAGAATAGGACCGATGTAAACATTTGCCCTGGTCCAAACATTGCATACTTCCATAAAATTGTTTCACTAAAAGAAATGACGGATCACATCTATGGTCGCACCAATATTCTTTCCACCACAAAACGTCCTCACATGTTTATAAAGGAGCTTGATTTAAATATTGATTATGTAAAGGAGCAAATTTCGAATTTGAATAAGATGGATGGAAAGCAAACAAAAGATGCAACCAAATACATTGTTAATCTGATTGAGGGAATTGAGTATTATAAAGTATTATCACTAAGTATGTTCAAGGAGAACATTAGTGAACCGTTCACTTTTCTGAACACCATATTAGAAAGAGAGAACGACTTAAAAAAACTTCAGAGCAAGCTTGTATGATTGGAATTTGAGTTATAGAGTTTTCAATGTAAGACTTGAATAGTTTGGAGGTTCACCACGTCACTAGCGCAAGTGTCCCACTTTTGCTCCAAAATATATCAGCGTCCCGCTTATGGATGAGCAATAACTGTAATCTCCTGAACCTATGAAAAAATACTCATATTTTGATTTTATGCCCTTCTAATTTCAATTTACTATCCTTCTCCATTTTTTTTATAGTACGTATAACGGTTTCAACGCGAAGCCCGGTCATGTCAGCAAGCTGCTGACGTGTGAAGGGAATAATGATTTTTTCTGTTGAATCTTTTTTTATGAGTTTTGATTTAAAATATTTGAGCAACGTAGTGAGCCGATGTTCAGGATCGTATGATGAAACTTCAGTGAGGATCATTGATTTGTATTGAAGACGCTTGCAAAGAACCTGATCAAGTTTAAGGTGTATATCAAAGTTCTCTTTTAATAATTGAAGAAACTCGGGGCGTGGCAATCGCCAGAGTTTACTTTGTTCGGTGGTCATTGCACTACTGGGATAGTTAAACCCTCCGAGCAAAGCAGGCTCGCCAAAACTTTCGCCAGCATTAAAGATACCTTGTGTGAATTCCTGTCCATCCGGATTGATAATGTACATTTTTACTTGCCCTTCTTCAACCTGAAAAAAATCTTTAGCAGGATCACCTTCGTCAAAAAGAATATGATCCTTCTTTACATTGACCAGTCGTGCATTGAATTTTTGAAAGAGCGCTGCAGGTATCAATTTCCTTTTTCTTTTTTCAAGAAAATTAGACAATTCGAGGAGATATGTCATAACGTATCCAATTTTTTGTTGCTAAACTTTGTGCAACTCTGTGTTTGTAGTGATAGTAAAATTTAACTACAATGAACACGCAGTGTTGCAAGGAGAAGCACAGAGGGCTTTTTAGAATACGACCGGTGCTAGTAGACTGGCGTATGATTTTTTAAACAAGGGCACAGGCCCCACCGGCACATGCAGCTTCTGCTTTATGATCCGTTTCGTCATCGAGTTCCACTACTTGTGTTAGATCAATTATTTTTAGGCTCTCTTCAAGCGTTTTAAAATTTGCTGGCGTAAGATCTTCAAAAGGAGCTTGTTTGTAATTTCCAGTGTCGAAAGGAAGAACGCTCAAGCCGTTGTAGGATGCTTTGTTCTCCCACATCCATTTACCTACACGATTCCAATCGTTGTCAGGAATAGAAACGGTTGCCGATACATTGTTTGCATTTTCTCCTCTTCTGAATCCATTGCGTACCCAATCGGTATTAAATTTTTTAATTCGTTGAAGCAAATCCATCACATCTTCTGTTCTTACGATACTTCCTGCGGGTGCTTTTTGAGGAATGCAGATAATGGCTTGCTTGCTATTTAGTAAATCATCTTCCAATAATTCCGGATGACTTATCATCAGGTAATCATAAAGTGCTTCATTTTTACCAATGCGTACTCTTCTAAGATAAAAATCGTTGTGCCAGGCGTGGATTCCCGATGATGTACCGAGCACCAATGATGTTGTGCCCGAGGGTTTAATGGTTGTACACCTCGCGGCAAATTGAATTCCTATTTTTCCGGAAGTAGACATATTCATGCTCTTCACCACTTCCGCTGTTTCGCGCAGATCATATTCCATAATTTTTTTACTGGCTATGCCCGTCATCCCTACACCGATCAGTGCATCTTCCATTGTAGTGGTTTTCCATTGATCACGGAGGTAATGAAAATTAGTGAACCCTGCTTGTAGCGTTCCAAGAAATGCTGCCGCTTGTGCACGTTCATTTAAATCTTGCTGGCTGGTAATGTCGGAAACATTTACCTCACACAAATTGCAAAACTGAAAAGGTCGAAGCGCAATTTCGCAGCAGGGATTGGTACCCCAATCCATATGATTGGTAAAATAAAATCCCGGTTCGCCTGACCCAGACAATTCTATTTTGTTCCAAAGAGAATGGAACTGCTCGTGTGTTGTGGATTCGCGAGGAAGTACAACCGAGTTATTAGCACGACCGCGTTGTTCGTTTAACTCCCACCAGTTTCCAAACTTGCAGGTTAACATTTCTTCATCTTCTGCTGAGAAGAGAGAGATCATGGCCGATCTTCGAATACCTCCAGCAAGAACAGCGTTGGCGAGGTAACACATTATATCATGGCATTCTAAAGGCGTTAATTTTTCACCGTCTTGTTTTCGATCGAGCACAGCTTGCACATGCGCAATGCACATCTTGAGCGGTTCTGGTCCTGGTGCTTTACCACCAGCCGTAACAAGCCGGGCTCCTTTCGGTCGAATGTCTGAATAATCAAACTCTGGAACGAACGAACTTAATCCAAAATATGATTTCAATAGAACCTTAACTGCATCAGCCCATCCTTCGAGGCTATCGCCAATCAAAAACTTTTTAGTCTTCTCACCTTTATGAATCGGAGGAAGATTTTCTACATGGTGATATTGAACTGAGTATCCCACTCCCGTTCCACCCAATAACAGAAACATGGTTTCAGAAAACGCATGAATATCATCTACAGGGAGGTAAGCGCAGTTATAGATCCGGCTGTGATTTCGTGTAATGGCTGATCCAGCAAATTGCATCGCCCGCATAGAGGGCAAGACTTTTTTGTCGCGCACAAACTTCATCCAATGAAAAATATCCTCTGACAGCTGAGGATATTTTTCAAGCATCATGTGCTCATATCGCTCACATATTTCTGCCCATGATTCTCTGCGATGTAATTCAGGAATGTAGCGCGCATACTTCATGTAAACGATCAGGTCGCTGAGGATTTGTTGATTCAGTTCCAAAGGATATGAAGTTATAAGTTGTTGATTTTGTTTTGGGCTTCTTTTGCTTTCGGAAACAGAATGTTGTTCTCCAAATGTATGTGCTGCATTAAATCCTGATCAAACTGTTCCAACATAATGTAGGTTGCCTTAAATGTTGGGCAGGCATAAGCAGGAGGAGTATAGGCATTGGTAATTCTCCTTATCTCTTTAACAAGATGTCCGGCACTGTCGTGTTCGTGCTCCATTACCGAGATTGGAGCCTGTAAGTTTGAAGGTCTAAAACCAAGATCGTATGATTCATCCTGCTGATTGAATAATTTTCGGATGGCTGGAAAAAGTATTTCTTCTTCTTTTGGTAAGTGATCCAGCAGTTCTTCGGCAAGTGAACTAAAATTTTCACGCACCGCTAATAGAAAAGGACTGTCTTCTCCGTGAACGTTGCATACCTTATCTAATAATTCCTGAATTTGAGGAATGGATTCCCGAACGTAGCTGTGGTGATGTTGGAGAATAAAATCGATGAGGAGAGGAGCGTGCCATGTATCGAAACGCATGCGCTTGTCGCCTCCATGATTGGCTTTTGCATTTTGTAACTCTTGCCAGATTACATCTACATCTAAACCAGCCTTCTCGCAAACTTGCACAAACGGTTTTTTCCCACCACAGCAATAATCCAGGTTATGGCGTTGCAGAATTTCGAGTGCTTGCGGAAAATTAAGGGCAACTTCGGCCACAGTAATACTTTCCAGGAGTTGATCATCGGTTATTGTCATTGTCTTTGTTGATTAAGTTGATGATCAAAGGTTGAGCATTTCAGCCAATAGAATGTATGATCAAAATCATAGGGTTCGATAATTAATTTCATCGCCTTTGTAAAAGCCTCAGCATACCCTTTTTAATTGAAGAAGTGATGAGGTAACATGCCCTGCTTCTTTGTTGGTGGGTCAAGGGTAAAAGACTTATTAGAAATCGCTTTCATTGACTTGGAAATTATTTGTACTACCTTCGGAACTTATCTTGGCTTCCTTTATTAACCTCAATCATTTTTAATGCTTATGAAAAAATCTTTCTTAAATACGTTGTTTTGTTTAGTGATCATACTGTTAGCTATCGAAGGCCAGGCACAATCTGTTAAAACTGACTATAACACGAAAACAGATTTTAAGAAATACAAGACATATGCATGGATGGCGCCAGGCGATACGGTGTTAAATGGTCGTAGACCAGATAAATTGTATGCAGGTTCGATTATGTTGTTTGCCAACGAAGAACTAAAGAAAAAAGGACTAACCATGGTGTCGATTGAGCCTGAAGTTGTTTTTGTATTCCATACGCGTGTCGATGAAAGAACCGTGTATTCACAAAGTCCTACTCTCAGTGTAGGAGTGGGTGTTGCTGGTCCGGGTTATTATGTTGGTGGATATGCTCCGGTAGCAGGAGGGGAAATCACAGAAAAACAAGTAGAGGACGGAATATTGGCGTTTGATATGTATGATACCAAAACCCGTGAATTGGTGTGGACCGGAAGCGTAGAGAAAACCTTCTCCGCTTCAATGGATGACGTAGAGGTATTGATCGGAGAATATATCAAAAAGATCTTTAAGAAATTACCTATTAAAGCAAAATAGGTTTTGCCCACTTTCTAAAACTCTGTCTATTTTCCCGTCTCCAATGCTTGCTCAAGCTGACCTTTCGCTTTTGCTTCAGATAGCTTCTTTAAATTTTTTGTAGACTTAACGTTGTTTGCAGGATTGTCAGTATAGTTTAAAAGTATGGTTATGGCGTTTAACTTCACAGTTTTAGCGTCAACTGTTCGGTTCTTGTTTTCTAAAACATACTTCGTCATGGCGCCCATATACAAACCCAACAGATCGTCACTGCCTTTTAGAAGTTTCCCCGCAACTTCATCAAGTGAAAATTGGTAGTCGGGTGTTGCTGTCATCCATTTGATAATGAATTGTAAGGATTTTAATCGATTAATATCGTCCTTCTGAAATGGAGTAGAGAACAAATAATTAGAGGCTTCCAATGCATAAGGGTCTGCGGCTCTGCAGTCTTCTGCGTTTTCAAGTTTTATAGAATCAAAATTTGTTATGCCCTGAGCAAAGGAAAAACTCGTGCAAAAGCAAAGGAGGATAAAAATGTTTTTTCGCATAGCAGTAAGAGTAGTTTAAGATGGGTAGGGGTGATGTTTAAATTTCCAACAATATAATTACGCTAAAATAGGTTTTTTTACTTCTTAACAAAAAAATCCAAAGTCTTGTGTAGTCAGGTAGCTACACATATATTTGTAGTCAAATAGCTACACAATGAATTTAAGACGAGATGTATTTCAGGCCATAGCAGACCCAACAAGAAGGGCCATACTTCTATTGGTTGCTGCCCAATCCATGACTGCCGGTGCCATCGCATCAAACTTTGACACCGCAAGACCGACCGTTTCAAAACACTTGCAAATTCTCACGGAGTGTGAATTACTTGAGCAAGAACAAAACGGGAGAGAAATTTCCTATCACATCAATGCAAAAAAAATGAAAGAAGTAGGCGACTTTATTGAACCCTTCCGTAAAATGTGGGATGATCGGTTTAATAAATTGGAATCCGTCATGAAAAAGTACAAATCAAAAAAGTAAAACCGTATGGAACGAAAGACAGTAATCGATGCTGAAGTTGGTAAGCAGGATTTAGTAATAACCAGGGAATTTGATTTGCCATTAGAGTTACTTTTTAAAGCCTATGAAGAATCTGAAATTGTGGAGCAATGGATGGGAACAAAAGTGCTGAAACTTGAAAACAAAAGACACGGCAGTTATCAGTTTGAAACAACTGATCCTATGGGAAATAAGCACAGGTTCAATGGGACAATCCATGAGTTTATTCTGAACCAGAAAATCACCCGAACATTTGAAATAGAAAATTCGCCATTTGCAGTCCAGCTTGAGTTCTTGGAGTTTGTGCAGCTCACTGACGACACGAGTAAACTCACCATGCATGTTATCTATAAATCAGTAGCACTAAGAGACCAGATGCTGGCGCTACCTTTTGCTCAAGGAATAAACATGGCACATAACCGTATACAAGACATCTTTAACAAATTGAAATAATTACAATATGTCAAAGCGAAATAAAATTATCTATTGGATTGCTACACTCTGGCTTTCATTGGGAATGGTTTCTACTGGAATCGTACAATTAAGTAAAATGAAAGAAGAAGTAGATATGTTTAACAGATTAGGTTATCCTGCTTATTTGTTAACCATACTCGGAGTCTGGAAAATATTGGGAGTTGTAGCCGTACTTATTCCTAAATTTCCTTTACTAAAGGAATGGGCATATGCAGGTTTCTTTTTTGCCATGTCAGGGGCCGTCTTCTCTCCCCTCGCCAGTGGAGATGAAGCCATAGAATTTATCGGACCAATATTGTTAATAGTACTCACAGCAGTATCTTGGTATTTCAGACCCACAGATAGAATCCCGATGAATATCGGGACAGTCAATTCATAAATGAATAATGTATAGATAAGTATGAGCAAAATCAAAAGCAACAAGAAGAAGTTACCAGCACAAGACTGT
>ENA-UOWO01007542-UOWO01007542.1-activated-sludge-metagenome-genome-assembly--contig:-NODE-7542-length-10708-cov-4.938797_pt1 | contig 10708 bp, 10 predicted proteins | sample MGYA00238148_ERZ761564 | MGnify/ENA primary metagenome ERZ761564 (study PRJEB28885, sample SAMN05720194) | activated sludge metagenome | isolation source: Anaerobic digester | place: USA...
TGCTCTCATAGCTTAATTTAACAGGGTTGTTGTATATAGCGGCGTAGATGTTAGAGTCTTCGTAATTTTCAATACCTATGGCAATATTATTATCCTCATCAATTTTTACATTATTTCCCCAGAACCATTCTGCAGTATCGTTATCAGGATCTGTGGCCCAATTTACTTCATTACTTAAGCTAGAAACAAAATATGTAAATGCTCCATTTGCCCCCGGAAGATCGCTTAGATCTCCAGAAGCATTATTAAATATGACCTTAGATTGACCACTATTCATATCACCAGTTAGATCAGCCCAATCTAGATCTATTGCTGCAGTAAAATCTGCATAGACAGTCCCTAATATTTCAGTAGCACCACTTTTTACCAGTGAGACCAACTCATTAGCTCCAGTTAATCCTATGGGATCACCTGTTTCAATTCTACTGCTGTGGTAGTAGAGACCTGAAGTGCTGGTCTTATGAGCATCAAGATTTGTATCAAGATTAGCTATCTGATAGGATGGGGGCTCCAATGCCGCTAACCAAGCCCCTTTGTTCCAGTAATCAGCTGTCCAGGTACATCCTGCAAGACCAGTTGTAGGAGGAAAATAGACATCGCACTGTTGTGAATAACCAGTCCACTGACAAATTGGATATTCCATCGTCATTTTAGTATCGCACCATGCTAGACAAGAATCCCAGGTAGCTTGAGTTGAAGTGTAGGCTCGGGCTTTAGCTGTAGCTGTATAGCAATAATCTTCCCCGGTTCTATGAGACTGACCTAAAATTGGTGTTGGTGTAGGAGTAGGGGTCTCATTGCCTGACCACCAGGCTCCATAAGGATGATTACCAGTATTCCCTTCCCAGGTACAGGTAGCAATACCCCCAGCTGGAGGATTATTTACCCAACACAATGTTCCAGAACCATTTTGCTGACATAGTAGATTATGATCAGCCTCAATATATGGATCGCACCAATCTCTACAATCCCCCCAGGTACTGACACTATGATCGATCGTATAAAGGATCCCTCCATGATTAGAACAATAGTCATAGACTCTGTGCTGATAAGCGGCAGAAACAAGAGTTGGAAGGAAGAGTAGAGCTGAAATTATGAAAAGGAACTTAACAGGAATTGATCTGTTTGAAAGATTAAACATTGCAAAATGCAGTAAAAAGTTACTTAATAATAGTTTACAGAATACATGAAGGAAATCAATATATTACACCTGGTGGGGATCGAACTCACAACCTTCACTTCCGGAAAGTGACGCTCTATCCAATTGAGCTACAGGTGCTCTAATTCTTTGATCTTATCAGGAAGATCTCTAATATCTTTGACGAACTGACAATTTTGCTTTTTCCAATAGGAAGCAGTCTCGGAATTACCGGCAATAGCAATGAATTTTAAACCTGCTCCTTTAGCTGCTTTCAGATCAACCTCACTATCGCCTACATAGACTATCTCTTCTTCATTAATATTCAACTTTGAGAAGGAATCAAGTATAGGATCAAAGACTCTAGGATCAGGTTTGTGAACATTGGTATGCTCTTGGGCTTGGATGAATTCAAATAGTTTAGTATCAATGTCGCTCAATTCAAATTCTGGAAGAATTAGTTTTAAACTGGAGGCAGAGACCATTCCTAACTTGTAAGAATTTGATAGATCTTTAAGAAGAGCTGGTACTCCCTCATATGTCCTATTTGGGAATTTATGCAGTATGCTGTAATAGCGCTCTTTAGCTAGCTCCAGACCATCTTCTCCATCAAGAAAAGCCTTCATGAATTCATCAAATGGTTTACCCCATTGCTTTAATATATCCTGCTTTGTGATCGTTCTATTGTAGAAATGCTTGGCCCAATAAATACCAGCAGCAATTCTAGTCTGCCTGGTCATAAAAAGAGTATCATCGAAATCAAAAATGATGGCCTTGATCTTCATTGTTCCAGTTTAAAGCTTTTGATAAGCTTTCGGCAAGTTCCATGCTCCCCGGTAATATATATTGCCAACTTGTTAACAGTGAATGACATATCCTCCCATTTTAAAGGCACGTCCATTTCCGGGAATGTTAACTGGGTCGCTAGTTTAGTTAGGGTAAGATGGGGAAAGTAATAATTGTTGATATGAGTATAGCCATATTTTTCAATAGCTCTTTGTTTTCTTAGGGAATATGTTGGGAACTTTTCTTTGTCCTTGTCCCTTATTAGTGAATCTCTTAAGGGATTGATCTGTTGCAGAATAAGGAATTGCAGCCTGCGCATATGAATATTTCTGTAATAACGGATATCAATATATCCACCTTTAACATTTCTAAATCTGTAGGCAGTTATGGGGAATGCTCTAATTAGGGAGGATATATCCGATAAACTCTTTTGCACCTTATCGAGATTTTTAAGGGGTATCCGGCACATATATATTGAGATGTGTGGGATAAAGTCTTTAAGGCCAAGAGTGAATAGAGTTCCCTGTTTTCTTAACTGCTTGCTGAATCTACGGGCTTTTTTACAGATCAATTCAGGTGGGGCAATGACTATGTTAACGTCGATATGGTCCATAGCCTGTGTTTAATAATTGCACCTGGCGAGAATCGAACTCACAACCACCACTTCCGCAAAGTGGTGCTCTATCCAATTGAGCTACAGGTGCATATTCTCGATATCATTTTACAATAAATGTTGGCATTTGCCCATCTATTCTCCTGTATATTAGAAAATGCTAGTATAAATTAATTTAATATCTTACTTTCACTGCCATGAAGAAGCTTCTGCTTCAGAATAAGGTGTTAGCAGTAGTTATTCATACTGTTGCTCTCATCACTACCATTGTCTTTGCACTAGTCCTGTACAAAGATGAACAATTTAGGACAGAAAGCTTTAAAGTATTCATATTCGCAGTTGTGTTGTTCCTAGCTAGTCTTGGTGTATATAGTAAGAATAAAGAGAATTTTCAAATGTGGGGTAAAGATGGAGCACCAGTTCTATTATTCTGGACCCAATATCCCTTAGCCAATCTTAATCTTTCCATTGCAACAGCTGTATTAGCTGTAAGATTAATGGACCCAACAGTATCTGCTCTTATGGGAGCTGCTACTGCAGATTATCTAAATTTCCTAAACTTGAGTGCATATCCCCAGGTTTATCCTTTATTAGCAGCCCTAGCAGTAACAGTACTAGTTTTAACCAGCTCACAAACAAGTCTATTAAAGACCAAAGATATGACCACTAAGGTGGTATTGGTCTTGGTTTGGGTTGCTTCAATATTGGTACTTTTAGCTACTGTATTCACAGTTAAAGATGTTCCCCTATTGACCCAAGCTACAATGGATGATCTGGGGGTAATTACTAATTTACTATTCCAATACCTATTACAGGTATTATGGCTAAAAGAGCTTCTCTACAAGACTTCTGCCCTGGTGGAGGCTCCTGCAAAAAAGAGGAAATAGAAGATAGTTAGTTGTAAAGGATTTGCCAGCAAACCGTTTGCTTGATATATTTGTTTAATACTATGAAAAATCTAGTTATTGCCATAATTATCGTAATTGCAGGGAGTCTAACTTTCTTACTAATACAGAAGCTGAATATTAAGGAAGTAGAACCTGATGATGCAACCATGGAGCAGGAAGAACAAGTATCTGTTGCTAGTGGTGAATACCTTGATTACGACAGATTCGATCCCCAATACTACACTGAGAATCGTATTGTATACGTATTACTCGATTCTGGTAATGAGATCGCTTCCCAACTTGATTCTGATATTAATTCCAATATGCTATCGATCCCTGAAGGTATGGTTTTAGTAAAAATCGAGGGGGAAAATATTAATGAATTAAGATCGAATTTATCTTTAACTACTGATACCACTATTGTTGAGGTCGATAACAGTGGCAGTGTGATCAATGTGCTAAATGGTATTTCAAGCCTATCTCAATTACTTGGTGAATTGGGATATTGATAATTTAAATTATTAATATTAATTATGAAGCAATTTTCATTATTAGGAAGGATACTAGTAGCTTCAATAATTCTAGCAACTCCTGTTCTGGCTGCTCCAACAGTAACTCCTAAAGGTACTGCTGTAGCTAATGCCAATGTCTGCTCCAGAGTATCAAATGGCGTAGATTCTATGACTCAAAGATACACCCAAACTAGAGAGACATACAATCATAGATATACCCAGATGCATCAAACTCTAACACAATTAATGGCCAGACTAAATGAAAAAGGTTATGACACAACAGCATTATCAGAAGATCTGAACAAATTAGAACAATATATCGAGGATTTTGACGGTTATCATGAGCAATTCATGAATATGCTTCAGGAAACCAAGTCCTATGCCTGTGACGAAGAATTAAGTGGTCAATACAGAACAAAATCAGAAGAGGCCCGAGGCATGCTAAGACAAATGCGTGAGACAGCCCAAAATACTTATCAATTGATAAGAGAAGAAATTAGACAAGATCTATTAGATCTTAAGGAACAAACACCTTAACTATTAATTACTAATCATGGAACAAGATACAACTGCAATACCAAATGACGCAGTATTGCTTGACGAGGAGACAATAAATAAAGGGCAGACTAAATCTGCTAATAATCGCTGGTGGATGGTTGGAATAATGGTTGTATTTAGTGTTGTGATCCTTGTAGTGCTAATAATCTGGCTCTTAAATGGAATGTATAGCAATATGGATTCCGAGATTGATGCTAATCTGCAGGAGATTGAGAATCTACAAAATAATCTGGATCTGGAATCAATGGATGAATTAGACAGTCTTGAAACTGATAATGAAGAAGTAACAGATCAGGAGATCGATGATCTATTAAATGATTTTGATGCTGAACTAGATCAAATCATCAATGAGCTTGATCTAGAAGATTTTAGCGATCCCGGACAATAGTCTTAAAATCTATTCCATTTTCCTTTATTATTAATACTAACTCTAGTATTAATATCTTAATTGCCCATAATGCTTAAAAAGATCATATTATCCCTCTCTATATTCATTACTATACTTACATTCAAAGTTGAGGCTTCCTCCTATTACAATTTACAAAGTGAAAGGATCACAAATTATGAAAGCATCATTACCGTAAGAGAGGATGCATATATCGATGTAGAGGAAAGAATTACTGTGAATGCACTGGGGATTGATATTCGAAGGGGGATCTATAGGGAGATACCAACTGACTATACTTCTGGTGTTTTTAATTACAATGTTGATCTGAAGGTAAAGAAGGTAACTAGAGATGGTGAAGAAATAATTCCTTTGGTAGAAAAAAGAGCCAATGGCTATTACATTGAAATGGCAGAGCCGGGTATATATATAGATCATGGATTGCATACCTTTGTATTCACTTACGAGATGGGACCGATGGTAGGCTTCTTTGATGGATTTGATGAGATCTATCAAAATATTACAGGCAATGACTGGGCTTTTACTATTGATAAAGTAAAAGCCACAGTGATCATACCTGCTAAATTAAGTGAGGATGAATTACGTATCGCTGGCTATATTGGGACCATGGATGAGAAAGGGCAGGATTTTACAGTAGAAACATATCAAGAGGGTAATGCAACTTATGTTGAATTCACATCAACAAGAGCTCTATATTCTCAAGAGGGAATGAGTGTTGCTGTTGGGTTTCCTAAAAATATTGTTACTGAGCCTTCACTGCAAAGCAAGGTAATCCGTTATCTTATGTCTTCCTGGCTGGCATTATTACTCATACTTGGAATATTTTTGATTGGTGGTTATTACGTAATTGCCTGGTTCCTGTTTGGCAGAGATCCTAAAGGTAAAACTGTTTATCCTCGCTATGATCTTGGTAAACATCTAGATCCCATGCTGGCAAGAGTGATAGATAGAATGGAATATGATCCCAAGGTGATCGTCTCCGGGCTTGTTGATCTAGCTGTTAAAGGCCTGATTAAAATCGATGAAAAGGAAAAGGGAAATTACAAGATAACAACAACAAACAAGCCATTACCGGCAGATCTTCCTGAGGGTGAAGTAAAATTGTATAAGTCCATGTTCAGGATCAAGGAAGCTTTTCTTGATGAGGATCAAAAGAAGGTTTTGGTTGAACTTGCTGCTGAGCATCCTTTTCTGATGGATCTTATTGGAGAAGAAGCTGAGACTAAATCATTTACCTTAAAACAAGGTTACAGTTATCGCACTTATAGTGTGAATAAAAAGATAAAAGATATGTATGAGAAGAAAATTAGCAAATACTTTGAAGTTAATAGAAGATTTCTAATTTTACCCATAATATTCATCATTCTGGAGACTATCTTACTCATGGCCATCACTAATGATGAAATGATCTTTCCAGTAATATTCTGGAATGGCATTATTAGTGTCTTTGTTTTTACAGCTCTACTTCCCGGTTTAAGGAATTTCCCTGATGCTCCAGTTACTTCTAAAATATCAACAATATTTTTGGGACTATTTCTTACCCCCTTCTTCATAATTGGGGCATTCCTATTCTTTGAGAGCGGCCAGATGATAGCTATTACAGCTTTATTTGCTCAGTTAGCAATCATCTTTGTCCTGCAACCCATTATGAAGGCTAGGACGACAGAAGGGCGTAAGCTTCAAGATGAGATAGATGGCTTTAAAATGTTTCTTAATACCACTGAGCCTAATAAATTAAAGGTGCTCTATCCCGATCTTCCTTTAAACTTGTCTACATATGAAAAGTTTTTACCATTCTGTATTGGTTTGGGATTAGAAAAGCTCTGGTCTGAAAAATTTGCACAAGCTTTTGATCTTAAGGACCTTGATACTTCACCTTCCTGGTATCATGGCACATATTTTAGTTCCAGCTCATTTACCAGTAGTTTCAGTTCCAGTATCAGCTCTTCTATCTCTTCATCTTCAAGCGCACCTGGCAGCAGTTCGGGCAGTGGCGGTGGTGGTGGCAGTGGAGGTGGAGGCGGAGGCGGAGGTGGAGGTGGCGTATAATGAGCAAGCCTTTAATCGGATTAACGAACAAGGAAGTAGTAAGGTCCAGAAATGAACATGGAGAGAATGTACTACCCCATAAAAAAGAAGGTTCAATAATCGGCTTGATCCTGTCTCAATTTGAAAGTCCATTAATTTATCTACTAATTGGCGTTTCCATAATTTCTTTCCTGTTTGGAGAGCAACAGGATGGCTATTTGATACTGGCTGTTCTTGTAATTAACATCAGCATCGGGTTCTATCAGGAATTTCGGGCTCAAAAAACTCTAGATGCCCTCAAACAGCTTTTAGAACCCATAACTACAGTGATAAGGGAGGGTAAAAGGAAAAGGATACCCACCAGAGAGGTCGTTGTTGGTGATTTTATAGTTCTGGGTGCAGGCGATGTAGTCCCTGCAGATGGAAAGATAATTGAATCAGTAAATTTATTGATTAAAGAGGCAGTGCTTACAGGAGAGGGAGAGGCCGTATCTAAGGACCCTGAATTTGATGATCAGGCATATATGGGCACAACCATCCTAAGCGGTAATGGAATAATGGAGGCAGAAGTTGTAGGAGTTAATACAAAATTTGGACAAATTGGTAAAGAATTAATAGCCATCGAACAAAGAGAGACTCCCCTGCAGGTATCTTTGGAGAAATTTTCTAAGGTATTAAGTGTATTGGTAATTATCACTGCTTTGATCATCTTCCTAGTTGGTATCTATTACGATAATGAGCCCTTAAGCATGCTGCGTTACGCCATAGTCTTAGCTGTTGCTGTTATCCCTGAAGGGCTTCCTGTTGTAGTAACTGTGATCCTGGCCTTAGGAATGAGGAGGATATTAAAACAAAAGGGACTTGTTAAAAATTTAATTAGTGTTGAAACATTGGGAGCTACTACAGTGATCTGTACAGATAAAACAGGCACTTTAACAACAGGCAATATGCAGGTCGTGCTGGAAGACCTAAAAGATAAAGAAAAAACATACCAGGCTTTCATAGTTAATAATGAGCAGAGAACTAATATTGAGATCGCACTTTGGGATTATGTTCATAAAAACGGGTTCGATGCTAAAAAGTTCTTTGAAGATTATGAGAAGATCTATCTGGAGCCTTTCTCCAGTGCTTCCAAATATGCATTAACTGTGTGCTCCTGTGCTAAAAGCAAGATAGGCTATCTAACAGGGGCTCCGGAAATTCTGTTGGACTTCTGTAAATTGAGTAAGGAGGAGAAAGATAAGATTGAGGGAGAGATCAATAAATTGGCGGCTCAAGGCTATAGATTGCTGGCTGCTGCATATCAGGAGAACGTTGATGAAGCCAATCCTAAGCTTAAGAGCTCATATATCTGGGCTGGTTTGATCGGCATTACAGATCCTCTAAGAGAGGACGCTGCGGCAAATCTGAGAAAGGCAGAAGAGGCAGGGATAGATGTAAAGATAATTACCGGTGATTACCGGGTGACAGCTGAAAAGATTGCCCAGAACTTGGGACTACACCTTAATCAATCACAAATCATTGAGGGAAGTGAAATTGATTCTATGAGTGCTAACGAGCTTAGTAAGGTAATTGGAGTAAAAAAGCTATTTGCCAGAGTTACCCCGGAACACAAATTAAAGATTGTGGAAGCATTACAGAACAATGGAGAGGTAGTGGCCATGACTGGAGATGGGGTAAATGATGTTCTAGCTCTAAAAAAAGCTGATATCGGAATAGCTATGGGCAATGCTGTTGAGGTTGCAAAGGAAGCTTCAGATCTAATACTTTTGAATAATAACTTCAGTACGATAATATCAACAGTTGAGGAGGGAAGGCTGGTGTATAAAAATATCAGGAAAGTTATAGCGTATATTTTGTCTAACTCATTTGCTGAGATGATCCTTATCTTTGGGGCTTTGCTACTAAGGCTTCCCGCACCTCTTGCCGTTGCCCAAATACTATGGATCCACCTAATATGTGATGGGCCTCCTGATATCGCTTTAGGATTTGATGATGATAAGACGGGTTTATTAAAACAAAAACCTCACGATACCAGGAAGGAATTCATTTTAGATAGGAAAACTAGGACTTTGATTGTCTTCATAAGTCTTTGTATAGCATTTTTAAGCCTTATGATCTTTAGACATTTCTACTTGGTAGTAGGAAATTACCAATTAGCTCAAAGCATTGTATTTGCATTCCTATCCATCATCTCACTAACTTACATCTTGTCGTATAAGGATCTGGAAATCCCAATTGTAAGAATGAAGAAATTCTTCAAAAACAAGATACTGCTCTGGTCTTTGGTCTATGGATATATTTTAACCTTTATTGCAGTATACTTACCGGGCTTGAATGAAGCTCTGGAGGTAACTCCCCTGGAACCAATTCATTGGCTGATAATATTAATTGGGGCAGTTGTCATCTCAATAGGCGTTGAGCTTATTAAAATGATCAGGTTTAAATAGGGATTATACTTCAGGAAAATCTCCTGGTTGATTTTGCTCAGAAGGCATTACTTCTGAGAACACAGATTGGATCATACCAGTATATATACCTGGTTCATCTTTAGGAACAAAAGTTCCGTTATTAGCAGTCATATCAAATTTCAGTTGTGCCCATTGTTCAGGTAAATATGTATTTCCCATGATAAGTTGGGCCATTTGACATGCGACTAATTTTCTTGGATCTAACCCTTTTGCCCTTTGTTCATCAACAAAGCTCTGTAGTCTGGTACGTGTTTCTCCTGGAGCTAATTTTTCTACAATACGAAATTGAGTAGAGATTGCAATAATTAATGCATGTTTATCACCATCCATATTTGGATCTGCCGGTGATAATTCATATACTTTTATGCCATTTGCTTCCGCCATGATATATACTTGTTAAATATTAACGGTATATATTACCCAATAAATATAGAATTTGCAATACTAAATAAAAATTTCGTTTTAATAATTTCATTAATAATAATTTATGAAAAAAATCGAAAAAGATTGGAAAAAGGAATTAACTAAAGAGCAATATCATGTAACTAGAGAGAAGGGTACTGAGGCTCCCTACAGTGGTGAATACTGGGATAACCATGATAAGGGATTGTATGAATGCTGTAGTTGTGGGCAAGTACTATTCAATTCTGAGACAAAATTTGACTCTGGAACGGGATGGCCCAGCTTTACAGACCCTGTTAATTTGGAACATGTAGAATTGATCCCTGATAATTCCTATGGTATGGAAAGAGTAGAGGTGGTCTGTAAACAATGTGGGGCTCATTTAGGACATGTTTTTGATGATGGTCCGGGTATGAATGGAAAAAGATATTGTATTAATTCCTTAGCTTTGAAGTTTAAAAAAGATGAATAAAGCAGTATTTGGTGCAGGCTGCTTCTGGCATGTAGAGGCAGAGTTTTTAAAATTAAAGGGCGTTATTGAAACAAGTGTCGGATTTATGGGTGGCAATGTGGAAAATCCCAGCTATGAAAGAGTTTGTGAAGGGGATACGGGTCACGTTGAAGTTGTAGAAGTTTCTTTTGATCCTGAAATCATCAGTTATGAGGAACTTGTTAGAGCTTTCTTTAAATTACATGATCCTACTCAGGTAAATAGACAGGGGCCCGATATTGGATATCAGTACCGCTCTGTTATCTTCTATTTCACTCCTGAACAAAAACAGATCGCAGAAAGTATAAAAAATGAACTGGAAAGGACAATTGGAGGGATAGCCACAAAGATTGAGAAAGCTTCCGAGTATTATAGGGCGGAGGAATATCATCAAAAATATTATCAAAAAAATGGTCT
>ENA-UOWO01007545-UOWO01007545.1-activated-sludge-metagenome-genome-assembly--contig:-NODE-7545-length-10700-cov-7.982621_pt1 | contig 10700 bp, 14 predicted proteins | sample MGYA00238148_ERZ761564 | MGnify/ENA primary metagenome ERZ761564 (study PRJEB28885, sample SAMN05720194) | activated sludge metagenome | isolation source: Anaerobic digester | place: USA...
GCACACGGTGGGCGAGTTCGGCGTGGTGCTGATGATCGGCGGCAACATCCCCGGCCAGACGCGGGTGCTGTCGGTGGCGATCTACGACCATGTCGAGGCCGCCGAATTCGACCAGGCGCATCGGCTGGCCGCCGGCATGGTGGCGTTCGCGCTGATCGTTCTGGTGACGCTGTACATCACCAACCGACCGCCACGCGACGACGCGGAGATCGCCCGGTGATCGAAGCCCATCTGCGCCTGCAGCGGCGCGACTTCCGGCTCGAGGTGGCGCTTGCGCTGCCATCACGCGGCGTGACCGCCCTCTTCGGTCCATCGGGCTGCGGCAAGACCACGGTGCTGCGGGCGCTCGCCGGGCTCGAGCGGGCGTCGGGGCGCATCGCGCTGGACGACGAAGTCTGGCAGGACGATGCCATCGGGTGCTTCGTGCCGACGCACCGGCGGCCGCTGGGCTACGTGATCCAGGAGGCCGCACTGTTCCCGCATCTGGATGTGCGTGGCAACCTGGACTACGGACGCAGCCGGGCCGTGAGCGAGTCCAGCCGCGTTCCGCTCGACGCGATCATCGAACTGCTGGGGATCGGGCACCTGCAGGCGCGCCGTGCGGCCACGCTCTCGGGCGGCGAGCGCCAGCGCGTGGCCATCGCTCGAGCACTGGCCACTGGTGCACGGCTGCTGCTGATGGACGAGCCGCTGGCCGCGCTCGACGCGGCGCGCAAGGCGGAGATCCTGCCGTACCTCGAACGCCTGCATCGCGAGCTGGCCATGCCGGTCGTCTACGTCACGCACTCGATGGACGAGGTGGCGCGGCTGGCCGACCACCTGGTGCTGATGCGCGAGGGCCGCGTCGTGGCGGCCGGCGCGCTGGCCGATCTGATGGCGCGCACCGACCTGCCACTGAGCCGGCTCGACGATGCGGGCGTGGTGATCGTTGCCGAGGTGGCCGAACACGACGAGCTGCACGGCATGACCCGCATCGCGTTCGACGGCACATCGATGTGGGTCGGCCAGACCGCCGCGCAACCGGGTGAACAGGTGCGCGCTCGCGTGCTGGCCCGAGACGTGAGCGTCACGCGTCAACGCCCCACCGAGACGAGCATCCTGAACGTGCTGCCGGTTCGCCTCGACAGCATCGAGCGCGACCAGAGCACGGCCCTGTTGCGGCTGCAGGCCGGAGCGGTGACCGGGACCGGTGGCTGGACCCTGCTGGCGCGCATCACAACCCGCAGCCTGGACGCGCTGGAACTGCGACCCGGCGATGAATTGCACGCGCAGATCAAGGGCGTGGCACTGATGTAGGAGACAAAGATGGAACGAATTGCCGACCACTGGCAGGCGCACCTGCCCGACGACCTCCACGAACACGTCGTGTGGCCCGTGCGCTTCGAGGCGCACCACGACGACGGCGTGCCCGCATCGAAGCACCGGGGCTACGACGCCCTGGGGCTGCTGTGCTGGTATCGGCACCACTTCTCGCAATGGGACGCCTCGTTCGACGACAACGACCAACCCACGGCGCAGTTGCTGCGCGAGGAAGACTTCGAGGCCTGGCGCACCCTGGCCGGACCGTGGATACGCCGGGTTCAGCGGCTCGACGGCGACGGCCACCCATGCGGATCGCTCAGCGACTCGGGCTTCGAGGTCGTCGAGCCTGCGGCCATCCCGCGGCTGTGATCACGGCCCCTTCATGCGACTGAAAGCGGCCCATGGAACGCATCGACGACGATGAACTCAGGCGCTGGTTGCGCGAGGACGCTCCGCACGGCGACCTGACCACGCGGGCGCTGCACATCGGCGATCGGGCTGGTCAACTTCGCTTCGAAACCCGCGCCAGCATGCGCGTCGCGGTCGTCGAGGAGGCCGCGCGGCTGTTCGAGCTCTGCGGCTGCGACGCCATCGTGGTGCGCGGCAGCGGCAGTGAAGCGCAGCCCGGTGATCCGCTGCTGACGGCCACCGGCCCGGCCAGCGGCCTGCTGCTGGCGTGGAAGGTGGCGCAGACCGCCGTCGAGACGGCCAGCGGCATCGCATCCGAAGCTGCACGCATCATCGCCTTGCTGCGCGACGCGGGCTTCGGCCAGCCGCTGGCCTGCACGCGCAAGAACTGGCCGGGCGGACGTGCCCTGGCCGCACGCGGCGTGTGGGCGGGCGGCGCGGTGATGCACCGGCTGGGGCTGTCGGAGACGCTGCTGGTCTTTCCCGAGCACCGCAGCTTCCTTGCACCGACAGAGATCGTCTCGTCGATGAAGGCTCTGCGCTCGGCACAGCCGGAAAAGAAGCTCGTCGTGGAAGTGGGCTCGGTGGATGAAGCGATGTGCTTCGCCCAGGCGGGCGCCGAGGTCCTGCAACTCGAACGATTCAGCCCGGCTGCGCTGACCGCTTTGCGCCAGCGCCTCGATGCCGCTGCGCTGCGCCCCCTGCTGGCTCCGGCCGGCGGCGTGACCGCCGCCAATGCGCTCGACTATGCACGGGCGGGAGCCGACTTCCTCGTGAGTTCGGCGCCCTACTTCGCACCCCCAGCCGATGTGAAGGTCGTCATCGGGCCGTCCCGGCTCTGACGCTGATGCTGACCGAGGAGGTCGGATGCCGGGACTCGATCGTGCAGCGCATTTGCAATACACTGACTCCATGAAGTCCAGCACCATCCCGTCCGTTCGCGTCGAACCCGAGTTCCGCGCCGAAGTGGAGGCCGTGCTGTCGACGGGCGAAACCTTGTCCGAGTTCGTGGAATCGTCGGTGCGGGCCAGCGTCGAACGTCGTCGAGCGCAGGCCGAGTTCATCGCACGCGGCTTGCAGTCGCGCGACCAGGCTCGCCAGACGGGCGATTACGTCGACGCCGATGTCGTCCTCGAAGGTCTGCAGCGCAAGCTCGATGCCGTGCATGCGCGGCTGGCAAAGACCCGCAAGTGAGTTTCAGGGTCCGGCTGACGCGGGACGCCGCGGCGGATCTCGATCGACTGTTCGACTTCGTGATCGAACGCGAGCTGGCCCGGGAGGGCGGAGACCTGACTATGGCCGAGCAGGCCATCGCTGCGCTGCGGGCGGGCATCGCCACGCTGAAGTCGTCGCCGTTCACCTGCCGCAAGGCGGGCCAGAGCCCCTTCCTGCGCGAACTGGTCATTCCGTTCGGGCGCTCGGGCTACGTTGCGTTGTTCGAGATCGAGGATGCGTCGAACGTCGTCGTGGTGGCCGTGCGCCATCAGCGCGAGGACGACTACCACTGAAGAGGGCGGTCGGGCTCCTCGAGCGCACGAGCCCTGCGAAGCCAGTCGCAAGAACCCGAACGTCCTGCGTTCAGGCTGGCGCGCCGAACACGGCCGGATCCTGCTGCCACTGTTCGAGCACGCGGCCGCAGAGCGCTCCGTCGGCGTCGAAGCTTCGCTCCTCGAAATGCAGGCTGCCGTCGCGGCCCATGATGAAGACCGTGCTGCTGCGGGTGCCGGTGTCGCCGCCTGCGATGAACACCGCCGAGCGCCGCTGCTCTTCTTCGGGATCGAGGCCGGTCTCGGGCAGGCCGGCGGCCGACGTGTGGCGATCGGCGAGCATCACGAACGCGGCCTCGGCGATGTCGGACGCGCACAGCACGTCGTCGGGCACCGGCAGCTCGAAGCCGCACAGGGCCTGCGCGTCGCGCAGCTTCGGATAGCCGTCGAGCAGCGTGGTGAAGCCGCCGTGCGCCTTGATGTAGGCCCCGAACAGCGTGCCCAGCCGCTCGGTCTGCGGCCAGCGCTGGTCGAGCAGTCCGTTGGACAGCGTGTGCAGACCCTCGGTCAGGGCGATCGGCAGTCGCGCACGCGTCGCGGCGTAATGCGCCTGGCGCGGGTTGCCGACGATCAGGTTGAATGGGGCATAGGGGCCCTTGTCGCGCATGAAGCGGCGCGCGAAGACCACCGGATCCTCGCCCGAGGCCAGGTAGTCCAGCGGCAGACCGCCGCGGCTCGGCGCGCCGGCCGGCGGCGGGCTGGCTTCGCGATAGCCGGTGACCAGCGCAAAGCGACCGCCCTCGCGGCTCACGGCCAGCCAGGTGCCCTGCCCCGCCAGGTCGCGACCGGCCAGCACGCCGGCGGGCTCGGTCCACCACGCGGCGGGCTCGGTCGCGCGGCTACGCGCCTCGGTGCGGTTGAAGAGCAGCACCAGCGGAAAGTACGGGTGCGCCCGCCATGCAATGTCGACCACGCTCATGAGCTGTTCCTCAGGGTGACTTGAAGGCGATGGCCACGATCTGCATCGCGTCGTGGCGGATGCCGTCGGGCCCGCGCAGGGCCTCGAGCCGGCGCAGGATCTCGGCCCGCGCGCGATCGCGCAGGTCGGGCGGCAGGTGCATCAGGAAATGGCCCCAGGCGCTCGCCTGCATGTGCTCGAGCGCGCCTTCACCCGTCGCATGCAGGAAGGTCTCCGGTCGCGCCTCGACCTGCACCGACACCAGGCCGGCGCCCCGCAGCAGGCGATCCAGTTCGTCGGCGCCGACCGGGTAGCGGCGACTCTCCGCCGGCGGCGGGTCATCCGCATAGGGCGGCTCGGCCATCAGCTCGCGTTGCAGGCGCTCGGCAGGATGCGGATGCGCCGCCGATTGGGTTGCCAAGCCCAGGCAGCCCGCGGGCGCCAGCAGCCGCGCGCATTCGGTCAGCGCGGCGGCCGCATCGGGCCAGGTGTGCAGCACGCCATTGGCAACGATGGCATCGAAGCTGCCCGCACCGAAGCGCTGCAGCGAGCAAGGATCCCCGACCTGGAATCGCAGGTTGTAGCGCCCGCGCTGATGCGCGATCTGCACCCGCAGCGCCATCGCGTCGAGACCGAGCACCTCGCCTTGCGAACCGACGCGTTCGACCAGGTGCTCGGCCAGCAGTCCGGTTCCGCAGCCGAGTTCGAGCACGCGCTGACCGGCCCGCAGACCCATGCGGTCGGCCAGGGCGCAGCCGGCCTTCAGCTGCCGTTCGACCGCCAGCCACTCGTGATACGACGCCAGCGCCGGGATGCCATCCACCGGAGTCAGGCCAAGACCGCGTCTTCCGGTCCGAAACAGTGTGCGTAGTCGGTGCAGACGCTGCAGCTCGGAGCCCGGCAGATCGTGAGCTCGGCCCGCTCGCACAGCTGCTTGTAGAGGAACTTCTTCCACTTCATGTCGCGGTCGTTGCGCGCCGCGATCGCGGGAAACCAGCCACTCATCAATGCAGACAACTCTCGCCGCGAAGGCAGGTGCAGGTCCTGCCACAGGTGGTTGTCTCCCAGGCTCGCCTGGCTCAGTGCATGAGCCACCCAGATCACCTCCTCGCGCCCGGCATGCGTTGGGCAAACGCCCGTCGTCAACAGACCGACCAGATCCTCGATCTCGTCGTAGCGAGGCTCGTCGCGCGTGGCGTGCCTGAGTTCCTGCCAGTCCAGAGCCAACAACCGATCGGCGCCCGGAAACCATCGCGCCATCATCCGGCGCGTGGCCGAATCGGAGAGCCCGGAAATCGGCAGCTGATCGAAACCGTGCACCTCGAACGCCGTGGCCAGCACCCCGGCCATCGCCTGCACTTCGGGTGCATCCGCGGCCGTCGCGCAACTCATCAGGTCGAGCCAGATCGTCAGCCTCAGGCCCTTCGGCATGGCACCGTGACTGGTGCAAGCCACGCCTGCCGGGTTCTGCCACCGACCCACGACGGTGATGGGTGAAATCTGGTTGAGGGCTTGCATGGCGCGCACTCCTCAGCCTTCCATCGGGGCATGCGTGTAGCACTTCTTCGGGCAGATCTTCGAGCACGCGGTGCAGCCGATGCACAGCTCCTGGTGCGCGATGGTCATGACCTTCTTCTCGTATTCCTCGTCGTCGTCATCGTCGTCCTGCGAGACACCGACCCGCTCGCCGTCCTCGTTGAGGCCGACCATCGACAGCACGCCGCGCGGGCAGACCTTGAAGCAGCGTCCGCAACCGATGCAGGTTTCCTCGTTGATGTGCTGGACGAACTGCGGCGTCCAGCTCTCGCCGCTGGGCAGCGTGACTGAGAAAGAACTCATCTCGATGCTCCCTTCGATCAGGACGGTGTCGCAGCGGCCAGCTGCTGGCGAACGGACATCAGCGCGGCATGTGCTTCATGCGCGCGCTGCGCGACATCGAGAATCTGCTCCCAGTTGGTGGGCAGCTCCTCGGACAGGTCGTGCAGATCCATCTTGGCCTGCGTGGCCTTCGCATTGAGCTTCTTCGCCTGCGCCTTCAGGTCATCCAGGTCAGCGGCGCCGGGCCGCCCCAAGGCGCTGACGGCACCCTCGGGGGGTACCGAACGAAGCGAGGTCGGGGGCTCCATGTCAGCCATAGTTCGCCACCTCCTTGTAGGTCTCGACCATGCCGATGCCCTCGTTGACCAGCTTGTTGCCGGCCTCGGCGAGCTTGGCCAGGCTGGCGTAGCCGAAGCGGTGCACGTCGCGCAGATGTCGGTTGACGACGATCAGGCGGCCCGCCGTGAGCACGGCGCGGCCGAAGCCCTCGTGGCTCATCTTCATCATCGGACTGACCATGCAGCCGGTGGCGCGCTCGATCGACAGACCGATCGCGTTGTGGAACAGGTCGAGCCGCCAGAGCGTCTCGGGATCGGGGTCGCCCATCATCGGCAGCGCGCGGCGCTGCTCGGCGGTCAGGATGTAGGGCTCGAGCAGCTTGGCGTCGCTCTTGCCTTCCCACGTGCCGTGCGTGTCCTGCGCACGGATCTGCTTGATCAGTTCACGGATGAACGGGTCCTGCAGCAGCACCTCGTCGCTCGGTGCTTCCATCGCGATGGCTTCGGTCATGCCGACCTCCGACGAGCCGTCTCTAGGTGGTCGGGCGCCCCCTCGGGGGGCAGCGAACGCATGTGAGCGTGGGGGTTCATGATTTCACCTCTTCTTCGTCGTCTTCAAAGTCGTGGGCGGGCTGCTGGTCCTTCAGCAGCGCCTTGCGCAACCAGGGCGGCGGGGTGCCCTTGAGCACCTCCTGCATCCGGTCGAGCAGGTCGAGGATCGGCTCGGGCTGCGTCACCTTGATCGGATGGATCTTGCTGGCCACCACACGCGCCGCAGCCGATCCACCGATGGCCGCGACGTAGACGATCGCGCAGTCCTTGATCGCCTCGAGCTTCGGCGCGAGCTTGTCCTCGTTACCGTCTTCCGCCAGGTCTTCCCCGAACGGGAAGGACTGCACGAACTGGTAGCCGGCGGCGTCGATCTGGTAGACGGCAAGGTACTTGGCCCAGCCGAAGTGGGCGTCGACGCGCTGCTGGTCCTGGGTGGCAAAGGCAATCTTCATCGTGGCTCCTTGGGTAGGGAATCAGGGGGCGGACACCGGCTCGCTGCTGTGCAGGAGGCGGGGAATCTCGGTGCTGACGTGCGCCACGCCGGGCTCGGGCAGGGTGCTGAACATCGGCATCGCCGAACCGCGCGCAGCCGCCAGGGCAGCCTCCGGCAGCGGCCAGTGATCGGGCCCGTGGTGCGGGATCTGCTCCATCAGCAGGTTGCCGACCTCGTACACGAGGTTGCGCGTACCGCGATAGCCGACGTAGCACTTGTGCGAATTGCCAATGCGGTCGAACGTCGGGATGCCCAGGCGGAACAGCGGCTTGCCCAGACGCTCGGCCGCCTGCCGCCCGTGCGAATGCGTCATCAGCAGGTCGCAGCCGCTGGCTTGCGCGGCCTGCTCGAAATCCTCGAGGTCGCCGATCACCACCTCGACCGCAGGCATGCGCGCCAGCAGCGGCGAGGCCGTCGTCGTGACGCAGACCGCGAGCTCGGCACCCATCTCGGTCAGGAAGCTGCCGACGGCGAACAGCAGGTCGGGCTCGGCCGCGAGCGCGACCTTGACGTTGCCGAAGTGGAAGTGCCCGTCGAGCATCGCATCGACGAGCTGGCTGCGCTGCCTGCGCAGGCGCGGCGGCGCGGCACGGCCGGAGAGGCTGCCGAGCAACTGCACCAGCGCGTCGGTGGCGGTCAGGCCGGTCAGGCGATCGAACACCGTGAACGGCACGCCGCAGCGGGCCTGCAGCGCCTCGGCCGCCGGCCGCATCTGCTCGCCAATGGCCAGCGTGTGCGCCGCGCCACCGATCTCCTGCAGCGCCTTCAAAGGCGTGCCACCGATCGTCGTGCCCAGCCAGTCGTCGGGAATGTGGCCGTCGAGCGAGCCCGAGACGTCGGGCACGAACGCCGCTTCCAGGCCGAAGGCCTCGATGATCTCGCGCAGTTCCTCGATGTCGCCTGGCGTCAGGTGGCTGCCCGGCAGCACGTTGATGCGGCCCTCGCAGCGAGGCGTGTCGAGTCGCGGCACCTTGGTCACCAGCGTCGTGACGGCCTTCGCCCAGCCGTCCTGGAAGGCTCCCAGGTAGTCGGGGGTCGAGACGTAGATGATCTCGGTGTCGGCCAGCTCGGGGTGCTTCTGGCGCGCCAGTGCGATGTAGCCGTCGACGTCGTCGCCCTTGGTCTCGGTGAGACCGGTCGAGCAGATCGCGATGACCTGCGGCTTCGCGCGGCTGCGGATGTTGAGGATCGCCTTCTCGATGTTGTCGTAGCCACCCATGATGGTGGTGGTCTCGTTCATCGCGGTGGTCTGCAGCGGAATCGCCTCCTTGAAGTGGCGCACCAGCACCACCAGGCCGAACGAGGTGCAGCCCTGCGAGCCGTGCATCACCGGCATGCATGACTCGAGCCCCATGAACGCGTAGCTCGCGCCCAGCGGCTGGCTCATCTTGAGCGGATTGACCGCGCAGGCTTTCTTCGATTCGACGACGTGGGCCATGGTGTGTGCTCCGTCGGGTCAGGCGGGCTGTGCTTCGGCGGCGAGCTGCTCGGCGCTCTGCTCGACCAGCAGCGGGTCGACGAGCTCCCACGGGGCGGGCGTGCGCACCTCGGCCCACATCGGATTGAACAGGGCCTTGTCGATCTCCGCGATCATCGTGACCATGCCCTCGTAGCCGGCGAAGGCGTGGTGCCGCTCCTGGTTGATGTCCATCCAGGGCATGCGGGCCTTCAGCGCGACGAACTGGCTGCGCCCGCCGCTGAGCATGATGTCGGCCTTCGCCTCGCGCAGCATCGCGTACATCTGGCGCGGCGTCATGTCGTCGATCATGTGCGCGTCGTCGCCCATGATCTCCTTGATCTTCTCCTTGTCTTCCTTCGTGCTCTTCTTGGTGCTGGTGCCGACCACCTCGAGCCCGGCCTCCTGCAGCGCAGCCACGACAGACCAGCTCTTCACGCCGCCGGTGATCAGCAGCACCTTCTTGCCGGTGAGCCGCTGCTTGTAGGCGCGGATGCGCTCCCAGGCGCGAGCTTCCTCGACCGCGATCAGCGCTTCGGTGCGGTCCTTGAGTTCGGCCGGCGCGCCGCGCTCGACGAGCAGCCGCGCGATCTCGCGCAGCGTCTCGCTCATGTCACCGATGCCGTAGAACGAACCCTCGAAGTACGGGATGTCCCAGCGCTGCTGCATCTTGGTCGCGATGTTGATCATCGACTTCGAGCAGACCATCATGTTGGCCTTCGCGCGGTGCGACGAAGCCACCTCGGCGTAGCGTCCGTCGCCCGAGATGCAGCTGAGGATGCGCACCCCCAGCGCATCGAGCAGCGGCTTGACCTGCCACAGCTCGCCGGAGAGGTTGTACTCGCCGATGATGTTGATGTCGTAGGGCGTGGTGTGCGTTGGCTCGACGGTGCCGATCACGTAGTCGAGCAGCGCCTCTGCGCCGAGCTTGTTGCCGAGGTTCTTCGGCCCGGCGAAGCCTGGCGCGTTGACCGGGATCACCGGCTTGCCGAACTTCTCGGCGGCGCGCTTGCACACCGCTTCTATGTCGTCGCCGATCAGTCCGGTGACGCAGGTCTGGTAGACGAAGATGGCCGGCGGGTCGTACTTCTCGCAGATCTCGCGGATCGACTTGAACAGGCGCTTCTCGGCGCCGTAGATCACGTCGAGCTCGTTGATGTCGGTGGTGAAGCCGGTGCGATAGATCGTCGATCCCGACGAGGCGCTGTGGCGGTTGTCCCACGAGTTGCCTTCGCAGGCGATCGGCCCGTGCACGAGGTGCGCCACATCGACGATGGGCTGCAGGGCGATCTTGGCGCCGTCGAACGCGCAGCCACCGGCAGCTGCTCCGGGTGTCAGCTGCTTGGTGCAACCCTTCTTGCGTTCCTTCTCGGTCTTGCCAACGTTCTTGTCGCAGCCAGGCTCCTCGAACACTTCGGCGATCTTGGCTTTCAGCGACGCAGACATCCGGTGACTCCTGCAGTGTGTAGCGACATCGAACCGGGGGGTTCGGAGGTGCTATTGCAGCTTCAGTGCCAGACGCGTAAATCCCTACAAATCAAGTACTTGGACGATTCGGCGGGTCCATCCCGGCCCACGCCGAGCGACAGCGGGCTGCGGCAATTGGCAGGTTCCCGACAATCACGGCACACCGGTCCGGTGCCTTTGCCGATCCGCATCGAACTGCACGGCCCGGGCCTGCCGGGACCGGCGGCCAGGCTCATTCGAGCCGGGAGGGACGGCTCCGGCTGCGTCGCCCGACGCGGCCTGATGAGGCTTCCGCCTGCGTGCGTCTGCGTCGCCTGCCTCTGGAAACACCCGGTGGCCAGGAGATCAGGTAGTCCTCGCCCCTGGCCAGGCCCAGCACGCTGCGGGCCATCCAGCCGGCGCCGACGACGACCACCAGGCACAGGACCAGACCCGACGCCGCGGCGATGGCCGCGTACGTCCAATGATCGATTCGCTGCTC
>ENA-UOWO01007551-UOWO01007551.1-activated-sludge-metagenome-genome-assembly--contig:-NODE-7551-length-10696-cov-5.009398_pt1 | contig 10696 bp, 7 predicted proteins | sample MGYA00238148_ERZ761564 | MGnify/ENA primary metagenome ERZ761564 (study PRJEB28885, sample SAMN05720194) | activated sludge metagenome | isolation source: Anaerobic digester | place: USA...
CCAGACTTATGTACTGGCTTCTTTAAAAAGTTTTTATCGGACAACAGTGATTTATATTTTACTGATTTCGGTAGTAACATTCGCTCAACCAACAGTAGCAGAAGATTTTACTGTTACTGATATTGATGGAGTTGAGCATAATTTGTTCAATTATCTTGATCAAGGGAAATATGTTTACATCGAATTCTTGCTTGAAGGTTGAGGTACATGTGAAGCGTCTGTCCCGACGTTAAATAACATATACGAAAGCTTTGGCTGTAATGAGTTTGAAATGATTGTCATAGGTATGTATAGTAGCTCTACCAATGATTTAGAGGTTGTAGGATTAAGAGATGAGCTTGGCATAATTGTTCCTCTTGTCAGTGGGACAAGCGGTTCTTCCGGCGTATTGTCTTATTATGAAGTAGAATATTTTCCCGAAACTATCTTAATTAAGCCCGACCGCTCTGTTGTTTGGGATAGCGATGAAACTCCTCTGGATAATATAACAACTATTGTATCATTAGGTCCTCACCAAAATGCATGTCCTGACGATTGGCCTGTGGCTCAATTCTCAGGAAGTCCTTTAGTCATTCCGATAAATACAGGGGTTATTTATACTGACGAATCTACAAATCCTGTAAGCCAGTGGATATGGACATTCGAAAACGGGACTCCTGCAAGTTTTGATGGACAAAATCCTCCTGAAATCATTTATGGGGTTGCCGGTTATCATGATGTTAGTTTAACAGTAAGAAATGCCTACGGCAACGAAAATTCTATCACAAAAAATGATTATGTTCTTGTCTATGAAATGGCGGATACCACCCCCGTTGCATGGTTTACGGCAAATCAGGTTATTGTTGTGGCCGGTAATTCAGTTGATTTTACCGATTTAAGTTATGATTATCCATTCGAATGGCAATGGAGTTTTGAAGGTGCAGTACCAGCAAACTCTTTTGTTCAGCATCCACAGAATGTTTTATATAATACTAGCGGAACTTATGATGTTCAGTTAATAGTTAGAAATTCTCAGGGATACGATACTCTTTTGATTGAAGATTATATTACTGTTATTCCTGATGCTGGAACGGAAATTCCTATTGCAAATTTTACAACTCAAAACAGGTTGATCAAATCAAACAGTTTAGTTATGTTCCAAGATTTAACTACAAATAATCCTATGTTTTGGTCTTGGGCATTTGAGGGTGGAGACCCTGCTTATTCGAACACTCAACTTCAACCTCAGGGTATAAGATACGTAAACACAGGTTTTTTTGATGTTACGCTTAACGTTGGCAACACAAACGGAGCAGATGTTTTGACCAAACAGGATTATATCGTTGTTTATGATTCATTTGTCGGAACGGTATGTGATACGATTGATAACCTTCAGGATGGTGAAATTCCTTATGCAATGCAGATAAACGGAATGACAGGTTATTATGGTGGTCATAATTCAGATAGAATTACAATGTATGCCGATTATTATGATTACCATACTTTTAACCAAGTTTATGGAGTAATAGTTCCAGTAATGGACATAGCTTATCTGTCAAATAATTCTTATGTGAGATTTATGACCTGGGATGGTGCTCACGACAGCCCGACTACTATTTTAGGCGAACAAAAAGTTTTCCTGAGAGATCTAAGAGAAAATTATCTTCAGGTTATTCTGTTTGACGAACCTTTGGAAGTTGACGGTCCATTTTATCTCGGATATTCGATAAATTATGCCGATGGTGACAATTTTGTTGTGGGAATGGCACCTAACCGTGGACATGGCGATTTTAATACTTTGTGGGTAAATAAAAACGGTATATGGACAAGTTCATCATCAGAATATGATATTTCAACATCAACAGGGATTAAACCGTTGACCTGTTTGGTAGGTATTGAAGATGAATTGATAACTGAAAATACAAACATTTATCCAAATCCTTGTTCAGATAAATTGTACATAGAAAACGGACTTGGTTTTGATGATGGAGATTTTGTTGAGATTTTCGATAAAACCGGAAAAACGATAATCATGCAATTTGCCGAAGAAGGCAATAGCCTTATGGAGCTAAATACCAACGATATTGCACAAGGAGTTTACTTTATAAGGATATTTACAAAAGGTAAGCTTCTTAATGAAAAGATTAGCATTATCAGATAAACAGCTTTTCTGCATCAATATCTGAAAAATATTTAAAAATGTCTTGTTTGTTGTTTTCTCTTATCGAAAGATGATAGCTGTTGTTTTTATAAACAAAATACTTAAAGTTTTTTCCTGTGAGTTCATTTCCTGGATATTTGTCAACATATTCATCTTTACAGCGCCATAATGAATACTTACCTTTTGTATAAACTAATTCCATATCAACTTTTATATTGGTCGAATAAGGAAAATACAAGGCTTTTACTGTTCCAGCAGTTAGATTGTTATTGTTGCCGGGATTCATTTCATTTGCAAAAATTGCTGAGGTTCCTAAGAAAAGGATTATTGAACCTGTGATAATTAACTTTTTCATATTTCTTCAGTTTTTAGATTAATAATTTTATTATAAATACGTTTGAAGAACACTAAAAATAGTTAAAGCAATCTTAAATATATGCTAAACAGTGTTAAAAATAATGTAGTAAATGATTTAAATTTTGAAGAAAACTAATAATTCTAATAATAAGCATAAGTTCCGTATGCAACATATTCGTCATCGTAATACTGAGCTGAAGATTGACCAATCATGACGTATTCCCCACTGTGATCGTCATCTTCATATATTACGAGATTTAGAGTAGGATGAGTCCAGTAAAGACCATCAGGTAAGTCATCAGAGCTTATGGTTGAAGTTGCATCAATTACTACCGAATTATCGTCAGTGTTAACTTTACCTTTTATATAGCAATTATACTCATAAACACTTCCATTGTAATCGAAACTTGCCAAAGATTTTCCGGTGAATGTGTTTGAATATTCATCATAACTTATCTCGTACAAGGTTTCTTTACATACAAAATATCCGCTTTCAGTTAAATCTGTTCTGCTATTCGAACCTCCGATCCATTTTTGCTCAAGTACAGAGGCGTAATCTTGGTTAAATGCAGTTTGAGAAAAACTTATAAATATCAAACTGATTATTATAAAATTATTCTTTATCATAGTTGTTCATTTTAAAATTTCAGCGTAAAAATAGCAATTATTTTGCCAAAATATAAGTAAAAACATCGGTACAACTACGGATTTTTTACTACTCCGGAAAAAAGAATTACTTCTGTACTTTTTTCTCTGATAATAAATACAAATGGGTGGTCAAATGTTACAGGAAGTGCAGCGTTTGGATCAACTGAAGTCAGCGAAACCTCAACTGCGGTAACTGCTGCAGCTTCGGTGCCTTTTTCTGTTACATCAATATAAGTTTTGTGTTTTACTTTCGAAACATACAAACCTCCTGTACCATTTATGCCTGATAAATCGGCTGCATTAGGGTTGAACAGATCTGTCATTCCCAAGTCTGATAACATAGGTATCAGATCATTCTCAAATTCGAACTGGAATTTCGGCATTGTCAATAAAATATTCTGATCATACAGTCCTTGTGTTATTTCTGTCCATCTTTGCTGATTCAGACTTGCAATTACCTGAGCCGGATCAAGCTCTGAAGAAGGTAATATAATATCCATAACAAAGTTTCCTCTTCCGTATGGTAATTCTACAACAGAAACGGAGGCATCATTGTAATATTTTAGACCGGCTTCCATTTTCATCATGTCGGACTGAATGCTGTTGTCGTCTGAAATATAGAAATCTCCTTGCTGAGTTTGGGATTCGTCAAATTCATATTTCCATTGACCATAAAAATACACAGCATTGATAAGGTACATAATTGCATCTGCAGGAATATTGTCAATGATTGTGGGGATTTTATCATTAGTATTGTCCGATACCCAGTTATTAATTGTTGTTACAGCATCAGGAGAATCAAAATTTAAAGAGGCTATGTGAGCATCGTAATATTCCTGATTAATATCGAGAAATGACTGCAAAATCGTGTAAGAGTTCCTATACCAAACAGAATTTGCAATTGAGAGAGTTACTTTGCTGTCAAGATCTACAATCTCATCCATAAGTAAATGAAAGAATTCGTTAAATTCCTCAATTTCAAATCCTTCGAAACCAAGTGTTGTAAGCATTTGGTCGAGTGTGTTGTTTTTAGCTCCGTTTGTAGTCATGGCAAGTGCATAATCTACACTAAGCGGGGAAATCATAAAATTCTCATCTGGTGATGCTTCACTCACTTTTTGCAGTAAGCCTAACGAAAACTCATTGCCAGCAACAACAATTTCCTTTTGTTTTGCACTTAATTCTATTTCTTTTACTTCATTATTATCTTTTTTGCATGAGCTTAAAAATGCCAGTATTAAAATTCCTGTTAAAATAAGAACTCTTGTTTTCATAATACCAATCATTAAATTATTGTTTAGTTTTAGTACACAACACTATAAACGTTAAAAACTATATTTAATTGTAGATTTATTGAAATTATTTGTAATTTTACAAATATTCATTGAAATAATATTGCTGGTAATGAGACAGATTGTATCATTCATTATAGTCTTATTTGTATTATCAACTAATATAATGCATTCCCAAATTGTTGCCGACACTTTCTATATCCCTAACTATCCTGTACCGGAGATTTATTACACCGATTCTGCTCCTGAGTTGCCGGATAATGTTTGGAATCAGCAGTCGGAGTATTTTCCACCATGGTTTTATAACCAGCCACTAGCTGATTGTGGGCAAGCATCTGGTCTTTATTACTGTTTGAGTTATGAGTTTAATAGGTTATTGAATAGAACTGCTGATTCCACAACTATTTTTACTCCAACATATACATATAATTTTTTAAACGAAGGCAATGGCTGGTATGGAGTAAGCACATTTGATTCATGGAATCTTAATAAAAGTCAAGGTAATATGATGCTTTCCGAGTTTAACCAATTACCATCCAAAGATGTGATTTTTAGGCGGGATCGTGGTCAAAACTGGATGGATGGCTATCACTATTACTATGACGCAATGAAATACAGAATTTCTGATTACTATTCACTAAATGTAAAAACAGAGGAAAATTTGAAAATTTTAATGCATTATTTTAATGATCATCTTAACAGCGGAGAAACTGGTGGCTGTGCGATATTCTATTCAAATAATGGATTTGAATATAGTGGTGCAATAGGCAATATTTTTGATCTTAATATTAATCCTACTCAAGGTAATATTTTTGTAATAAATAGTATTGAAGGACCTGTTACTCATAGTTTAACTTTAACTGGTTATTACAGAAATACTTTTCTTGATTTTAATTCTGATGGATATATTTCTGACAGCATTGATATAAATGGGGATGAAATAGTTGACATGCATGATAATGAAAAAATCATGTGGATAGTTGTAAATTCTCATGGTGATTTTTGGCAACATTCCCATTTCCTTTTCAAATATGATGTTCTTCCACAAGTATGGAATCAGCAGGTTTTCTTTCCAATTCCAGACACATCTTATTCTCCTAAGTTGACATTTAAAATTCAGATAAAGCATCCCTGCAGAAATTCGATTAAAATAAGTGCTGGTATTTCAACCGATTTGCAGGCTGACATTCCAGAACGGATAATTGACTTTCCAATATTCAATTTTCAGGGTGGAACCCACGGAATGAAAGGAGTTGATACGATGCCTGATCCAGATGTGCTTGAATTTGGGATTGATGTCACTGATATTCTTAAAAAACTTGATGTTTCTGGAGATGTTAAAGTCTTTATGAAAATTGATAATTCTGGATATGAACAAGGAGAATTGAAGTACTTTTCTATTATTAAATATGAAGGAGAAATCCCTGATGAAAACATTGTCGTATCTGAGCCCACGCAAATTAGCGGCACATCTGAAACTTATATAAGCCAGATAATCAATCTAGAATCAAATTCGGAAACGGAATTGTTAAATTTCGATTTTCAGGTTGATACTGACTTTTATACAAATGATACAAATTCTTTAAATCTGATTCCAACAGGAGGCTCTCCACCATATAAATTTAGAATTATTAAGACCAACGAATTTTCGCAACAACTGGCAATTGGTGAGTATCTTGACGGGGAAATATCAGCATGGGATTCTGTTGAATTTAAAATTGTTGTTCCTAACCAACCTATCGAATTTGCTGGAGAGAGATGCGATTCATTAATAATTAATGGTAATGGAACAGTAAGTTATACAGGTGAAAAGTTTATTTTTCCAAACAGATATCCGTACGAGTTTAACCCTAGTTCGTATTATGACAACATGGAGTTAGATGTTTTTAGTGGATACAGATACCGGCAAAATGTCTTAACAGCAACTCAAGTCACCGATTCTTCTATAATAGTATTCTGGAATAATACAACAATGGCAAAATTTAAAGCTATGACGGAGATATATTACAATGGAAAAATAAAAACAATTTACTACGATACAACATTCAACAATACGCATAGAACTGCTGGAATAAAAACTTTTAGTGGCACATATTTCTGCGAGTTGCAACCTACAGGAGTTTCAGAAATATACAATACTGTTATCTATCATCCTGTTGATTTGGAAAACGCGTTTTACATTAATGAAAATAGCGAACTTGTGATGCTTCCAACATCTAATTCGGGAGAATATACTACATATGTTATGCTTGAAGATGCAACTGGTGAAAGAATTACTAAACGAATTTCTCTGAATATTATTAATAATGGTATTGATTCATACACTACAGGAAACGATTTACAACTTTTTCCAAATCCTTTTTCTGCCGAAGCTGAGCTCTTAATCAATGTGGAGAAAGAAAAGATTGTTTGTTTAGAGATTTTTGACAGTAATGGAAAGTTAGTATCTAAAACTAATTATGAACTTACAACAGGCGAAAACTGCATTAAGATTTCTGCATCACAATACAGGTTGAACAAGGGCGTATATAATGGAAGACTTTTTATTAGCGGCAAATACCAAACATTGAAATTTACTGTTATCTGATTTTGATTATTTTTACACAGTAGTAACGATTAAATTGCTTGAAACTAAGTTTATACATATTGCTTCTGATGCTTATAAGCCCATCAGGTCTTATAAGCCAGATTGTGGCCGACACTTTCTATATTCCCAACTATCCAATTCCCGAAATTTATTACACCGATGAAGCCCCTGAGTTGCCGGATAATGTTTGGAATCATAAATTGGAGTATTTTCCGCCATGGTTTTACGATCAGCATAGCCTTTCTAATTGCGGTCAAGCTTCAGCAGTTTATAACTGCATGACTTATGAATTTAACAGAGCATTGAACCGTGCAGCAGACTCTTCGACAATTTTTGCTCCTACATTTTCCTATAATTTTCTGAGTGAAGGAGAAGGCTGGTTTGGAGTAAGTTCGTTCAATACATGGAATTTGATAAAAAGTCAGGGGAATCCAACAATTGAGGTTTTTAATGAGATTTATCCTAATGATAGTACATATTTAAGTAATGATTTTCGGGGAAAATATTGGATGAGTGGTTACGATAATTATTATTCGTCTTTTAAGAATCGTATTTCTGATTATTACAGTTTAAATGTGAGTACAGATGATGACTTGAGAATTCTTATGCATTATTTCGATGACCATTTGAGAGGAGAAGAAACAGGCGGGACAGTTATCTTTTATTCCAATTCTTACTTTATGCATACAGGAACTACTGAGGCTATTACTGATGTGGACTTATGCTATCCTAACGATAAAGTAAAAGTTATTTCTTATATTTCTGGTCGTCCAACACATAGTATGACAATTGTCGGTTATTACAACAATACTACAATTGATTTTAACGGAGATGGTCTGATTACAGACAGCATAGATATTAATAATGATGATATTGTTGACATGCACGATAATGAAAAAATATTATGGATTGTAATTAACTCTTACGGAGATGCGTGGAATTACAGTATGTTTTTGTTTAAATATGATCTGCCTGAGAGATTTTGGAATAAACAGGTTTTTTTACCTGTGCCCAACATAGAATATGAGCCTGAGCTTTGTTTTAAAATAAAATTAAAGCATTCGTGGAGAAATTCTTTGAAAATAAGTGCAGGTATTTCATTTGATGCAGAGTCAGACTATCCCGAAAAGATACTTGAATTCCCGACATTTAACTTTCAGGGTGGGCATCACCTAATGACAGGCTTGGACACGATACCCGGAGCAGATATTATGGAGTTTGGAATAGATATTACAGATATACTTAATCATATAGAAGTGTGGGGTAAAAGTAAATTATTTTTGATAATTGATAATTCGGGTGGGATGGAAGGAGAATTACAATATTTTTCTGTAATGCAATATTCAGATGGTTCTACCACCGAATATGTAGGTGTAAATTCTGATGTAGAACTATCGCCAAATTCTGTTACTATGTTTCCTGTTGAGTTCCCTCTTTATTCTATTCCTGAAGATACAGTTTTAAGACTTGATGTTTCAGATATGCTTGCAGCAATTGCGGGAGAGGAATTGGATATAAAACTACATGCAGGTGGCGGAAATCCACCATATACTTTTCATATTTTGAAAACAGATGAATACATACAGGAATACAGTGCAGAAGAATATTTTCAGCCCGACAATCTTAATTTTTACAGAGATACTTTGAGAGCAATCTATCTTGGGTGGGAATTCCCTTGTGCCGGCGAACTATGTGATAGTATTTATATCGCTTGGGATGCAACAATATCATTTGACGGGAAAAATAAAGCTGTCGAAGAACTGTATCCTTATCCTGAGATAAAGACTTCTAAGTATAATGATATGCAATTAAGTGTATTTAATACTTATTACTTTTCTGAACCTGTGTTATATTCCTTTGAACTGAGTGATTCCTGTATTGATATTTGGTTCAACGATTCTTTGGCAACAGAATTTATGTGTAGAACGACAATTTATAGTGACGGAAGAATAAGAATGACTTATCAGAATACCGGGAATTATTATAACAGAGCGGCAGGACTTAAAACTTATACAGGAATTTATTATTGTGGTCTTGCTTCGGTTTCGGTGCCTTCAGAAAATAATACTGTAATATATAGACCGCTGGAGAATATTTCTTGCATGACAATTTCAGATGATAATTTTTTAAAAATTCTAAATACTTCTGAAACAGGCGAGAAGGAGGTTTATGTTCAACTTAATGATGCAACTGGAGGAAAAGTAGTCAAAAGAGTGCAATATGAAGTAATTTCCGCAGAAAGTATTGGGAATTTATATCCGAATCCTTTTACCGACTTTGCTAGTTTTGAAGTTGTAACTAAATATACAGTAATGTCCTGCATAAAAATTTATAACACATCAGGGCAGTTAGTGAGTCAAAAGAATGAATTGTTAGTACCGGGTACAAATACGGTGACAATTTCGGCACTCTCCTTAAATCTAAATCCGGGACTTTATATTTGTTTTGTTGAAGCTGAAAAGTTTTCGAGAAAATATAGAATGGTTGTTTTATAAATGTGAAAGAGTATGTAAAACAAATAAAAACGCTTGTATCTATTGAAATACAAGCGTTTCTAAATTAATTTAGTGCCCAGGACAGGAATCGAACCTGCACATCCTTAAGGACACCAGCCCCTCAAGCTGGCGTGTCTACCAGTTTCACCACCTGGGCAATTTGCAAGGCAAAAATATATAATTTTTTGTATAAAGGAATAAAAAAAAATACTTTTTAGCAAAACAGACATTCTATAATTTCCCCGGGATATCCATTTCCACAATTTCAGAATATTTTACAAGTTTTCTTTTTGTGTTGTAATAATATGTTCTAACTGGACCTATACCTTTTGAGAAATAAGTATAAACCGTAAAAAGTTCCGGTACGTCATACTGTGTTTCAAGTTTGCTGGAAATGACGCAAACATCAAAGTCTCCAATTTCGGTTTTGATTTTTTCGAAATTGTCAACTACTCGGCTGTATTCGGACACTTTAAATGCGATAGAATCATTACTTGATAATTCAACCCATGCTGAAGATAGTGCAATTCCGTTTCCTAAAAATGCAGGTAAAATATAGTCGCGTCCTTCAATATCATAGTTTTCTTCATCAATAATAGCAAGCGTGTCAACCGGCAGCATAAAAAGTTTTTCGATTTTTATTTCACCTTCATGATATTCTGCCCAAAATATTTCAGAATTTAATGCTTTTTGATATTTATTCAGCGATTCAACCTGTAATTTAAGATAATCTATCGAATCTGTTTTAGTTACATCTATTACAGTGTAAACTGTATATCCCTGAGGAATTTGTCTTTTGTTGAAGTGCCCAATCTTAATTTTGGAGCCCTTTTGATAAATAAAGTAAGGTTCAAAATCTGTTTGTGCTTGTAATGTTGTTCCTAATAAAACTAATAATGCGAAGGAAAAGAAAGTAAATCTCATATATCTAAATTAAAAAAGCGAAATAAATAAAAATAATCAATTGTGCAAAACAAAGATTTAACCAAAAATAAGATTTTATGAAAATTCTTGAAAATGTAATGTATATTTTAGCCACTTTATAACAGATTTCTCAGCCTTCCTTCGCTAAGTATCGAAATGACTGTCGTTGAGGGGAAATTGGTCGGCGGCTAAAATTTTAGGATACTGTACAAAAAAGTGTGTAAAGCTCAAAAAAAATCGATTTTTGTAGTTG
>ENA-UOWO01007554-UOWO01007554.1-activated-sludge-metagenome-genome-assembly--contig:-NODE-7554-length-10691-cov-4.489282_pt1 | contig 10691 bp, 9 predicted proteins | sample MGYA00238148_ERZ761564 | MGnify/ENA primary metagenome ERZ761564 (study PRJEB28885, sample SAMN05720194) | activated sludge metagenome | isolation source: Anaerobic digester | place: USA...
TTCATTGACGATGATGTGATCATTAGACAATAAAAACATATCTACTCTTGTCAGTCCGCGGCACTCGAGCAGTCTGTAAGTTTCTATAGCGGTATTTCTGGCTTTCTCTGTTTGAGCCGGAGTAAGCTGAGCAGGAATGGCCAATTTGGCGCCATCTTCATCCACGTATTTATTTTCAAAGGAATACCAAGCAGATTTGGGAAGGATTTCGCCAATGACAGATGCCTCAATGATTTCATTTCCCATCACTGCGCATTCTATTTCCCTGCCTGTGACTTTTTCCTCTACCAAAACTTTGGTGTCATAGCTGAAGCCAACCTCAACCGCTTGATTATAAGCATTTTCATCCGCAACAAAAGATACCCCAACAGAACTTCCAAGATTGGCAGGTTTGACAAACAATTCTTTTCCCAACTTAGCGCTTACCTCTTCATAATTCATGTCCTCATTGTAGGCTTTGCGCAAAGTCACAAAATCAGCAACCCCAATGCCAGCATCTCTCAAAATGCGTTTTACGATGTCCTTATCCATACCGACTGATGAACCTAGGATGCCACATCCTACACAAGCAATATTTGCCAATTTTGCAAACCCTTGTATAGAGCCATCTTCACCAAAATTGCCATGTAACACCGGATATAAAACATCAATTTTGGCAATTACTTCACCACTTCCAGTGTCTATCAATCGACGATCATCAGCATTTTGAGAAAGCGACACTTGGGTCTTTTCGCCAATATAGTTGACCGTTTTTGGATCATCTCCATTTTCCAAAAGCATGCCATCCTTGCAAAAATGCCAAACTCCTGCCCTATTGATGTAGATGAGAAAGACATCAAATCGATCTTTATCTATGGCACTAAAAATATTTTTAGCTGAAAGAATGGATATATTGTGTTCTGGTGATTTACCACCAAATAAAAGTCCCACCGTCGTTTTGTTGCTCATACTTGATATTTGGAACAAATGTAAAAAATATGTGATATATAAATCTAATTAGTTTCTGCGGTAATTCCAAAACTAGATATTATACGTTTATTAAGCTTCGTTCTAAAGTAAATCATGGAACATTTAATTATTACATTAGCTTCAAAATGTAGCTGAAAATCATCTTAAAAAATTTAATTATTTTATGCAAAAGAATGACATAAATACCATCATTTTTGATCTGGGAGGCGTACTTGTCGACTGGAATCCGAAATACCTTTTCGATGAAAATTATTTTGAAAGCGAAGAAAAAAGAAATTACTTTTTCGACCATATCTGCACTCCGGATTGGAACGAGGAGCAAGATGCCGGGAGATCAATTGTCGATGCCACTCAATTATTAGTTGCACAACATCCTGAATGGGAAGGACCAATCAGAGATTTCTATGGTCGCTGGGTGGAAATGTTGGGTGGTCCAATTTTGGATACTGTTGAAATTCTAAAATCGATAAAGAATACTGGAAAATATCGCACTTATGCTTTGACAAATTGGCAAGCAGGATTGTTTGATATAGCTTTGTGTCGATACGATTTTCTCCATTGGTTTGATGGTCGCGTAGTAAGTGGAGTTGAGAAGACCAGGAAGCCATTTCCCGAATTTTACCAGATTTTGCTCGATCGATATGAGGTAGATCCACGGGAGGCCATTTTCATTGATGATAATTTTAGAAATATTCAAGCAGCTCTAGCACTGGGAATCGATAGTATTCATTTTCAATCACCGCAGCAATTGTCTTTGGCGCTTATGGAAAGAAACATCTCGCTATAATTCGGCCAATCAATTAAGTAAATAAGAAAGTCGTGCATTCCAAAACTAAAATTAATGATGACAGAAGCTCAAGTCAAATTTCTTGAATTAATTAAAACCTGTTTTGAACAACAGTCCAAGGCGTCACTCATTCTAGATATCAATGGATTAGAAAAAATACAAGGATTGATATCTGTAATTGAGGAAGATAAGTCCAATGTGCTTATAAAAATGGACAATGGCTTTACTTTTTCTTTAAATCAAGTGATTGCAATCAATGGGTATTTTGATCCATTGTATTCGATGTGTTGAATGAAATGAATCTTATGGGATAGAAAATAAATTTTTCAAAAAAAATATTTTCCTTGTCCAATCTTAAAAACCCATTCGTCATAGGTTTTTAAAACTAAATAAATTAAAAGAAAATGAAAGATTTTTTATTTGTATTCAGATCAGAAAAACGCACAGGTCCTATGCCCTCACCAGAAGAAATGCAAGCCAGTATGCAAAAGTGGATGGATTGGTTGGGCAATATTGCTGCTCAAAATCATCTGACCAGTGCAGGAAATGCATTGTTACCTCATGGCAAAGTTTTACAAGCAAGTGGAATGGTTACGGATGGACCTTACACAGAAATTAAAGAAACGATTGGTGGATATAGCATTGTGAAAGCGGAATCATTGGATGAGGCTGTAAGCCTTGCTAATGGCTGCCCAATATTTGCAGTTGGTGGAAATGTTGAAGTACGAGAAATTGTTGGAATGTAAATAAAAAGGCTTGGACCCGCCAATAAAAAGGTGGGCCAAGCCTCCTTAAAATTCTAACTCTAAAATGTCAAACACCTCCGTCATCCCGCATCTTTTCAGAACAGAATACAGTAAAATGTGTGCTGTGCTGTACCGTTCATTTGGAATCGAACATTTTGAAATTGTCGAAGATCTGGTCAGTGATGCTTTTTTGAAAGCTTCGGAAGTATGGAAGACAAAAGGGGTCCCTGAAAATCCTGTTGGCTGGCTTTATACCGTGGCCAGAAATAATGCCCGGGACCACTTCAGGAAATCAAATTTATTTAAATCAACCATCAGTGATGATTTAAAGAGAAATACTTTTGAAGGAGAGGATTTTGAGCTCGACTTATCTGAAAAAAACATACATGACAGCCAACTTGCTATGATTTTTGTTGCCTGCCACCCATGTAATACTCCAGAAACTCAAATTGCATTGGCGCTCAATCTGCTGTGTGGTTTTGGAGCAAATGAAATTGCAAGTGCATTTTTGACAAACAGAGAGGTCATTTACAAAAGACTGCAGCGCGGTAAAACCAACCTAAAAAATGCTCAAATTGAAATCAAACAGCCTACGTTATCTGAAATAGAAGATCGCCTACCGGCAGTATTTCTAACCCTTTATCTTTTGTATAACGAAGGTTATTATTCTGCCGCTCAAGACAAGAGTCTCAGGAAAGATTTGTGTATAGAAGCCATGCGCCTCTGCCTACTTTTGGTCGAAAATGACCTTACCAATACCAGTCAAACAAATGCGCTTTTGTCATTGATGTGTTTCCAATCTTCCAGATTTGATGCTCGCGTCAACGAAAATGGAGAGGTTATACTATATGGCGACCAAGATGACAGTCTTTGGGACAAAGAACTGATCGGAAGAGGTGTATATTATTTAAAACAAGCCAGTGGAGGTCCAGATTTTTCGAAATATTATCTTGAAGCTGCCATCGCTTGTTGGCATACAATCAAAGAAGATTCTGACCAAAAGTGGGAAAATATTTTGACCTTATACAACAAATTGCTCATTGTGGAATACTCACCGATGGCAGCATTGAATAGAACTTATGCATTAGCGAAAGCTCGTGGAAATAACATTGCCATTACAGAAGCAGAAAAGCTCAATCTAAAAGACCATCATTTATATCATATGCTTCTAGGAAAGTTGTATGAAGATTCTAATCAGGATATAGCCCTAAAACATTATCACCAAGCTTTGGAATTGACCAAATCTAGTGCAGATCAAAAGCAAATTTTGAAAAATATCCAACGATTAAAAGAGGTTTAAAAGAGATTTTGCCTTCAATCTTGGTTTCCTCTTTGTTCAATACTTTCTTGCAATTGCATATTCTACTCCGCGCAATTCTGCAAGTCCACGCAATCTACCAATCGCAGAATAGCCAGGATACGTTTTTTTGCCTAAATCATCGAGCATTTTATGACCATGATCGGGCCGCATCGGAATAGATCTTCCTTCCTTTTGCATCAAAGCCACCACCTCATCAATCACTTGATACATGTCCGTGTCACCTTCGAGGTGATTGGCTTCAAAAAAGTTGCCATTTGGATCGCGCTTAGTATTTCTCAGGTGTAAAAAGTTGACCCTTGAGCCCCACTTTTTGATCATTGCTGGTAAATCATTGTCTGGTCTTGCACCAAAAGAGCCTGTACAAAAACAAAGTCCATTGGCAGCATTGGGTACTGCATTCATTAAATCATCTACATCTGCTGCACAACTCATGATTCTGGATAATCCTAAAACCGAGTATGGCGGATCATCTGGGTGAATAGCCATTTTAATGCCTACTTCCTCCGCAACGGGACAAACTTCTGTCAAAAAATGAGCCAGATTTGCTTTTAATGCTGCCCGATCAGTATCCTTATAGGTTTCTAGTAGAGCCAAAACTTCTTCCTCTGTAAATGGAATATCGCTGCCAGGCAAACCGAGTAAGACAGTGCGTCTCAATCTTGCTAAATCTTCAGCAGACATATTGGACATTTTTTCTTTCAAAAGGGCAATTCTTTCCGGGCTATGTTCTTCCATGGCACCTGGTCGTTTAAGGATAAACAGATCAAAGAGGTCGTATTCATCTTTATTGAAAAACAAGGCTTCGGATCCATCTTCCAACACATGTTCTACATTGGTTCTCACCCAATCCAACACTGGCATAAAATTATAGGTAACTACTTTTATGCCAAGATCCCCGAGGTTTCTTAAACTCACTTTGTAATTTTCTATCCACTGGGCACAATTTCCTTTGCCCGTTTTTATTTCTTCGTGAACAGGTAAAGACTCTACAACTGTCCAAGTCAATCCTTTTGCCGCAATGATGTCAAGATGATTTTTAATGGCTTCTGCACTCCATATTTCTCCAACTGGTATAGCGTGGAGGGCTGTAACAACCCCAGTGCAACCAGCTTGAAGAATGTGTTCCAGTTTCACAGCATCATTGGGGCCATACCACCTCATGAGTTGTTCCATTTTATATTTTGCTGACATGTCTTGTATACTTTTAATATTCAAAAAAATTGCTCAGGTAATTAGCCAATGATTAAATATCCAATCACCTAAGGGCAAGCGCTTTATCAAAATCCAATGGCATTACCGCCATCTACTCTCAAAGAAACGCCCGTTATATAAGATGCCTGATCTGATGCAAGAAAATAAACTGCATTAGCCACATCGATGGTTTCTCCCAATTTTTCCATTGGTGTGCGAGAAAGGGCTTTGTTTTTTCGCTCAGGATCGCTATCCAGGGCTTTGGCAGACATGGGTGTTCGTATAAATCCCGGAGCAACAGCATTGACTCTTATACCCATTGGAGACAATTCTACTGCCATGGCTCTGGTCATTCCTTCTAGGGCTGTTTTAGCTGCACTGTATGAAATCACTTTTGGAATGCCATATTTTGCGGCCATCGAACTGATGTGCACGATATTTCCACGACTTTCTTGCTGTAACATTACTTTTACCACTTCACGTGACAATGCAAAAATAGCTGTGGTGTTGGTTTTGATGATGCTTTCAAAATCCTCGTTGGTCACCTCAACAAATGGTTTTTTCTGATTGATGCCAGCATTGTTAATAAGCACATCAATAGAGCCATATTCTTGATATATAGATTGTACAAATTCGGGAATTTGGTCTATCCAATCCATGTCAAATTGTTTGATAACTACCTTGCCTGCAATGACGGCCGCAGCATCATTCAATTTGTCTAGATTTCTACCTGTGATGATGGTTGTATACCCTTCATGAGAAAATCTCTGTGCTATTGCCAGGCCGATACCAGACGACCCACCAGTAATAAGCACAACTTTTGATTGATTCATAATCTAATATTAAATGTTATTTGTTTTTTACCACCTTGGCCTTATTCCTGGAGCCATCGGGTGGTTTATGTTTTTATAATAATTTAAATCGTGGTCTAACTTGGGTAAATCACTTGGAATTTCCATTTTTGAAAACGTCTGGAAGTATGCTAGGCCGGAATCACGCCACCATTTTGCTTCTTTCTTTTGAATGTTGAAATGCATGGTCACTTGATTAAATCTTTCCTCGTCAATTTGGCCTTTTAATGTTTGCCATTGATTTGCCAATTCATTGATCCCATCAACACCTTGCTGATATTGATAACACATTTCATCCCAAAGTGTCTTCCCAGTTGACAATTTGTGGTCCCAAGGTACATGATGAAACCAAAGCAAAAATTTGAGGTCTATGCTATCCATGTCCTTGTATTGATCTGCTAATCCCGGGTAATATTGTTCCAAGGCATTGGTTCCACTTGCTGTTCTATTAAATCCAATTCCTTTTTCATCAGCTTTGTGATAATAAACACTTGTCCAGTCAGCTCTTGACATATTGCTTACCCAAGGTCCAGGACCATAGTGATGGTTTGCCGCCATGATGTGGTGCAAGCCAAGAGGTGTCATGTATTGGACACAATATTCATGTGATTTATCCAAAATATTGGTTACAACAGATTTGACTTTTTTACTGGTTCCAAAAGTAAGATTTGACCATTCATCAAAAATATCATCGGAATTGGCATATGGATTCCAAGCAAGTTTGCCATAAGCATACCAATCTGCTTGACCAAATAAGTTTCCAGTCCAGTTTCTGGCGGTACCAATATTAGAAACACCAGCCATTCCTGTCAATTGATGTCCATCTAGCGTTCCGTCAATGACTTTTGCCACCAAAGAACCCTTTCCTTTGGCATAAGTATCTGTCTTTAAGACTTCTTCAAAAAGATTGGAAAGACCCACGGTATGTGTTCCTTGTCCTAGGTATTCCTTTGTTATTTGAAATTCCATCATGATCGGAGTCTTTGGTAAGGCTCCAAATAGTGGGTGAATTGGTTCTCTTGGCTGAAAATCAACGGGACCATTCTTTACCTGAACCATGACATTTTTCCTAAACTGCCCATCGAGAGGGACAAATTCATTATAAGCTTGTTTGGCTCTATCAACAGGTTCTTCATTGCTATAAACAAAAGCACGCCAGATGACATTACCACCAAATGGCGCTACTGCATCTGCCAAAACGTTTGCTCCATCTGCATGAGTACGGCCATATTCCTGTGGACCAGGTTGACCCTCTGAGTTTGCTTTTACCAAAAAACCGCCAAAATCTGGAATTGCTTGGTAGATTTCCTTTGCTTTCTGCGCCCACCATTCTTTGACGGCAGGATCTTTGGGGTCAGCAGTCGGCAAACCTCCCAATTCCTTGGGCGAACTGAATCTTGCTGTGAGGTAAACTTTTATACCGTATGGTCTCAATATGTTTGCAAGAGCCGCTGCTTTCTCAATGTAATCTTGTCTAAAAATCAAATGATTGGCATTTACATTAGTCAAGGCCGTGGCGTTGATTCCGATGGATGCATTTGCTCTTGCATATTCTACATATCTGGGATCCAGAAAATCGGGTAACTCGTGCCAATTCCAAATAGAAAAACCAGCATAGCCTCTTTCAACTGTGCGATCAAGGTTGTCCCAGTGATTGAGCATTCTCAATTGGAGTTGTGGATTTTCTTGAATGTTTAATTTTTTGATATCCTTTTCCTGCTGAATGATGCTCAAAAGATTGTATGCTCCATACAATAAACCTTTAGAATCCTTTGCAACGATGTGAATTTGATTTTTATCTGTAAAGATGACGTACCCCTCGTCTTGAATAGGTTTAAAACCTTTTTTTGCAAGCAAATTGGCAACCGATTCATTTGTAAGATAGAGGTTTATATTACCTGCCATATTGTTTACTTTCCCAAGGCCAATGGTTTTGCCAAGCATTTTACTGAGTCCGCCTGTCAACTCCTTTACTGCTGTTGAGGCGATCGTATCCTTCACCTGACAGTTTATTTTTGAAATGGCTAGCGCATAACCGTTTCTGATGGTTTTGTTCTGAATCAAATCATGTCTCAACCACAATCTATAACCGTCTTCGGCCTGAAGTGAAAAGGTCAGTAAGCAAACTAAACCGAACAATACTTTTCTTAAATTCATATCTGTTTTTTCAAATTATTATTGAGCGGTGTCATATTGGGAGTCAAAAAGTGAATGATTGCCAAACATATAAGGTAAACCAATCCAGCACCCAGAAATGCGAAGAAATATCCTGCAGTGCCGCTTGCTTGCAGAATTTGTCCTAAACTAAAATCAGCTACAAGTCCTGATAATGCGCCAATCATTCCACCAATTCCTACTACTGAAGCAACAGCTCTTTTTGGAAATAGGTCGGAGGGAATAGTAAGTAAATTTGCGGAAAAAGCCTGATGTCCGCCAGCTGCAAAGGCAATGATGAGCACTGCCAACCAATACCAATTATTAGAGCGGGCCCCATCCATCAAATTACTTTCCATCTTTATAGCATATTCTTCTCCCAATGCCGATTTGATGGCAGAATTGAAAGATCTTGCATTGTCGTAAGTTTTGCCTTTCAATACTTCAAGATTTGTTAATACTTCAGCAGGAACAACTACTTCAACGTCTTGATCATTGACTGATTCTGTGATGGTAGCAGTAGCCATCTTTGCCAATAGTTGGTCATCTACTACAAACGAAGTTTTAATTTGGGTAGTAAACATGACGGGAAGGATAAAAAGCGTGCATAAAAACAAAGTTGTTTTCCTGGCTTTGTTGATTGACCACCCTTTATCAATGAAATATTTGGAAACCCAGCCGCCAGCTATGCTCCCTACATCTGCAATCAAATAAATGACCATCAGGGGCAGTGCGAGCTTTTTGATGTTGAGGCCAAATTGGTCAAATAGAAATTTACCTCCCCAAAACAGGTAAAACCACCAAGCTGCATCCGTTATTTTGCCAATGGCAAAAGCCCAAGTTTCTCTGAGTGGCAATACTTTTTTCCAACTCAGTTTTTCTAGTTCTAAACTAGTGTCTTGGTTTTGACCTGATTGAATATATGCTAATTCATCTGCGCTGACTTTGGGGTGTAATTCCGGACTTTTATAAAAACGCAGCCATAAAATCACCCAAATGAAACTAAATACGCCAGTAAGTAAAAATGCATATTGCCAGTTATCTCCATTGCTTGCCACAACCAAAGGAATAGCCAATGGCGCAAGAACAGCACCTACATTGGATCCAGCATTGAATATTCCAGTCGCAAAAGCGCGATCATTTTTAGGAAACCATTCTGCGACTGTTTTAATGGCTGCAGGAAAATTTCCAGCCTCCCCCAACCCCAAACCAAATCTCGCTAATATAAAACCAATCAATCCAAATGCTGGTTGGATGACTGCATGAAGCATTCCAAACACACTCCAAATGATGATCGAAACTGCATAACCTATTCTTGAACCAAGTTTATCAATGACTGCTCCCATTGAAAGCATGCCTAAAGCGTAAGCTACTTTAAAAGAAATATTGATATTGGCATAATCTACGTCGGACCAATTGAAGACCTTGTATTGAAGAGTTGGTCCTAAAACACCGATGATGCTCCTATCCATGTAGTTGATGGTAGTTGCAACAAAAAGTAAGGCTAGAATGCGGTAACGATATTTAGAAGTTTGCACTACTTTCTATATTTTTTGATAGTGAGTAGACAATTATGTGTCAGCTCTGAAATTTTCTCTAAATCAAATCCACCTTCCGCATTTTTGACCATCAGGTTTGAGCCCATTCCTACACAAAACGCGCCAGCTGAAATCCATTGTTTGATATTGTCTTCATCAGGGCTTACACCTCCTGTTGGCATGATTGAGACGTAAGGCATTGGACCACTTACAGCTTTTATAAACTCAGGCCCTCCTACTTGAAGAGCGGGAAATATTTTCACTACCTCTACACCCAGTTCATGAGCTCGAGCTATTTCGGTCAAAGATCCACAACCTGGTGAAACGGCCACTTTGCGCATGTTACAGACTTTTATGACTTCGTTAACCAGAATAGGGCAAACAATAAAATCTGCACCTAGCTGCATATACATGGCCGCGGTCGGAGCATCCACAATGGAACCCACCCCCATCATCATTTCAGGCAATTCTTTTCTTACCCAGTCGATCAACACTGCAAAAACCTCATGCGCTTTATCGCCTCGATTGGTGAATTCAAAACATCTGGCACCACCGTCGTAGCAGGCTTTGAGCACTTCTTTTGCAATTTCCGGCTTTTGGTGATAAAATACGGGGACCATGCCCGTTTCGTACATACCTTGGTAAACTTGAATCCTTGTAAATTTTGCCATATTATATCCTATTAAATGTCAAACGAAAGAAATTATCCTTTTCTTTTCTAAAATAATAAAGTTAAAAAACTCTCATATGTGATTTCTTGTGCAGAGAAGAATAGGTTTACGCAATCGATTTAAATTTTAAAATTACAAAAATAACATTCTCTATTTGGCATCCAAATTATTCTAAAAATTAACTCAAAATAGCCGATTACTAAGAAATTATTCGATCAAAAATCCTTGTAATGCAGCCCAACTCTTACCTAAAACTTCGATTAATCGTTTCACGAATTTCTCAAAAATATTTTTTAGAATCAATTCAATGTGGAATTTATGATTTGTTGATTATTTATGTTAAATTTTTATATTATTATCAACACAATATACCTTTCATTACATTGTATTCAATTATTTTTGGAAAATATTTGATAATAACAACTTCATTATTTACTACCGAATATGTTTTTTTACCTTTTTC
>ENA-UOWO01007557-UOWO01007557.1-activated-sludge-metagenome-genome-assembly--contig:-NODE-7557-length-10688-cov-9.289476_pt1 | contig 10688 bp, 10 predicted proteins | sample MGYA00238148_ERZ761564 | MGnify/ENA primary metagenome ERZ761564 (study PRJEB28885, sample SAMN05720194) | activated sludge metagenome | isolation source: Anaerobic digester | place: USA...
GTCACCGACGCCTGCGGCAACGACATCGACGTATACCAGAACCTCAAACGGACCGTTGATACCGAATACCCGACCGCCTCCAATGCGGAAGATGTGGTGGTGGAATGCAATGGTACCTTCCCGGCACCGGATCCTGAAGTCATTACGGATGAAGATGATAATTGCAGTACGCCTGTAGTGGCTTATTACGGTGATGAACCTCCGCAAATGGTCGGATGTATGCAAATCGTCGTCAGGGTCTACTCTGTAACGGATGCCTGTGGCAACACGACTTATGTGACACAGAACCTGTTCAGAACTGTAGATACGGAGCCTCCGACACTTACCTGTCCGGGAGATATGACAGTACCTTGCCAGAGCAGCATTCCGGAGCCATTCACAACCTATTCCGAATTCACAACGGGTGGTGGAACAGCAACGGATAACTGCGGCATCGACCAGAGTTCATTCCAGTGGATCAGCGACGTACCTTCAGGTAGCACACTTATCCGTACATATCGCATAGTGGATAACTGCGAAAACCCCGCGACGTGTCAGCAGGTGTTCACAGTAACAGATCTCAATATGAATGTGTACGTTTACCTTGACGGCGCTGCCATCAATCCGAATGGAATCCAGACATACACTTTACCGATGCGAACCAGCCTGAATGTTCAGACCAGTATCGACAAGGTAAGGGTACTTCCCGGACAAACCTACCAGCACCCATTGTTCGGCAATGTGTATACTCCTGCCGGGCAACCATACAGTGGAGCTCCCTGGAATTACAATGGCAGTGAAGGCAGTGGATTCAACTCCGGTGGCAACCCGAATCCGGGCAATGCCGGCTATGCCGCTACGGTGGTCGACTGGATCCTGGTATCTCTCAGAACAGCACCAAATGCAGCTCCGACTTGCATGAAAGCAGCTCTGTTACATAATGACGGTCATATTGAGTTTGTTGACGGTGGATTTGACTGCTGTGATCTGAACTTCAACATGCCGTATTATGTGGTGATCGAGCATCGTAATCACCTGATTATTATGTCAAAGACAGCTTTACCAATCGTGAACGGCACCATTACCTATGATTTCCGTTATAACCAGGGTTATGGCAATGGCCAAAAGATGATCCTACCGGGCATATATGCCATGTATGCGGGTAACGGAGATCAAACGCTTGAAGTATTCTCTGATACGGATATCAATTTTGACGACAATATCTTCTGGGGAGGCCAGAACGGTATTACCGGCCAGTACCGTAACGGGGACTTCAACCTGAACGGTGACTGTAACTACAATGACCGTACGACATGGGAATTCAACAATGGGAAATTTACGATCGTACCAAGATAATCTTCAGACAATGCAAAGAAATGTTATCTTTATCGCAAATTTGCCAGGATTAATAAGTTATAATCTTTACTAACGATCATGATAAATTTTAAACATATGAAAAGCTGCACTACAGTAAAAAAACTAACACGGAAGATCATTCAACCCTTGATTATTCTGGCGCTTTTTACCGGCAATAGTATGATGGCTCAACCGGATCTTCCGGTTGTGATTCTTCGTTTTGCCAATCCGCAGTACATTTGCCCGACACAGACTTATTGTGTGGATGTCGAATTTAAATGTAATGTACCGGATCAATGGGTATACGGCGTTAACATCCGTTTCCTTTACGACGACAGCGAACTGGAGTATTTGGGAATCAGTGATATCCAGACCGGTTATATTACACTGGAACCGCCGCAAATCATTACAGGACCGGCCAATAGCGGCAATCCTTTCGGTTTTGCCGGCCCGGTTGAATGGTTTAACGGTCAGCTTCAGTTAGTGGATTATAACGTTCCCGTTTACCTGACGTCCGACTGGATCAAGATGTTCAAAATCTGCTTTCATGTAGATAATCCTAATTCTTTAAATATCAAAAACTTCTGCCCAAGCATTGTCTGGGACCTCAAACAACCGAATCGTGCTCCATTGGAGGATGGCGATGGCTTCTTCCCGGGCGATGATGGGGTTGTTGTAACAGTAGTTGATAATTCAGGGCTTCAGGACTCCTCTCCTACTTTTGAGAGTGTTGAACAATTCAACTGGCAATATTCAAATGATGAGAATTCCTGGGGATTTCCGGTTAGCCAGATTTGTGTTACCACCATCTGCGGATATATAATTCCATTATCTGACTGGTCATTATATCTAGCTATTGGTTTAATGGTCATTCTTAGCTTATTCATTTACCGTAGAAGAATCTCCGGATAAATCCCTTTATTGGATATTATCCTGATCCTAAATTAGTTAATCTGTGCAAAGCTGGACAAATGGACAGACTTGCACAGATTAACATTTTTTGGTGAATAACTGGTCATCACTTGATAATTTCCTTGTTTTATCTACCCGTACTTTTACGATCACATAATTCCCTGATAATAATTTCGGGGGCCTTACGTTGATAATTCAGTTTAAACTATTTAATATGAATGAATTTCTTTTGCTCCAGGTAACTACGGCCAATGACCTGATCGCCGGCCAGGCTAATCCTTCGGAAATTTCCCTGTCAGTTTATGACCTGGCCCTGAAAGGGGGATGGATTATGGCAATACTGGCTGTTTTATCAATCATCGCCGTCTATATTTTTATCGAAAGGTTCCTCTCTATTAAAAAAGCCAGCCTGGATGACAAGCATTTCATGAACAATATCAGGGATTTCATTCATAACGGACGACTGGATTCGGCGCTTGCATTATGCAGGAACAACGAAAGCCCTATAGCCAGGATGATAGAAAAAGGCCTGGTCAGGATTGGCAGGCCTTTAAGCGATATTAATATAGCAATTGAAAATGTTGGCAAACTGGAAGTGGCACGGATGGAAAAAAATATTGCCGCTTTGGCGACAATAGCCGGGGCAGCCCCAATGCTCGGTTTTCTTGGAACAGTTATTGGGATGGTGATTGCATTCTACGATATGTCAATGGCAGGGAACAACATCGATATCGCACTTCTTTCCAATGGAATATACCAGGCCATGATCACAACCGTCGGAGGCTTGATCGTCGGTATCCTGGCTTATGTTTTTTACAATATCCTTGTGGCCAGGATAGAAAAACTTGTTTTCATCCTGGAAATGAGGGCATCTGAATTTATGGACCTGCTGCATGAACCCGCCAAATAATTCTCCCTTCAATGCCAATACGAACGAGAAATAAGCTTAGCGCCACATTCAGCATGGCTTCCATGTCTGACCTGGTTTTTCTGTTGCTGATCTTTTTTATGATCACCTCCACGCTGGTGGCTCCGAATGCTATAAAGCTATTGTTGCCCAGCAGTAATAGCAAAACAATGGCCAAACAAACCGTTACAGTCTATATCAATGATCAGCAAAGTTTTTTTGTGGAGGAAAACCAGGTGACGGAAGACCTTCTGAAATTACAGCTGGAACAGAGACTTGCAGATATTACGGAGGGTACTGTAGTTCTAAAAGCCGACAAAACAGTTGATGTTCAATATATTGTGACTGTTATCGATGCCGTTAATTCGATTAACCAGGAGAAAGGCACAAAACATAAGGTAATTCTGGCGACGATACCGAAATGATCAGCGAAAAGAAAAACCGGATCAAAGGGATACTGGGCACGATCCTGGTTCATGCGGTGGCATTGCTTTTACTTTTTTTGCTGGCCCTTCGTACTCCTCTTCCATTACCCGGAGAAGAGGGTGTTATTGTTAACCTGGGCTATGATGAAACCGGTCTGGGATTGGAACAGAGGGTCAATCAATCTGCGGCTGAACCCGAGAAGGAACCTGACCAGATAACCGAAGAAGCGGAAACCGATTACCTGGTCCAGGATATTGAAGAAGCTCCGGCAATTGAAAAGAAGAAAAAAGACGAGCAAAAGAAAGAACCTGAGAAAGTAATCCAAAAACCTGTTGAAGAAGTAGTTAAACCGGTTCCTGATCCGGAACCCGAACCGGTTCCTGATCCGAAACCCGACCCCAGGGCTATGTATAAAGGCAAAGGGACGACAACGGCGCAGGGCGGACAGGAAGGGGTGGCAGGTGGTGAAGGCGACCAGGGTGATCCCTCCGGCACACCCGGTGCCAATATTTACAAAGGCAAGAGCGGCAACGGGACAGGGGACGGCAATGGTAGCGGCACAGGCACCGGGCCTGGCGATGGCTCGGGAACAGGCATTGTACCTTACCTGGGTGGCAGAGGTTCGTTGGTCCTGTATAAACCCACATACGACTCCAGGGAACAGGGAAGAGTTGTCGTATCTATTAAAGTCGACCGGAGTGGCAAGGTCATCAGCGCCACGGCAGGCGCAAAGGGTACCAATGTCTCAGACCAGTCATTGTGGCAATTGGCCCGCGATGCAGCACTCCGTTCCACCTTCGAAGCCGATCCGGATGCACCCGAATCCCAGATTGGGACCATTACATACAACTTCATCCGTCAGAACTAGCAATCATAGAAACAAAACGATGAATTACCGGCAGACGCTGGAATACCTATATGCACAATTACCGATGTTTCACCGGATCGGAGCATCAGCCTACAAGGCCGACCTGGGAAATACCCTTGAAATGTGCCGATTGCTCGGGCATCCCGAGAATGGTTTCCGCTCAGTCCATATTGCCGGCACAAACGGAAAAGGATCCACCTCTCACCTGATTGCCTCCGTATTGCAAAGCGCCGGCTATAAAACGGGACTTTATACTTCCCCACATCTGAAAGACTTCCGGGAAAGGATAAGGATAAACGGGAAAAAGATATCCAAAAGATACATAACCGGGTTTGTTGCCCGGACTAAAAAGACCTTCAGTGATCTGCAGCCTTCATTCTTCGAATATACTGCCGTTATGGCCTTTGAGTATTTTAAGGATGAAAAAGTAGATATTGCTGTGATTGAAACCGGGATGGGCGGACGGCTGGATTCAACCAATGTGATTACCCCTTTGCTGAGTGTGATCACCAATATCAGCAAAGACCATATGGCTTACCTGGGAAATACCCTTCCCGCCATTGCCACGGAAAAGGCCGGAATAATCAAGCCAGGGGTTCCCGTTGTTGTTGGTGAGACCCAATTAGAAGTTTCACAGGTATTTACTGAAAGGTCGGAGCAATTAAAGGCACCTATATTTTTTGCCGATCAGGCTTACACCGTTGCCGCCCAGGAAAGAGACTCCATCTCAATTCTGCCGGTCTGTCGAGATGGAGTCTCACCATTTCGAGATGGAGTCTCAATTGAACACTTCCCGCTCAAAGGCAAATACCAGCAAAAAAACATCATTACAAGCTTCCAGGCAATTCAGATCCTGAAAGAAGCCGGATTCCACATCACCGCTGAAATGATCCGCCACGGCTTCCGCAATGTGATTAAACAGACAGGATTGCAGGGCCGATGGCAGATCATTTCCCGGAAACCCAAAACCATATGTGATGTTGGGCATAATGAAGCCGGCATTAAATATATCCTGGAGCAATTACAAACGGAGAAGTTCTCCAAATTGCACTGGGTTTTCGGCCTGGTAAACGATAAAGATTCCGGCAGTATCCTAGGCCTGTTGCCGGCATCTGCAGTCTATTATTTTTGCAAAGCAAATATCCCCAGGGGATTGGATGCAAATGAACTGAAACGACAAGCGAATAGCTTCGGACTCAACGGAGAAGCCTATCCATCTGTAAATGAGGCCTATGCGGATGCAAAGTCAGCGGCTGGTGCCGATGACCTGGTGTTTGTAGGGGGAAGTACTTTTGTGGTAGCGGAGGTCATTTAGATTTTAAAATCAGCCCCCGCTGATCAAATGCATAACCATCACATCATCGCCTTCTTTGATAAACACCTTGTCACGGTCGTCTTTTCTGACCAGCTGACCATTAACCTTCGTCACAAGCAATTTGAAGGTGAAATTCCTGATCCGGATCAGGTCGGCAACCGAGATGTTATCACCCGGAATAGTCTCTTTGTTATTATTTAAAATGATTTCCATTTTTTCATATTTCCTAATAAAATCTCCAGAACCTGGTTTGCTTCCATATGGGCTACAATGCCCACTCTTGGCGCCAACGGCGGAAATACATCCGATACCTCATTCTCCAGATCGCCGCAAATGTATAGATTATCATGTGCCCGCATTTTAATGATATCATTATCGCCCCACCCGGCAAGGCCAACGCCGCAAACCAGCTTTTTCCCCGGCATCATATCAAGCACCGTTTCAACGATCATCTGCTTCATCTCAGCCTTATCGAACGCCTCCACGATCACATCACAATCACCGAAAATAACAGGGATATTCTCTGCAGACAGATGCAGGTGATGTGTATCGATCTGAATACCTTCATCGATTCTGTTGATATTATCTGCCAGCGCAAATACCTTCGGCATCCCGACCTGTGATCTGAAAAAATACTGCCGGTTCAGGTTAGATGTTTCGACAACATCGAAGTCGGCCAGGATCAACTTCCCCACTCCTACCCTGGCCAGCGCTACGGCACAATTCGAGCCCAGGCCCCCACAACCGGCAATACCAACGGTTTTTGTTTTTATCTGGTCACGGATATGTTGATCGGGCAAAAGCACAGCGCTGTTTAGTTCAAAGATTTAGGGTTCCAGTGTTCCAAAGTTCCAGTGTTCCAAGGTTCCAGTGCCTGTCCTGATATAATTCTGACTTATGGCCGTTTCATTCACAAAAATAACGATTATTCTTTATTCGGATCAATTCATAATCTTTCCAAACAACCTGTTAATTATTTGGGAATGAAATGGTATAACCATAACACCGTTATGCAATCGCTTGCATATTGAAAATAAAGCATTTAATAGAAATCAGGATATAAAAATTCATAATTTTGCATTGCTAAAAAATTAACAACAAATCAATTTATATGGATACCGCAAGAATCGAACAGACGCAGAAGAAACTGAATGAATGGTCGTACAACTGGACGCCGCTCGATAAAGGTTACACCGACAAGATCCTTTACGTGAATGTCGGCTCGGGAGAAATTAAAGATAAAGCGGTTCCGCCACTGATGAAAGAAAAATTTATCGGGGGTAAGGGATACGGATTAAAGCTTCTCTGGGATGCCACCAAACCCGATACAAAGTGGGATGATCCTGACAACGAGATAAATATCTCATCCGGTCCTGTCGGCGGTATCACGCAGTACTCCGGTACTGGAAAATCTATTTGCGTATCTATTTCTCCGCAGACCGATATCCCGATCGACAGCAACGTCGGCGGTTTCTTTGGCCCCTACCTGAAGTTCTCCGGCTTCGATGCCATAGAGATCCAGGGTAAAGCGGAAAAAGATGTCATTGTTTTTATTGATGGCATCCACCATAAAGTAACCATCAGCGAAATCAATGTCGACCACGTGGATTCACATTTACTGGCCGAGTATCTCACCGAAATATATGCAGATGATGAAAAGGATAAGAAGAATATAGCCGTTGTATCTTCCGGAGCTGCTGCTGACCATTCCCTTATCGGCATGCTGAATTTCAGCTTTTACGACAGCCGCCGTAAGCTTGTCCGGCTCAAACAGGCAGGACGTGGCGGGATTGGGACTGTTTTACGCAATAAAAAGATCAGGGCTATTGTAGCAAAGATACCGGGTGTGAAAGGCAACCTGAATAATGTTGTTGACCTGGAAGCCATTATGGAGCGCGGAAAACGGTTCAATGCCGAGATGCGCGAACTTGATGACTCACAGGCAGAAATGCGGACGAAAGGGACCGCACACCTGACCAATATCATGAACGATTACGACCTGCTGCCCACTCATAATTACAAATACGGTAGTCATCCCGATGCCAACGCCATCCATTCGGAAGTCTGGAAAGCCCGCTTCACACAAGGGATTCCCGACGGTTGCTGGATAGGATGCAACATGGCCTGTGCCAAAGGCGTCGATAATTACGAATTACGCACGGGCCCTTACAAAGGCCAGAAGGTGATTGTTGATGGCCCCGAATATGAAAATGCCGGCGGACTGGGTTCCAACTGCGGTATCTTCAACCCCGATTATATCATCGAAGCCAATTTTTATTGCGATACTTACGGCATCTGCACAATCAGCTGGGGAACGATTATGGCGTTTGTGATGGAATGCTATGAAAACGGAATCCTCAATGAACAACGTACCGGAGGCCTGAAGCTGAATTTCGGCAATGCCGATTCGGCTATGGAATTGCTCCACCAGCTGGCCCGTGGCGAAGGAATGGGCATGATCGCCGGAATGGGGGTCAGAAAGATGAAACAGATGTTTATCGAAAACGGATGGGGCGATCCACAGTTTCTGCAGGATATCGGAATGGAGAACAAAGGGCTGGAATACTCTGAATATGTTTCCAAAGAATCGCTGGCGCAGCAGGGCGGTTTTGCCATGACCAACAAAGGGCCGCAGCACGACGAAGCCTGGCTGATCTTCATGGATATGGTCAACAACCAGATCCCGACTTTTGAGAACAAAGCCGAAGCGCTGCACTATTTCCCGATGTTCCGCACATGGTTCGGCCTGGTTGGCCTCTGCAAGCTGCCCTGGAACGACGTGGAGCCTTCCAATAATGCCGAAACCGATGAACCGGCAAAAGTGCCCGAACATGTCGACAACTATGTCACGATCTATAAAGCGGTCACAGGAAAGCCGTTCGACAAGCACGAACTGATCCGGATGTCGGAAAGGGTTTACAACTTCCAGCGCATTTTCAATATCAGGAGGGGTTACGGCATTCGAAAATTCGATGCGCAGCCCTACCGCGCCGCAGGGCCGGTTACCCGGGAGGAATATGAATCAAGAGCCGATCGTTACGACAAGCAGCTCAGGGAAAAGCTCGGCATCGATCCGGCCGGTATGCCTACCGAAGAGAAAATGAAGATCCTCAGGAAACACCGCGAAGAGCAATATGAAAAACTGCTCGATGCCGTCTATTTCCGCAGGGGCTGGACGAAAAACGGCGTGCCAAAGATCGAGCACCTGCAAAAGCTTGGGATGGACTTGCCGGAACTGATCGAAATCGTAAAGGACAAGCAGGGAGAATAGTTCCCGGCTGTATTAGGTCCTGGAGTTTTGTCTTACCGCAAAATCGGTCACTAAATCCATTGCCTTTTTTTGACATGATAATCCATTGTATTACTTTTGCAGGTGATATGCACCTGTATGCATATCGATAATTTTAAGATATGGGAAGAGTAAAACCCAGCAAATTCGAGATATTTCTCAACTACAAACTGTGGTTGTCGTCGGTGACCGGAGAAGGGATCATTGAAGAGGACCGCTATGAACTGTTACAGCTTATTAAAGAGAGAGGATCGTTGAAAGCAGCGGCTGATGAAATGAAGATCAGTTACCGGAAAGCCTGGGGGGATTTAAAGAAGGCAGAAGAGCTCCTTGGATATGAGCTCTTAGTGCGACAGCGGGGAGGAAAAGACGGCGGGCAGTCGCAATTGACCGACAAAGCCATTAAACTGCTGGCGGCCTATCACGAGCTTCATGTTAAAATGGACGATGCCGTGGAGAATGCGTATGAAGAATTCAAAAAATTCACCTCTATTAAGTAGTCCGACGACTGAAGCCGTCGGTTCCAATTTATATAAATTCTTCGGAACCAACGGCTTTAGTCGTTGGAGCAAGATATTAATATCACAACTTGCTGTGATATTCCTGCTTTCCTGCAACAATCAGCCGAATCCGCCCCGTGATAAAAGCACAGGATTGTCTGGCGACCTCATCATTTTCCACGCCGGCAGCCTGTCGTACCCGTTCCAGAAGATTGCCCGCGCTTTTGAGGCGGAGAATCCGGGTGTGCGCGTTTTGCTGGAAGCGGCCGGCAGCGTGGATTGTGCCCGGAAGATCACCGAACTGCACAAACCCTGCGACCTGATGGCCTCTTCCGACTATCTCGTTATCCAAAAGTTTCTTATCCCGGGGCATACCGGCTGGTTCCTGCCTTTCGCCGGCAACGAGATCGTGCTGGCGTACACAGATAAGTCGGCTTACGGAGACTCCATCTCAAGCCAAAACTGGCCCGAAATCCTGATGAAAAGCGATGTGCATTACGGAAGGTCCGATCCCGATGCCGATCCCTGCGGATACCGCACGCTGATGGTCATGCAACTGGCAGGCGATTTTTACGGTAACCAAGGCCTTACCGAGAGCCTTGCTTCAAAAGACAATAAATACATCCGCCCGAAGGAGGTCGACCTGCTGGCCCTGCTGGAACTAAACGAGACAGATTATATCTTCATTTACAGGTCGGTTGCCGTGCAGCATGGGCTGAAATTCATTAAGCTGCCAGATGAAATAAACCTGAAAATAACTGAGAATGCTTCCTTTTACAGAAAAGCAAGTGTGGAGATCAAAGGCACCAGCCCCGGCACAAAAATGATGATCAACGGGGAACCGATTTCATACGCGATTACCATGCTGAATGAATCGCCGAATCCCGGAGTGGCCCGGCAATTCCTTCATTTTATGCTGGACCCGGATAAGGGGATGAAAATCCTGGAAGAAAGCGGCCACAACTCCCTCATCCCGGTCCCTTACAAAGACGAATTCAATTTACCCGGTTTTCTAACTAAATATGCTCTTTATCAGAAATGAAAAAGATGACGATTATTTCTCTTATGATTATTTCAGCAATGATTTCAGAACCAGCCAGAAGCCAGACACAGACCAATGATTTTTATGATGATGC
>ENA-UOWO01007560-UOWO01007560.1-activated-sludge-metagenome-genome-assembly--contig:-NODE-7560-length-10686-cov-14.774904_pt1 | contig 10686 bp, 5 predicted proteins | sample MGYA00238148_ERZ761564 | MGnify/ENA primary metagenome ERZ761564 (study PRJEB28885, sample SAMN05720194) | activated sludge metagenome | isolation source: Anaerobic digester | place: USA...
CGTAATTGTCGGCAGTAAGGATGCCCTGGGAGTACACCGTACGCCCAAATTCGCCACCCCAAATGACCAGCGTGTCTTCCAACAAACCTCGTCTCTTGAGGTCGGTGATAAACGCCGCGGTGGGTTGATCGATGGTTTGGCACTGCGCTTTCATACCATTCGGCAAGCCACCGTGGTGGTCCCAGCCCTGATGGTAAAGCTGGACGAACTTAACGTCTTTTTCCAATAATTTGCGGGCCAAAATGCAATTGGCGGCGTAAGTCCCTGGATCGCGACTGGTCGGGCCGTACAATTCAAAGACCTCATCCGGTTCTTTGGAAATGTCCATCACCTCGGGTACCGAGGTTTGCATGCGGTAGGCCATCTCGTATTGGGTGATGCGGGCGTTGACCTCGGGATCGCCGTAGGCCTCGTTCTGCATTTGGTTGAGCTGCTTGAGGTATTCCAACATTTCCTTGCGGTCTTGCCCATCGTAACCATCGGGGTTGTTGAGGAACAAAACGGAGTCTTTGCCCGAGCGGAATTGCACGCCCTGGTGCTCGGAGGGTAAAAATCCATTGCCCCAGAGGCGGGCGTACAAGGGCTGATCCCGGGGGGCGTCTTTGGAAACGAGCACGATAAAGGTGGGCAAATTTTGATTGTCTGTCCCCAATCCATAGCTGATCCAGGAGCCAATCGAAGGTCGGCCGGGCAGTTGATTGCCGGTTTGAAAAAAAGTCAGCGCGGGATCGTGGTTGATGGCTTCGGAAAAAACCGACTTGACGATGCACAAATCGTCGACCACTTGCGCGGTATGTGGCAATAGTTCGCTGACCCAGGTTTGGTTTTTGCCATGTGGATTGAACTTGTACAGGGAAGGCGCGATCGGCAGGGCGCTTTGGTTCGCGCTCATGCCGGTGAGGCGTTGGCCTTTGCGCACCGAGTCCGGCAGGTCTTGGCCCAACATGGTTTGTAGTTTGGGCTTGTAGTCAAAAGTCTCCAATTGCGAGGGGCCACCACTCATGAACAGGTACACGACTCTTTTGGCTTTGGGGGCAAAATGGGGCAGCGCATTGAGCACCGCTTGCTGAAAATCAGCGCCTGGGGTGGCCGACGCGGAGGTAGAACCGGAGCGGGTACTGAGGAGTGTTCCCGTGGCCAAGGCACCTAGGCCCAAAGCGGTTTTGAGCAAAAAATTGCGCCGATCCCATTGTTTGTTCAAGGGCTCAAAATCGGGGGTATGGAGCCGAAAGGGGTCATGATCGTGATGTGCCATGCGCGTGGTCTTTTAGTGTAAACGGTCAGCTCCCGACTACGTCGGGCCTAATCTAATTTTCTCCCGCAGATCGCGCAGATTTTCGCAGATGAAGTTGTTTGAGAAAAAATCTGCGAAAATCTGCGCGATCTGCGGGAGAAAAACTTTTCACCTTCGTGTTAAAGTGGCATCAGAATTCAAAATGGTGTTGGCCACTACGGCGTTCGCCGCCAGTAATGCCGCATCAAGCGTTTTGTCAACTTTGTAGAGGCCAGCATTCAGCCAGCCACGGGTTTTTTCAGGGTTTTGCTGGAATTTTTCCCGCTGCTTTTTTTGCAAATTCAGGAGGAGTTCCACTTCGGCGGCTGAAGGTTGCCGACCCGTGAGGCTGCGGTATACCTCTACCACGGCCTTACTGGTATCGAGCATTTTGCACATTTGCTCGCCCAATACTTTGGAGGCCTCCAAAAAAGTCGGATCGTTCAAGGTGACCAAAGCCTGCAAGGGTGTGTTGGTTTTTTGCCGACGCACCACGCAATAACTTCGCGAACCCGCATCAAAAGTAGCCAGGGTCGGATGGGGAACCGAGCGTTTGACCACAATGTACAAGCTGCGGCGGTACACCGCATCGGTGGTATCCTGTTCATAGTTGGCGCTGTTGATCTCCCAAAGTCCCTGCGGCTGATATGGTTTGATGCTTTTGCCGCCAATTTTTTTGTTCAACAAGCCACTGGCCAAGAGGGCATTGTCGCGAATCATTTCAGCAGACATGCGGTAGGCGGGACCGCGTGCCAAAAGGCGGTTTTCGGGGTCTTTTTCCCGCAAAGCCTGGTTTATTTTGGAGTCTTGCCGATACGTGGCCGACATCACAATTAGTTTGTTCAAAGCCTTGATGTCCCAGCCTGATTCGATGAAGCTCAGGGCCAACCAATCCAACAAAGCCAAATGGCTGGGAAGTTCTCCCTGGTTGCCAAAGTCTTCGGTGGTTTTGACCAAACCTGCGCCAAAGAAGTTTTGCCAAAAGCGATTGACCGCCACCCGCGCCGTAAGTGGATGCTCCGGCAAACAAAGCCATTGCGCCAGCCCCAGGCGGTTTTTGGGCAGGTTTTTGGGGAAAGGCAAAATGGCAGAAGGCGTATTGGGGAAAACTTCCTTGCCAGGCATGTCGTAATTGCCACGTTGCAACAGGAAAGTCTTTTTCGGTTTTTTCATCTCCTGCATCACCATCAGTTCTTCTATCTGGGCGCTGGAATCAGACAATTGAGTGCGGCTGATTTGCAGTGCTTTTTGGGCGACGAGCAAGCTGGGCGAAACCGCGCGCTGGTAATAGGTTTGTAAAACGGCGGTTTCTTTCGCGCTCAATTGCGGTGGCTTTTTAGAAGCGATGCTGGGCCAGGATTGTTTTTGCGCCAAAATTTCGATTTCAAACGGGGTCAACTCGCGTTGGTACACCATAATGTCGTCCACCTGGCCGCCTTTGAAGCCCAATCCGCGCCACCAGGCACCAATCTGTAAGCCCAGTTCGGGATTTGAGTTAAAAATTATGTCTTTGTACAATTGATCCATGGTGGTTTCCATGGCCAGGGTTTGCCCATCCTGGTACAATTTGAAGCCTTCGGCGCGAGAGGAGCCATCGTAGGTCAGGGTCAATTGAATCCAGCGGTCGCGGGGCACTGGTTGCTGACTGACTTTGCTGATCGCGTTGGAGGGGGCGGTATGGGCCATGTTGATTTCCAGTCGATCGTTTTTCAGGTAAAGGTGATAGCCCCGGAAATTGTAGAGGCGCTCGGCGCTGCTTTTGTGAAAAATGACACCTTCCTTTAATCCTTTTGGAATTTTGACTTTGATGCCGATGCTAAAAGGCTCCGACTTGCGGAAAACGCCCACTTCATTCAGGTCGAGGTATACGTCACCTTCCATCTTCAGGGCACGGCCGGAATTGGCGGCTATAAAATCAGGTTTGTCGCCGGTCATGCCCGTTTCGCGTTTCATGATCCCGATCTGTTTGGAATTGATGCTGTTTTTTAAATCGCCGCCATCAAAGGTGTAGTGGGCTTGCAGGCCATTTTGCGGGATTTTTTCTTTGGCCAAAGTTTGATACGCCCCGGATTGCAGCCATTGTTTGAAGTCTGGCCCGCTCTGGGCCTGGAGCTGAGTGATTTTTTGCTCCTGCTCGGCAATGGTTTTTTGGATAAAACGGATGATTTTTTCCTGTTTTTCGCTGGGCAACATCAGCGTGGGGGTAGGCGGAGCGCTGTTCCAGGAGATTTGCCCGGCTTCTTTCACGTTGTTGAAAAAAGAAAAAATCTCGTAATAATTCTGCTGTGACAGGGGATCATACTTATGGTCGTGGCATTTGGCGCAGCCCAGGGAGAGGCCCATAAAGGCTTCGCCAAAAGTATTGGTGCGGTCTACGACATATTCGGTTTGGAACTCTTCTTCGATGATGCCACCCTCCATATTTTGGGGATGATTGCGGTTGAACGCGGTGGCAATGATCATGTCTTTGCTGGGCTTGGGCATCATGTCTCCGGCCAGCTGCCATTGGATGAACTGGTCGTATTTCTGGTTGGCGTTGAAGGCTTTGATGACCCAATCGCGGTAAGGTGACATGTCGCGCAGACGGTCAACAGTATAGCCGTGTGAATCGGCAAAACGTGCGAGGTCCAGCCAATCCACGGCCATTTTTTCGCCGTAATGGGGAGAATTAAGCAGTCGATCTACTTGTTTTTCGTAAGCCTTGGGCGATTTGTCCTGGAGAAAAGCGTCGATTTCAGCGAGGGTTGGGGGCAAACCCGTGAGGTCAAGAGACAGGCGGCGCAGCAGGATTTCTTTGGAAGCCTCGGGGGAAGGCTCAAGTTTTTCCTCCTCCAGTTTTTGTACGATAAAATTGTCGATGGGATTTTTGACCCAATCTGCTTTTTTGACCTTAGGTACCTCTGCTTTTTTGGGCGCTACAAAAGCCCAGTGTGGCTGGTACTCCGCCCCATCTTTGATCCATTTGATCAGGATGGCTTTTTCCCGATTGCTCAGACTGAGGTGCGATGCGGGGGAGGGCATCAAGTATTCTGGATCGTTAGAAATGATGCGGTGGAAAACTTCGCTGCGGCGCAAACTGCCCTTAGCTATGGCCACTTTGCCAGGGTTTTCTTCCAGCCGGGCGTAGGCTGCCTCGGCGATATCGAGGCGCAATCCAGCTTTTTGTTTGGCTTTATCCGGGCCGTGGCAGGCAAAACATTTGTCGGACAAAATGGGCTTGACATGCAGGTTGTAATCCAGCTCGGCGGGCAGCGTTTGGAGCTCTGCCGCCAAATCTGGTGGCAATTCGGGGGAACAGGCGTAGCCAAAAAGTAGACTTGCGGCGAGGAGTAGGGTGTATTTTGACATTCTTCCTTGCATTTGATGCATGTAGGTTGCAATCTAAAAAAATGCAAGGAAATTTTGGAGGGTTAAGTGGTAAAATTCAAGTATTCTCCCAGTTAACCCTCCAAATACTACTCCTCATGCAAGGCCGTAGCTGGCTGTATCCTTGAAGCCTGCATACTCGGATACAAGGCACAGAGCGTCACCAATAAATAAACCGTCAACACGGACAACAAAATCCCGACGATGTACACACTGGAATCCAGGTCAAACACATTGAGAATCGGGAACTGGATGGCCAGAATTACCCCCACCACTACCCCTAGCGTGGCGATCACCCACATTTCGCCCACAAAATGCGCGGTGATGGCTTTTCCAGTGGCACCCAAGGCTCGGCGCAAACCAATCTCGTCTTTGCGCTTGGCAATGTTGAGGGTGAGTACACCGAATAAACCCAGGGCTACATTGAGTAAAAAGAAGCCACAAACGATGCTGAAGATGAGCGAAGGAATGGCAGTTTGTTGGTTCATGGATTTACGCTGGTTGGAGAGGTACGAGACCTCCATTGTCCAGTCGCTTTGCATGCCACCAATTTGGCGCATCAATTTGGCTTCAAAGTTGGCGTCCGTACCTGGTTTTACCTTGAGAAGAATGGTACCCATCACCTCTTTTTCCATGTTGAAAAAAGCGGGTGTATTGGCCTGGTATTCCCCGCGCTGTTTGAAATTTTCAACGATGCCGACAATTTTCCAGCGCTCGTCACCTTCCAGTTTGATCACTTTGCCCAGTGGATTTTCATTGCCAAAAAGTTTGTCTTTCGCCAAACGATTGATCACTGCGGGCGTATATTTTGCCCCTAAATCACCGGAATTGTACCAACGCCCCTCGGCCAGCTCAATGCCCAGGGTTTTGGCGTAGTGCTCATCCGTATTGTAGATATCGCCCTGAATGGTAGTCTTGTTGTAGACCACATTTCGATTGGACTGGTTGTTGGCAAAAGGGGTGTTGCCGCGGGTTTTACTCGCACTTTGTACTTCAGGATAAGCGAGTACACGCTGGAAAATGCGTTCAAATTTTTCAGTTAAGGCACTGGTATCCTGATTCGTGGAGATATTCAAAGCCCAAACATTATCGTAGTTGAATCCCAGGGGTTTGGAATAGTTCTGGTAATTGTAGGTCAGCAGGCTCATTACGCCAAAGAGGACCAAAAACGCGACCAGGATTTCTACGATAAGTAGGGCATTGCTGCGTTTTTTATTCCAGATGAGTTTGAAAAAATGCTGTATCATGAGGATAATGTGTTTGCGGTCAGCGGTCAGTTATCAGCCATCAGCTTTCAGCCTGGTAGATAACCTAGCTGAAAGCTGATGGCTGATAGCTCATAGCTGACCACTATGAGCTAACTATTTTTTAAAGCTTCAGCAGGTTTCAATTTGGACATGCGCCAGGCGGGATACACGCCAGACATCAGCCCAAATATCAAAGCCAACAGAATTCCGAACCCAAACACCGTGAAGTTGATGGTCAAATCGGAACTGGGAATCAACGCACTGCGGTTGAAAACCATCAGGATCACTTGTGAGAAGATGAGCGCAATCCCCGCCCCAATCAAGGTTACGAATACGTTTTCGACCACAAACTGCCAAAGTACAGTTTTGGAGGGTGCCCCAAAGGCCTTGCGTACACTGATTTCAGAGGAGCGCTCGATGATGCGGCTGATGTTGAGGTTGACCAGATTAATAGCGGGTAAGGCCATGAACAACACCATAAAAAGAGCAACCACCATAAAAAAGACTTCATTCTGATCGTTGCCAAAAATCTGGTTGGTAAAATTACTCAGGTAGGTTTCCGCACGAGACTCCAGGTGATAGACCTTCATCCCATTTTCCATAAATGGTTTAGGGATACGACCCACAATCTGTTCAAATTCTTTGGTAATAACGGGCATATTCGCCTTGTTTTTGGGAATGACGATGGCCATATAACTGCCATTTATACCCGGACTTTCGTATTCGCTTTTGGGGCTATTGAAAGGTAAAAATACGTCGGCGTAGCTGACAGGCCGGGTAATTGGGCTGGCTGCTACCACGCCCATTACTCGATATTTCAATCCGTTCACTAACATGGGTTTGCCTACAACAGACTGACCTTTGCCAAAGTAGTCATCGCGTATTTTATCGGTAATCACGGCTACGAGGTCTCCATTTTTGAAGTTGGATTCGTTAAACGCTTTTCCTTCCAAAAAGGTAAAATTGGTTACTTCCCAAAAACCACCATCGGCATATTTTATCGACAACTTGATTCTTTTGCCATCTACATAGGTATTGGCTCCTTTAAACATTGAAAAAATGCCATAGGTATTGGGCGTACGCAGTGCGCTGAGGTTTTTTTTCAAAAACTTGTAAGCGGAAGGGCCCGTCATAGTAGACTGACGACTGGAATCCTGCATGCGGGTCATCTGCACATAGAGGCTTTGATCGCGTTGATTTTCGGGGTAATGGCTTCCAAAAATATGGTCGAGAAAGGCGCTAAGCACCAGCAGGATCATCAGTGTAAAACTGATGCCAAACAAGGATATGAAGGTGTAGAAAGGGTTGCGGAGCAAAACCTTCCAGGCGATTTTTATATAGTTGAGCAGCATAAGTAAGGGTTTGAAGGTTCGGAGGTCCGGGGGTTCGGGGGTTAACCCTCGAACTCCCGAACCCTCGAACCCTTTTAAGATACTTGGCGTCCGTCGAAAAGGCGGATCAAGCGATTCGTGTGTTTGGCCATGTTTTCATCGTGGGTCACCATCACGATGGTGGTGCCTTCCTTGTTCAGTTGCAGCAAGATGTTGAGGATTTCGTTGCCCATGTTGCTGTCTAGGTTACCTGTAGGTTCATCGGCCAGGATGATCGAAGGGCGGCCAACGATGGCGCGGGCAATGGCTACGCGCTGCTTTTGCCCGCCCGAAAGTTGGTTGGGAAAGTGCTTCATGCGGTTGCTGAGGCCTACTTTCTCCAGGGCTTCTTTGGCCAATTCGCGTCGGTTGCTGCCGCTACCGGGGCGGTAAAGCAAGGGAATTTCCACATTGTCAAGCACGGATAGATCGTTGATCAGGTGGAAACTCTGGAAAATAAAACCAATCTCCAGGTTGCGGATGCGCGCCAATTCTTTGTCTTTATACCCTTTCAACTCGCGCTGGTTGATTGCTACTGCGCCCTTGGAGGGTTCGTCCAAAAGTCCAATGATGTTGAGCAGGGTGCTTTTGCCACAACCAGAGGGCCCCATGATCGACACAAACTCTCCCTTTTGGATGTCGACGTTGATGTTGTCCAGTGCGAGGGTTTCGATGGAACTGGTGCGGTAAACTTTTTCGATGCCGGATAACTTGATCATAAATTAAGGGTTTGGGGGTTCGGGGGTTCGTGAGTTCGAGGGTTCGGAAGACCAACCCCCGAACTCACGAACCCCCGAACCTTCGAACCCTACTCTATTTTTCGGTTTTGTTCAAAATCATACAAAGTCAGCAAGCGCAACGTATAATACGCCCGCCAATAATCGCGCAGAGCCAGGATGTAGTCGCGTTTGGCGCGGTCCTTTTCCTGGATGGCGATGCTGAGGTCGGTGATGCTGAGGTCGCTCAACAAGAAGCGATCTTGTGCAATCTGAAAACGCTGAGCGGCAATTTCATCCGCCCGGGCGGTCAGGTTCACCTGTTGTTGGAGCATGCCCATAAGGGTGACCTGGGTATACACCTCCTGCTCAAAACTCATTTTGTCCTGCTCCACGGTTTGCTGAGCCAGTTGCAGGTTGGCTTTGGCGGTAGCGGTACGGGACTTGCTGCGCCCCCAATCCATAATCGGGATGGAAAACTCCAGTTCAATAAATTCCCTGTCCTGGGGTTTGCGGTAAATGTCGAGCGGTTGGTTGCCTCGGTTGCTCAATCCAAAAGCTGCCGTCAAGGTCGCGTTGAAACCATTGTTGCTTTTGGCCTTTTCCAGATCGCGCGAGGCTTCCAGCAAGCGGCGTTTGAAGGCAATGGCGTCAGCACGGTTGTTGAGGGCTTCCTGCCTGGCTTTGGCAGCATCAACCGGAAAGGCGGGGCCGGGCAGGGGGATAGCCAAATCCAGTTTCTCTTCGCCCCGGTACGACAAATGGGTTTTGAGTTGTAATTGCGCCACTTCGGCACCTTGTCTGGCGCTGGCCAGGTCTTTTTGGGCATTGAGTACCCCCAACTGTAGTTGCAGCAGATCGTTTTGGGAAATTTTCCCTAAGCTCAGTTTTTGCGTGGCAATTTTGTACAAGGTATCGCTGCTGACAAGGTTCGTTTCGGCAATGTTCAAGTTCACCTGGGCAATGAGCAGGTTGAAGTAGTACACCGTGGCATCCAGCGCAACTTGCTCCAGGCTTTCGAGGTACTGTTGCTGGCTTTCATTGTATTGGAGGGGTTCGGTCTGTTTGTCCCATTTCCAGAGATTGAATTGAGAAAGGGGCTGACTGATCCCGATTGCCATGGGAATGCCATTGTACAAGGTGCTGTTTTGGATAAAATTGTCGAAACGCTGGAGTTGTTTTTGGGCAAAAACCGTTCCTCCCGTGCGGGTGATCCGTTGGCTCAAAGCCAGGTTCAGAGCAGAGTTGTTGAAAGAAACAGGCAAAAAGGCAATGTTGCCATCGGGCTGCGTCACTTCAACAAAAGAACGGGTAAAGCTGGGCAAGGTACCAGTCAAACTCAGTTGCGGCTTAAAATCGGAGGTAAAACTCCGCCAGCGCCAGTAAGCGGTTTCTTTTTGGGTGGCCGCCTGTTTGGCCGAGATCGACTGGCCGCGGGCCATTTCAACGGCTGCATCCAGGCGCAGGGCACGTGCAGGTGCCTGCGCCACGGATGAGCGATAGGCCATGAGCCAAAAAATAAGGAATAACAGTCGGGTGATGAATGGGCGCATGGGATTAGGGCTTCAAGGTGATTTCGCGGAGGTGTTCAAAACGGCTCAGATCTGTGACGATTACTTTTTCGCCGGGGCGGATGCCATTTTTGATTTCTACATAATCGAAATTGGAAAGCCCAACTTCGATTTCCCGGCGGCGGGCCAGGCCATTTTCGAGTACAAAGATGTTCTGGCGCTTTTTGCCGTTAAAAGCTGGGCCATTGGCTACCCTTACCGACTGCTTGGCGCGACTGGTGACCACAAAAATTTCCACCTTCATGTTGGGGCGCAAGGCGGCGTTTTGGGCGTCGTCGAGTTGTACCGAAAACTGTACCACATCGTTTTCTACCGAAGGCTTGATCTGGGTGATCATGCCGCGCAGGTCGGTTTCGTTGATGCGTACGATGACGGGCAGGCCAATTTGCACCTGTTCGGCATAAGTATCGGAGGCCGAACCTTCGATGCGAAAGCTTTGCAAATCAGCGATTTTGGCCAACATTTCGCCTTCGTTTACGGTAGTACCTACTTTGTCGTTGACCCAGGTGAGTACCCCCGGGCGGTCGGCTACCAGGTCCGCCATCTTGAGTTTGTGTTGCAGTTCTTTGAGGCCATTTTCCTCAATGCGCACTTGCAATTCCGACTCGCGGATGTTGGTGTTTTTGGATTGGCGGTTATAGCGCACCTGGTTTTCGAGTTTGTCTTTTTCCAGTTCAGCAATTTTGAGGGTATTTTCGGCCCGACTGATGTCTTCCTGGGTGCGGCCACCAATTTTGTGCAAGCGGCGGGTATCTTCCAATTCGGTTTTTTGGCGATTGATGCTGAGTCCTTTGATCTGGTTGTCGAGATCGGCATCGAGGGATTCTTTTTCGAGTTGGAACTTCAATTTTTCCACACTGTTGCGTTTGAGCTCCAGTTGGTCTTTTAGTTTATCCAGTTCAATCAGCGACAATGATTTGTCGAGGATCAGGATTTGCTGCCCTGGCCGTACTGCAGCACCGGGACTGAGCAAGACTTGTTTGACACTGGCGCGGATGGGACTGGTCAGCACTTGCTCAAATGCGGGAATGACTTCGCCGCTGGCGGTAAGGGTGTTTTCTACGTTGCCCGTTTCAGCTACGGCCACCCGGACTTCCGATTGGCGTACCTGGGTGCGGAGCACTTGGTTGAGCAGGTAGTAAC
>ENA-UOWO01007562-UOWO01007562.1-activated-sludge-metagenome-genome-assembly--contig:-NODE-7562-length-10685-cov-7.186830_pt1 | contig 10685 bp, 7 predicted proteins | sample MGYA00238148_ERZ761564 | MGnify/ENA primary metagenome ERZ761564 (study PRJEB28885, sample SAMN05720194) | activated sludge metagenome | isolation source: Anaerobic digester | place: USA...
GGACTGCCGGGGGCGGCTCTTTCATGAGCAGGGGAAGGTATTCCTCCCCGAGCAACTCGACCTGCCAGGCCCGGAATCCCGGGATGCTCTTCATCTCCTCGACGGCGCGGGGCCTCGTGTGGGCAAGTTCGCCGAGCACCTCGGGGTCGGTGAGAAGGGCAGCGGGCATGTTCAGCTTCGTCGCGATGGCGTTGCGCCGGTCGCGCAGGGCTCGGATGAGATCTCCTTCCCAGGAGGTGAAGAAGTTCTGTTCCCGGCGCGGGTGCGCCGGTGGCAGCAAACCGTCGGTGGGGGCTTCGAGTCCGCGCTTCACGGCCTCCTGAACTTCGCGCCCGTACCGGGAGATGAAGTCGCGGCCGATCTGCTTGATGACCGAGAGGCCGGCAAGGCTTCGAGGCGCCTGGCGGGCGATGTCCAGCATGGCCTGGTTCCCGAGCACCATGAACGGGGCGCGGTCGAGATGCTCGGCAATCCGCTCGCGCAGTGTCCAGACTTCTTTCAGGATCGCAATCTGGCGAAGCGGCATTCGGGACGAGCCCTTGATCAGGTAGGGGTGCGGATGAGAATGCGGCTGCATGCGCGGGGCGTTCACGAACCGCTCGGTCAACTGCTCGAACTCCTCGCGGGCCCATTCCAAGCGGCCCAACTGTTCCAGTTCGGCTTTCAGAGCGTCGCGCACCGGAACGAGGCAGATCGCGTCGAGCAGCCCGTACCGGATCATCCCCGGGGTGAGCGGGCGTCGCGACCAGTCGCACCTCTGGAGCTTCTTGTCGAGCGGAAATCCGAGGTACCGCTCGACGAGGGCACTCAATCCAAGCTCTTTCGAGCCGGACATCTCGGCCGCGATCCGCGTGTCGAACAGCTTCCGCACGTGCACATTCAGCTCACGGGCCAGAACCCCGGCGTCGTAATCACCGCCATGGAACAGCCATTCGCACGATTCTTCCTCGGCGAACCGGGCCAGGGGGGTGAAATCCGTGATCGCCTGGGGGTCGAGAAGCGCAGCGCGGGTGCGGGTCGATACCTGGATCAGGTTCACGACGGCGCGATACTTGTAAAAGCCGGCCGATTCCGTATCGACGGCCAGGAGATCCGTTCCCGAGATGTCTTTCAGAAAACGGGCAAGAGTGTCGGTGTCTTCGATGATCAGAGCCCCTTCGAGGAGCGGCTCCACGTTGAATGATGTCATGCTGTGTTTTTACCACATCCCGCGCAAATTGGCGAGAAGGGCGATGATTATTTGTGGGTCAGGTGGTAGCTGCCATCCCAGTTTTCGGGCGGAGGATTGACCTTGTACTCGTTGCAGCGGCCGATGTAGGTTTTGCTCGGGCCGTCATCGGGCCACCGGACGAGCAGCTCCTCGAATTTCGCGATCGCCTCGTCCCATTTGCGCTCCAGATGAAGCCGGATGCCCTCGTCATACAGCGCGACGCGCTCGAACCAGTCGGGCGCCTCTTTCCCTTTTTCGCAGACCAGTTCGTGCACCTTGACCGGTTCTTTCTTCCCCTTCACGGCGAGGAAGTCGAGGAACCGGACGGTCACGCGATCTTTTGCCTGCTGGTAGGTCGCGTCGGAGATCATCATCATGGTGCCGTATTCCTTGTTGGCGCCTTCGAGACGGGATGCCAGGTTGACGCCATCGCCCATGCAGGTGAAGTTCATCTGGGCCTTGATCGAGCCCATGTATCCGACGACGACGTGGGCCGTGTTCATGCCGCATCGGGCCGCGACCCGGGGAAGACCGCGTTTTGCCCAGCCCTTCTGGAGCTCGTTGATCGTCGTCTGCATCTCGAGGGCGCAGAGGCAGGCCCTGGTCGCATGGTCGGGTTGGCCCTTGGGGAAGTTCCAGAAGGCCATGACGGCATCGCCGATGAACTTGTCGAGCGTGCCGCCGTATTTGAACAGGATGTCGGTCATGGTGCCGAGATACTCGTTCAGCAGCACGACGAGCTCTTCGGGGGTGAGCGCCTCGGAGATCGAGGTGAAGCCGGCCACATCCGAGAAAAAGATGGTCATTTCGACCTTCTGGCCGCCCGGTTTGACCATCTCGGGGTGCTCGAGCATGAACTGGACGACGTCACGTGAAACGAACCGGGAAAACATGGCCTTGGTCGTGTTCGCCTTGGCGCGCTGCCGGAAATAATTCGTCAGCACCGTCGCCGCCCAGGTGACGGGGAAACTGACCAGACACGGGGAGACGGCCAATAACTGCCCCCAGGCGTGGTAGGAGTGATACGCCAACCCGAAAACGCCTGCCATGCCTGAAAGCATCAGGACCGCACCGGCCAGGGGGGGACAGAGGTCAAGCAGGAACCCGATCAGGAGCGTCGTGACCACGAGCAGGAGCAGGGTGACGCGGGTGTCGGGAGGTCGGAGGAAAGAGCGGTCGAGAATGTTCTGGATGGCATTGGCATGGATCTCGATGCCGCGAAGCTGCTCTTTCAGCTTGTTGAAGGGAGTCCTCACGGTCAGAGGGGTCGAGTAGAAATCGAAGTCACTGGCCTCGGAGGGGCCGACCAGACACACCCGGCCACCGAAATCACTTCTCCGCAACGTGTTGAAATGGGCTTTTGCCGGATCGAGTCGCGCGGCAGCCGACGCGTTCGTCGCTTCCGAGGCACAGGAGCGCAGATGCTCTTCGTCGAAGCATTCATAAAACGAGACCGCGGCCATTCTCGGAGGCTGCTCCCCGATGCGCTGGTAGGAACCGGTGAAATTGACCGTCAGGAACCCCTTGTCATCACAGGGAATGGCGATGTCCTTGAGTTGGAACCCACCGGCATACGTTCCCTGCTTCCAGAGCGGGGTGATCCGCTCGAGTTCCTGGTCGACAGCCGTTCGGTATCCGACGGAACCGGCCCCCTGGCGCCGGTCGAGGGCGTGCGCCGCGACGGCAAGACTGAACGTCGGCTTCAGCCCCTTGCCATCCGGCAGTTCGACGAACAGAGGAATTTTCGTGACATTGCCTTTTTCGGCAACGCCGATGTTGATGAAGCCGATATCCGTCGTCGGGCCCTGGAACTCCTGCTCTGGCAGGACCATGGCGATGCGTTTGGCGGTCGAGGTCTGCATTCTGCCGATCTCCGTCCCCTCCTCGACCATCTTCTGCTCGGTGACCACCGTCTCGCTGACCTGAGCGGCCAGCACAATCGGGGAACTGGAAGTGAGAATGGCTTCCCGCAGGTCGATATCATCGACGCGTTCAGCCTCCTTCTTGCCCTGGAGCAGGAAATCCCAGCCCACCACGGTGGCAGGCTCGACCCATCGGCCCGCTGAGAACGCCGGCCGGCAGAACAGGGCACCGATCACGAATTTCGTTTCTTCGTCCGGATCGATGCGGATGGTGATGGTGCCGTAACCGCGAAGGAGGTTCAGGAAAAAAGCCCCCCACTGGTCGAACAGCTTCCGTTCCTGTTCGGGGTCGGTCCCGGTGGGAACCTCGCCCGGGGGATCGAAGATGCTCAGAACGCTCGTTCCCTTCGGGGTCCAGAACCGTTCGGTGAACGTGACGAACGAAAACAGGGAGGCACGGCCGGGCGCCTTTTCCCCTCGCTGCTTGGCCTGCGTCGCCAGAATGGCCCTCTCCCATTCGGAGAGGGAGTTCACGACGGGGCTTCCCTTGACCTGGAACTTCCCGATCCGGAGCTCGACTCCCCCGTAGAAAGCCGGGTTGGTCGCGGATATGGTCTGGATGAAATGCCGCCGGGTCAGGAGCCGGATGATCGATGCGAACTCGCCCCTGGCGGGGTTGCGGCCGATCAGCTCCGAGGAGACTTCGTCCTTTTTGACGATCAACAGGTCGGAACGCGTCACGGGCGACTCGTATCCGGCCTGGAGATAGAAGGCGTGAAGATACTCCTCGATGCCGTTGAGAGCGTTGCTTGCGAGCAGAAGGAACGCGACGGCGACCGCAACCAGGGCGAACAGCAGGCCCGCATGGCGGTCGAGGAACCGGACCAGGGCGGCCGTCATGCCGTTTCCGTTCGCGGTCTCGCTCATGGACGCGCCGTCACCGGTTCGTGGTATAGATGCGATAATCTATTCTTGGGAATATATTGTCGCGCGACTCGACTTCCGACAGCCAGGTTTCATCGATGCTGCCGGCATTGATATCGTTGTAGAGCCGCATGAATCGGACGCAATGATCCTTGGTGCGTTTCACGGCATAGGGAACCGTGGTGCCGGTCTTCATGATGAACGCCCAGTCGGAGGATTGCGCCAGGAGCAGCTCGCGGGCTGCCTGGTTCAAGGCGCGCCGCTTCGTTCCCTCGGCGCGCGGATTCCGGTCCGCCAGTTCGATCATCCGCTCGGCGGCCTTGTGGAGATGGCGGTAGATCCAGTCGTTGTTGCCTTCGAGCCAGACCTCGTGATACCCCTTGTGCCCCCACGACGACATCGAAGGCATCGCGACCTGGTTTTTCGGGTGCTTGGCAAGATACTCGGAGGGCGTGATCAGTTGCAGGCTCCGGCTGCCCGTCGCGATCTTGCGCAGCAGGTAATGGATGAAATCGGGTCCCTCATACCACCAGTGGCCGAACAGCTCGGCATCATACGGGGAAACGATGATCGGAGGCCGGTCCATCAACGTGCTCAGGTAATCGGCCTGGCGCTCACGGCACCACATGAAATGGCCGGCGTGCATCTCGGCTTTCGCCAGAGCCACCCGATGATTGTAGGGCTCCTTGGTGTCGGTGCCGCGGGCCGTGATCCGGTGATACTTGATGCCGGTGTTGAGCCGGATCCCGGATTCATGAATATATGGCTTGATATAATCGAGGTCGAGATCGAATCCGATGTCCCGGTAGAACTCGCGATAATCGAAGTCGCCGGGATACCCCTCCTCGGCCGACCAGACCTGCTTGCTGCTTTCGAGGTCGCGGCCGAAAGCGGCCACGCCCGACGGGGTGAACAACGGCGCGAACACGCCGTATCGAGGCCGGGGGTGGGCATGCAAAACCCCGTGGGCATCGGTGAAGAAGAAGCGGATCCCGTGTTCCGCCAGAACCTTGTCGTCCCCGGGATTGAATGCGCACTCGGCAAGCCAGATCCCGCGCGGGCGACGACCAAGATGCTGCTCGTAATCCGTGGCGGCCAGCTCGATCTGGGCCCGCACCGCAGGCCGATACAGTTCCATCAGCGGCAGATACCCGTGGGTGGCACAGCAGGTGATGATCTCGAGATTCCCCAGATCCTGGAATTTACGGAAGGCCCGCACGAGATTGCCCTGATACTCGTCGGCGAACAGCCGGCGTGCACAGGTGAGCCGCTCGCGGTACATGAGCGCCGTGTCGTGGAACTCGGGCATCCAGCGGGTGCGGTCCACTTCCTTCTCGGCCAGCTCGATCGTCAGATCGAGATGCCGCAGATACCGCTCCTGGAGCAGTTCGTCCGTCAGCATGCCCATCAGCGGCGGTGTCAGCGACATGGTGATGCGAAAATCGACGCCGTCGTCGACCATCTTCTGATACCGCTCGATCAGCGGAATGTACGTCTCGGTGATGGCCTCGAACAGCCACCGTTCCTCCATCATGTCGGCGTGTTCCGGATGCCGGACGAACGGCAGATGCGCATGAAGAACCGGACAAAGATACCCTTTGCTCATGATGTCAGGCCTTTCCGCCCCGTGGGCGACAACGGCGCACGCGTCAGCGCGTGACCTTCTCGACGACCGGCGTGATCGTGCGTTCCATGTCCCCGTCGGCATTCACGGCGCGGACCGGAATGTTCTGATGGCCATCTGGAAGCGCGAAACGAAGCGTGAACGTGCCGTCCGGCCGCAGTTTCACCTGCCGCCCCTGGACCGTCAGCGTCGCATCCGGCTCGGTTGCGCCGTACACGATCAGCTCGGTGTTCACGACCAGCCAGAAATCCTTTTCTTTCCGCGAGCCGCCGGGGGCAGCGCCTGGCGAGGAAAGGGCGGCCGAGCTGAGGGCGCCCGAACTCAGGGCATGGGAACTGAGCGCACCCGAGCTGAGCTGTTCGGAAAGCCGCTGGGTGAGCGCATGCCGGACTTCCCCGCTGCTCGCCCCGACATTGAAGCCACCCGAGGCCCGATAGATCTCGCGGAACTCCTCATCGAGCACCATCCACTGGTCGTCGACGGTCTCGCTGAAGGTGTCACGCGGAGTGCGGATCGCGTTGCTGCGCGCGATGAGCAGGAACTCGCCGGAAGGCGTGATGATGCCGATATCGACAAGAAACGCGCAGTTGGGCCGGCCGAGATTCAGATACCAGTTACTCGCGCCCTCGAACACGTGAACATCGTAGTAGCTGTGTGCGTTGAGGCCATCGAACGTGATGTCCGTCACGTCGTACACCCGCAGGACGAACAGCGAGCGGTCGTATGCCTCGTCGCCGATCGCGCGGCGAAGCTGCTGGCGGGTGCGGTCGGCGATCTCCCAATAAACGTGAGCCCAATGCGGGTCTCGAACCTGAAGAACGATGCGGGTGTCCCCATAACCGAGCGGGAGCTCGCCCGTCAGGCGCTCTTCGCCGGGCCGCGTCGTGTCGGGAAAAGGGCGGGCGATGATCGGCTTTGCCTTGACGGCTTCTTCGTAACCGGGAATCACCGGCTGCTCCGGCCTGACCAACCCGGCAGCGGCTCCCTGTTTCCGGGGAGGGACCTGCTCATTGGCGGGCTGTTTTGCTCGGGATTCCGAACCGGCGTTCTTCTTCGTGGAGCCTTTTTTCGATTGCTTCGCGGAGCCCGCCGATGCCGCCGGCTTTTCGGCAGGGGGCACCGGATCCGGCACGTCCTTGCCGGCGACCAGGGGAGTGAGCTGCTCGACGAGCTGTTCTTTCGTCAGCGCCGACCGGCCCTTGATGTTGAATTTCTGCGCAAGCTTGTACAGCTCTTCCCGTGACATCGTGCGTAGATCGCGCGCTTTCTGACCGCGTTCCATGGCTCCTCCTCTATATCCCCGAGACTCTATTCACCCATCTTATGAGCAATATTCATACCAGGTTGGAACGGAATATCTGTACAATGGTAGCGCACCCGCCCGGCAGGGTCAACCGCTTCGCGATTCCCTTCGAAGAAAGCGGAACGGCCGGGCTGACGGCGTCACTCGTCGCCGAGAAAGGCGTCGATGAGGGCCGGCAGGAACACCAGCAGCACGTAATAGTGCAAAGCCATCACGAGACCGAAGGCGAACCCCAGAATCTGAAACAGCATGCCCGGTGCCTCCTTCAGCGCGCCAGCGGCCGCGTCACGGTCAAATTCAGCTTGATGCCGCTGAACAGTTGGGTCGAACGGACCCCTTCCCCGTAGATGTCCTGGATATACGCCGTCGTCAGCTGAACCTCGGTGAACTCGATCGTATAGGTGGCATCGCCATCTTCATGGACGAGTTTCCGGTCGGAGATGCCCTCTTCGGCCCGGAACACGTATTCCTTCTGCTGCTCGCCCTTGCCCAGGGTGACGGTGAACGATTCGAACCGGTGTTCGGGAATGTTCGAAGACTCGTTCGCGGCACGGAAGGTGTAGGCACACTCGGCAAGATCCTTCGATACCGTCCCGGGATCGACGAACTCGAGGCTCGTCTCGTGGAGAACGGGATTGGCCCGCTCCTGCACCTCGGGCATCGCGTCGCGGGGCCGTCGCACCTCGAGATACGAGGTGCGTTTCTGCGTGTAGAAGGCGACCTTTTCTTCGGCTTCGCGCGCGACGGATGCGTTGGGGTAAATGATCAGGATCTGCTTGAGGGTCTCGATCGCCTTTTCCGTGTCGCCTCGCAGCTCCATCAGGGTGGCGAGCTTCAGAAGCCGTTCGGGCTCTTTCTCTTTGGTTTCGGACACGAAGGTCAGATACTGGATCGCATCGTCGAGCAGGTTCGAGTTGTCCTGCGCCATCAGCGACGGCTCGAGCCGCAGGCTCTCGAGATAATCGTCGATGCAGCCGCGCACGTCGCGCCGGCGGTAGGCCGCCATGGCTTTGTTGAACAGCCGGAGGGCCTCTTCATGCTGGGCCATCTTGGGCAGATGCCGCAGCTTCTCCCCTGCCCTGCTGCGCAGCAGTTCGGTCAGCCGTCCGCTCCGGATCGCGAGTTTGTAATGGTACCCGGCGAACTCGAACCGGCGCACCCCCTCGAGACACTCCCCGATGCGGAAATGGATTTTCGCCTTCAGCGCCTCGTCGGAAGCGGCGCTCAGGGCTTCGTAGTAGAAAATGGCCGCTTCCCGGTAGTTGTTGTTCTGGAACAGTTCTTCCCCGCGGGAAAGCAGCCTGTTCAACTCATACGGGCTCGTCAGCGCCTGGGGGGCGAGATTTCCGGCGGGAGCTGCGGCCGATACGGGTGATGACGCAGGCGCGAAAACGCCCGCGAGCAGGATCACCGCCGCAACCCATCTTCCGCCCCGCATCTTCGCGCTTCCCTTGCTCAGAACGGCTTTGCCATCGAATCCGACAGCAGATACCGGGCCAGGAACTCGGCGTTTTTCATGTTCGGCACGGTCTCGAGCAGCAGATACCGCTCGACGCCGGCTTCGAACTCTTTGCGCAGGGTTTTCAGGAACGGGACGAAGTTGATATCGCCACCCTGGAAGATACCCTGGTAACCAAGCTCATTGGGAACCGTCTTCTGATAAGCCCGGAACGCGTCGTAGGCCAGTCGTGCAAGCGTCTGGCGCTCTTCTGCATCGCCCTTTTCCGGGTAGGAACGCCATTCCGCGGCCCGCTGCGCATACTCGCGCCACGTCAGGGCGACCGCATCCTGCCAGGCCGCCCACTTGTCGACGCCCGGCTGCACCTGCTGCAACAGGATGAGCCGAATGCGATCTTTGAACTCGCCGAACACCGAGACGAGATCGTTCCGTTCGAGGTGCGTCCAGCCCGCATCGAGGGCGAGCAGGCAGCCGAACTCCCGGTGGATGCGGCGATACAGGTCGAACGAGAGGCCGCCCGTGCGAACGTGGAGGGTGATATCCGCCTGTTTCGCCGCGGCTGCGAGGATCTTGAGCTTCGCCCGGAACTCGTCGGATGCCGCCGGGTCGAGGAACAGCCCGGGGCGGGACGTGGGAACGATGACATTCTTCACGCCCTGCTCTTTCGCGAGCTCGATGACGGGAAGACACTCGTCGACATGGAGGGAGTGATACCGGTCCGGGCTCGAGACGGCGCGCGGAACGGCCAGCAGGCATTCCCGGAAGGTGACGATCGGCATCGGCGCAGCCGGCTTGCGTGGTGGCGGAACCGGGCGGCCCCGCGGCGGACGGGTGTCGGGCGGGGCGTCGGGCGGCGGTTCATGAACCGTGGGGATCGCTTCGGGAAGGGTCAGAAACACGTCGATTCCGAGACCGCGTGCTTTCTGGATGGTATCGACGAAGAGCGGGCGAAATTTTTTCAGCCCGGGGTCGTTGACCCGGAGATCCAGGAAGTGGATCTTCCCGCGCCACTTCGCCAGCGTGCCGTTCCGGCTGATCGAGATGGCCGGGGTGAGCGGGTCATACCCGCCGGCGACGGCCTGTTCCACGCAACCAATGAAGAAACGGGTCTCGGAGCTGTTCATGGCGGGCATCTTATCATATTTTCCGAACCCTCTCAATTTTCTGTCGCAGAATGCCGATAGGCATCGTAGAGGGGAAGAAAAAAGTCCCCCAAGGAACATCAGGAGGCAGGAAGCGATGAAACTGACCAAGGACGAGGCCTACTTCATTCTCACCAATCTGGATTCGTTCGTGAACAACTTCGAGTCGGCGACACAGAAGCGCGTCACCCCCGGCGCCCTCCAGATCATCCAGGAAATTCTGACCGAGGTCTCCTTCCCCAACGGCCCCAAATCCGACTTCGTGCACTGACCTTTTCTCCCGGCGAAACGATCAGGCCCGCCCTGATGGAACCATGAGGGTTCCGTCGAGGCGGGCCTGCCTGTCATCGGCTCTTGATCAGCTTCCCGAAAGTTTTGCCGCCAGCCCCATGATGATCACGAAAGCCAGAATCACGAGGGCGATCCACAGATCGTTCGGCTGCTCCTGCGTGATGACGATATTGCCCATCCGGTCATGTTTGATCACCGGCCGGCATCGAGAAATCCCCCGCACGAACGTCGTCTGGACGAGCCGCGCGAGTTTTTCCGCCGTATAGTTGCAGGAATTCAGGGCTTCGCGCGAGAAATCCGTGACGGGGATGATCTTCCCGTTGTCGAGGATCGCGACGGCGGCATACTCATACCAGCTCGTTCGCGGGCCGTATTTCCCTTTCTTGCTGCTCCGGTGAACGCTCGTCGTCGAAAAGGCGGCGATCCGGCTGAACGGCGCAACGGTCCAGTCGAAGTCGATCAGACCGAAATGGAAGTGATACAGGAACATCCGGTTCCGGATATCGACGACATAATAATTGTCCGTCATCCAGAACAGGCCGCAGGAGACGCCGAACGCCCCCAGCAGCATCAGGAAAAAGGGAAACGCCCCCTTGTCACCGACGAACACGCTGATCAGAGCCATGAAAGCCCCGATGCCGGTGATGATCATGAGGCCGATGAACATCTTTTCGAGCGTCGTCGTCAGATCGACCTTCAGCCTTCCCGGACTGACCGCCTGGAGGCCGAGCCCTTCCGGATCGATGCCGGAAAGAGACGCCACCGGGGTCCGAGACCGGGAGAGATGGGCCGCGGGGGGCGGCGGGGGAGGAGGCGCGGCACCGACCGATGCGGTGTTCCAGGAACCGGCCGACACCGCCATCATCCGGC
>ENA-UOWO01007566-UOWO01007566.1-activated-sludge-metagenome-genome-assembly--contig:-NODE-7566-length-10682-cov-4.784699_pt1 | contig 10682 bp, 8 predicted proteins | sample MGYA00238148_ERZ761564 | MGnify/ENA primary metagenome ERZ761564 (study PRJEB28885, sample SAMN05720194) | activated sludge metagenome | isolation source: Anaerobic digester | place: USA...
GAGAAAAACAATCACACCTACAATGTTGCTCGCTCGTTTAAAAGACATATTTTTTGATTGACAAGTGGTATTAAAACTTAATTATGTGCATTAACATCCGAAAAAGATTTATCCGATGGTAACGTGATCAATAGTTGTATATTTTGCAAATGTATAAATATTATATAAAAGCACGATGTATTGGGTGTATTGATTATCCCACTACGCCATCCAAAAGGGCATCCATGCAGGTTTTGGCTGTGATAAACAACACTTCTCTACTAGCTGGTGAAATCCTAAGGTCTTCATCGGACTCAAAACTGTCCTCAATAAAAGAAAGCATGTCTTCTTGTTTGGTCGATGCATAAAAAACGTCCAATCTCCCTCTGAAAGGAATGTTGTTGTTTTCTCCCAATTTTTCCCAATTGAGTTCTTCCATCGCTTCAACCGCTGGAAGGCTACAAGGCAAAATTGCACCATTCACTTTTTCAATGGCTGCATAAATAACAACAACCACAAACCACAATAACTCATATTCCTCATCATTCAACAAGTCCAGGTTTTCATCTGTAAGTAACGCAGCTAAAGCAGGTTGCTCATTGGAGATTTTGTCCTGCAATTTGAAAAACTGTTTTTCATTGTTGTCAAATCGCTCGACAATGTCCATGATCACATCTTCTGAAACAAACTGCATCTTATCTAAAATTTTAAGCAGCAAATATACCAATCACATTTGCTTTTGAATAAAAATTCTTACCGCTGAATAAATCGTTATTAAAGTTATGCCTTATATGCCTTTCAGTCTTTCAAACAATGCTTTGAAGGCACTTTGCATATTGTTTCCTGCAGGTCTTTGTGATGCTGGATCAATGTGATAATACCCGCTAGAGTCCTTCTCCAATACGAATTTGAATATGTAATCGTCTTCGCCCATGCCATCACCACCAAATGTGCCATAACGCATGTCATTGACTTGTAGTCTGCCATCTTTTCTATACATGGCAGCATAATAACCTTTGCTAAACCATTTGATCGTATTTACATCGAAGTCATCTGCTTTAACCTCGCTCAGTAAGTGGTGGTTTTTTGGAATTTCCTGAAACAACATTTTTGCTTCTTTATCAAACAATGAATATTGCCCTAATAAAAAATGATCTTGTGTTTCAACTGTCCCTGACCATAAAATATTATTGAGAATCGAAGGGTTATTCATCACTCGAGTATAGGTTGTTTGTTGGGCTTTGAGAGAAGATGTCATGACTTTTTTGACATGATTTTTATTGAAAAAAGTGGCATTCATATACATGGTGGACAAGGCGATTCCCAACATAGTAAACACCATTCGTTTCTTATCACTTCTTTTGTAAAAAGCCCCCACAACCAAGGGTATACCAAACAATAAAGTATACAAGGGATCAGCCACAGAAATATTATCCCATGAAATGCGAATGTCGCTTATTGGCGCAAAGAGTTGGGTGCCATACACTGTGAAACAGTCCAGAATTGGATGCGTAATGGTTGTCCAAAAGAAAAAGATATACCATTGTTTGAATGTCACATGGCTTATAGGCGTCTCATCCTTATAATAATGCTGCCAAAATCTTTTGAACAAGACAAATCCTAAACCCAAACCCAACAAAGAAATTGGCCATTTCCAAAAACTATCCATCGAAAAAACAGCGATCATGGTGGGAAGAAATCCTACCAAAACACAACCCAATATGCCACAAATCAATACCAGATTTTTCCATGACCGGCTGAGATAAAAGTCATTTTTGTATAACTTGGTCAGGACATAGCTGTACGCCAAAGGTGCGAGCATTGCAAAAAATATGGAGTGGCTAAAACCCCTATGAGCATGTAATGATTCCGCCGCCGTCATAAAAGGGCTGCTCAACACATCCAAATCAGGAATGGTGCCAGCAATTCCGCCCCAAACCATGGCCCTGTTTCCAAGCTTTCGACCTAAAATAAGTTCTCCAACTCCCGCTGCTAGTACAATCTGTGTTATTGAATCCATTGGTCAAAGCAAATTTCTTGCTTCATTTCTATAGCTTTTGAACCATAGAATCATACACCTGAACCTTCTTCCAATATGCTTTGCATTGTTCAATAAATGCAAGGTGTATAGGATCTACTTGATAAATATCTTGATCCGCTCTGTTTTTAAAATGGCAAATCCATGCGTAGTCATAACTGTTGTCTACCACATCTCTTGGTGTCATAGCCGCCTTTCCATACCACACCTCGTCGATACTTTCACACTTTGCCAACTTACCCAATTCTTCTTCAAATTTAGTTCTTTGTTCTGCTGTGACTCCTTCATTAAACCAAAAAAATACGGTGTGAACAAACACAGAGTCAGATTCCATTTCTTCCATCTCTTCCATTTCTTTATTTTCTTCTGAAGTAATTTGCTCCGTTTCTGTTTCTACGACAGGGTCTGTGCTTTTCTTATCCTGACAAGCAGCCAAGCATAAAAGGCACATCAAAAAAGCAGAGTAAGCATAGTTTCTCATAAATTTAGCAATTGATTTTTTATAAAATAATGTCTTCAAGTACACTCAAAGGTATACAACCCGGCTGTAAAACCGCATTGTGAAATTGTTTGATGTCAAAACCTGGCATTTTACTTTTTTTATTCCGCAATTCGATGATTTTCAATTGCCCGATTTTATAGGAAAGAGCCTGCCCTGGCCAAGCCATGTATCGCTCGATTTCAGAAATGATTTCCTCCTCAGATTTCGCCTCATTGTCAAGAGAATATTTGATTGCCTTTTCTCTGGACCATCCTTTTGCATGAATTCCAGTATCAACCACCAATCTGATGGCGCGATGGATTTCTGCGCTCAACATGCCAAAGTATTGATAAGGATCTGTATATAATCCCAATTCTTTGCCCAATGATTCTGTGTACAACGCCCATCCTTCGCCATAAGCACTGTACCACAACAATTTTCTGAATGCAGGAAGGGAGTCGTTCTCCATCTGCAGAGAAATTTGATAATGATGTCCCGGTATAGCCTCATGCAAAAACAAGTCTTCATCACTGAGGGTATTGTATTTTTTTACATTGGGAATCGGCACATAAAATACTCCTGGACGAGATCCATCAATAGCGCCTTGTTGATATTCGGCAGCAGCCGATGCTTCCCTGAAGGCTTCTGTTCGCCTTACTTCGAAAGGAATTTTGGGCTTGAGATCAAAAAGCTTGTCCAGATTGGGCTTCATTTTTTCATGAATCTTATTGAAATTTTCTACTACTTGTTCTGGCTCCGTGAATGGCATCAACTTTTTATTATTGCGCACATGCAAGAAAAATTGATTCAAGTTGCCTTTGAAACCTACTTGACTTTTTACGGTCTCCATCTCTTTCCTCAATCTGGCTACTTCATTGAGTCCGAGTTGATGGATTTCTTCTGCCGTCATTTGCGTTGTCGTAAATTCCTTGATTTGGTGTTGATAATAAGCAGCACCATTTGGAATTTCGCTGATGCCTGAAGTTTCTCTGGAGGCAGTGAGGTAATCATTTTTTAGGAATTCTACTATGTCCAGAAACCGCGGTAACAATTTATCCTTGATGATCAGGCCATATGAAAGTGCTAGTGCACTGCTGTCCTCACTGCTCATATCCTCTGGCGTATTCAAAATAGGCTTGAAGAAAAGGTGTTTTTCAACGTCTTGTTGAGCCATTTGCTCAAATTGAGGAATCATTTTTAAGGTCAATGCTTTGGGTAAAACATAACCTGAATCTATGCCTTCCATCATTCTCACTTTTGCAGTATCCAGCCAGGTTGCGTATGCATCCAAACGTTTGTGCCAGTTTTCATAGTCCGCTTTATTTTTGAATGGTTGTGCACTTTCACCACTTGCTTGAGTGGCCATGATCAAATGGAGCGATTCAAATTGGTTGAGGGGCATCAAATCTGTCCTGAAATTCAACTCCGACAAAGCGATGTCGCACTCCCAGTTTAGCACATCATAACTCGTTTGTGCATTGGCTGATAATTTACTTTTATCTATGGAAGCCAGTTTGTCTTTAGTTCTTGTGAAAAAAGCCTTTACATCATTCCTGTATTCAACCGATAGCGTATTTGGCAATTGATCATTATATCCTTCTATTCCAACAAAAGTCGCTTCGAAAGGAAAAAAATCAAAACGCTCTTCATAATAATCTTCCAAGGCTTCATCAAAATCCGCGGCCAACTTGGAATTATCCTCAGGCACATCGGCTATAGTTGGATCTGACTGCTTTTTGCAGCTAGCCAAGATTAGCACTAAAAATAAAAAAATGATGCCTTTGTACATGGTCGTGGTTTTATATTTGCAAATATAAGTTTTTACTTGATTTGCCAGCCCTTCAACGAATTAAGGATACTGTCTGTCGAAGAAATGAAGGATTTCGATCTTTTTTTGACCATATTTGTTTTCAATTGAAGAAAAATAATTGATCTATTACTATGAGCTATCTTGAAATCAACAATGTCGTCAAACAATATGGTGATTACTTTGCCAACGACCATATTACTTTTGATGTGGGAGCTGGAAAGTTATTCGGCTTACTTGGGCCCAATGGTGCAGGTAAAACCACTCTCATCAGGATCATTACCGCCATCACCCGGCCAGATTCCGGAACGGTTAAGCTAGGGGGAAAATTAATCAATGATGATTTGGCGGGATCTATAGGATATATGCCCGAAGAAAGAGGTCTTTACAAAAAGATGAAAATTGCTGACCATCTCATCTACCTCGGCCAACTCAAAGGTTTAAAGAAAAACGAAGTCGTTGCAAATATCAAATATTGGTTTGATAAGTTTGAAATTGCAGACTGGCGCAATAAAAATGTGGAGGAATTGTCAAAAGGTATGCAACAAAAGGTGCAGTTTATAGCCACCGTTTTGCACAAACCAGGTTTACTGATTCTCGACGAACCATTCTCAGGCCTGGATCCTGTCAACGCCAATCTGATCAAAGATGAAATTTACAACCTCAACAAACAAGGCACGACCATCATTTTCAGTACTCACAGAATGGAGCAGGTCGAAGAAATCTGCGAAGAAATCGTTTTGGTCAATAAAGGCAAAGTCATCCTCAATGGCAATGTAGATCAGGTAAAAGAGTCATTCAAGGAAAATAAATACTTGTTTAAAATTGCGGGTGAGAACATCCAAAACCCACTTCCAGACCAATTTGATGTCCTGGAGCATCATGACAATTCTATGATCGTGAAATCAAAAAATGGTGACAATGCTTCTGCTTTATTGAGGGCATTCATCAATCAGGGTACAGATATCAAGGAGTATCGGGAAATTTTGCCCGGTCTCAATGAAATCTTCATCAAACAAGTAACCACCAAAGAAAGCCTTTAAACATCTAACCAAACCAACATAAGAAAGAATCAACATGGATAAAATCTGGATCATCATCAAGAGAGAATACCTCTCCAGAGTAATGAAAAAAAGCTTTTTACTCGTGACCATTTTGGCACCGCTGAGCATTGCTGTGATCGCAGTGGTAGGTGGATATTTTGCCTCCAGTTCTAGTGGTACAACCAATGTAGCCATTGTAGATGAAGCGACGGTTTTAAAAAACTATGCTTTGCCAGATGGAAATATCAAGTACACCATCTTGGATGGAAATGTAGCCGATCTCAAGCTCAATTATATTGATAAGGGATTTGGTGTTCTTGTGCAAATTCCAAAAATGGACAGCTTGGGCCAAGCAAAATTACCTCTGAAATATTTTAGCAAAGACAAACTGAGCATCTCCAATATTTCCAAAATTGAAAACGACATCAAAAATGGTCTGGAAGCTTATAAACTTGCCAATTCTGGCATTGATCCAGGATCGATAGAGCGCCTAAAGATCAAAGTAAACATGGAAAATGCCCTTTCTAGTGATGCTCCTTCAGGAGATAACGGTGCAGTAAAAGGTAATACTTCCAGCAAATTGTCGAGCATCATTGCAACTGCTCTGGCTTACGCAATGGGCTTCATGATGTACATGGTCATATTTATCTTTGGTGGAATGGTCATGCGGAGCGTCATGGAAGAAAAAATCAGCCGTATTGTGGAAGTGATGATTTCTTCTGTAAAACCATTTCAGCTGCTTTTGGGAAAAGTGATTGGTGTGGGTTTGGTGGGCTTGACCCAGTTGCTCATCTGGATGATTTTGATTCCAGCTGTGATGTTTTTGGTTGCACAAATATATGCCCCAGACTCCGCGAGTATGGTTTCGGGACCACAAGCACAACAAGCCAAAGAACTTTATGACCAAATAAATACAGAATCTGGTTCACAGATCATGAATGTAATCAAAGAGATCAAGTCGTTTAATTGGTGGGTGATTTTACCTGCTTTTGCACTCTTTTTCTTTGGCGGTTACTTCCTATATTCTTCACTTTTTGCTGCCATTGGGGCTTCAATTGGTGATGATTTAGCCGAGGGTCAGCAAATGATGTTGCCCATCATTGTGCCTGTAATACTTGCCTTCATCATGATTCCGTCAGTATTACAGGACCCTAATGGGCCAGTGGCCGTCTTCGGCTCGTTATTCCCCTTATTTTCACCCATCATCATGCCCGCGAGGCTGCCTTTTGATCCGCCAGTCTGGCAAGTGTTGGTTTCCTTAGTATTTTTATTTGCTAGTGTGGTTGCCTTTACATGGGTGGCTGCCAGAATTTACCGAGTAGGAATATTTATGTATGGCAAAAAGGTATCTTTCAAGGAATTGGGCAAATGGATATTTTATAAATCATAAAACGGGCTGATGGATCGCATCATTGGCCAATATACAGGGAGTGAAAAAGGTCCTTTGCTCATAGCTGTCGGGGGATTGCATGGCAATGAACACGCAGGTGTTGAAGGCATCAAACGGTTATTATTTTTGCTCAATCGGGAAGAAATCATCAACCCGGGATTTGTTTTTAAAGGGGAATTTATAGGCATTGCCGGCAATAAAATGGCCTTGGAAAATAAGGTGCGTTTCATAGACAAAGACCTCAACAGAATTTGGGGGACAGTTGGTAATCAGGAATCCGCTGAGGAATATGGTCAGATGCAAACCATCATGGCCATCATTGAGCAATCTATTACCACCTACGCCCACACACAAGTGGTGCTCCTGGACTTGCACACCACCTCTGCGCCTCGAGGAATTTTTGCCGTTCCCACCGACTTGGAAGGCAGTCTTTATTTTGCAGAAAGCCTCCATTGCCCTGTAATCATCAACATGATGGACGAACTCAAAGGCACGATGGTTGGCTATTATGCTGGTAGAATCATCGGCGGCTCCACCATCAGTTCTTTGGCATTTGAGTCCGGTCAACACGATGACCCACTTTCTATCACCATGTCTGTAGCTGCTTTGGTCAATTGTCTGCGATCCATTGGTTGCGTTCATGAAGACGACGTGGAGGGCAAACACGATGATGTCCTCAAAGCTTACGCCAACGGCCTTCCTTCCAAGTGTCGCATCATTTATAAACACCACATCCAAGATGCCAGTAAATACCAAATGTTACCCGGCTTTGAGGGCTTTCAAAAAATAACTGCCGGTCAATTACTCGCCTATGATGATGGCGTAGAAGTGCGGGCTCCAATGGATGGTAGGATATTAATGCCGCTTTATCAGCAAAAGGGGAATGAAGGGTTTTTTATTGTGGATGAGGGGTGAAGTTATAATACTTTAATGCGAAAAGTTGAGGAGAAGAAATCACTAGACGCAGTTTTTGATAAAAAGAGGTGGCTAAAGTTTGGTATTGCAACCTCCGAGCTAAGTCATTGAAAAAAATAAATACCCTTAGCTACTATTGACAAAAAAGTTTGTTTAAAATGTTTGACTAGTAAAATATATATATATCTTCGCAATTGCTTCCGCTGACTTATTTATTTAAGCATTCCCAGATCACTTCTTCTGGTTAGTTCAGAACTCTACGAATGTAATTCCATGAAAATTATATCCACAAAAAACCATCTTAAAAATTTCTGCCTTTTTAGTCTTTTGGCAATTTGCCCAACTTTGTGGTCTCAAGCTGTAAAAATTAAAATTATCGATGTTAGCTCGAACACACCTATAGAAAATGCCACTATCACAACCACCTTACCATCCTATTATGTTACCAATGAAGAGGGCGAGATACTCATCAATGGAAAAGATTTTAGAGATAAAAAATTACAGATCAGCGTAAATAGCTTGGGATATGAGAGCATTGACACTGTATTGACCGCCAATAACTCCTTTGTGCTTTTGAAAATGACTTTCAACAACTTTTTGGATGAAGTGCAGGTCGTCGCAAAGCCTACCATTATCAACCTTTCTTTACACACCCTTACACAAAAAGATATTAAAAACACGTTCCCCTTATTGGGAGAAAAAGATCCGATGAAAACCTTACAGCTTTTGCCCGGCGTACAAGCTGCACAGGAAGGGACTGCCTCCATATTCGTACGCGGTGGTAATCCTGGAGAAAATTTGGTGCTTTTGGATGGCGTTCCCATTCATAATTCAAACCATTTTTTTGGCCTGATTTCAACCATCAACCCCAATATCATTTCCAACATCAACTTCTACAAAGGTGGCTTTCCAGCTCAATACAATGACAAGGTTTCCTCCGTGATTGATATCAGTACACACAATTATTTAAACGATACAACCAAAATAGGAATCGGAATCCTTTCGAGCAATATTTCACTTTCTAGAAATTTCCTGAGCAAAAAAGTAAATGTACAGTTTGCAGTAAGATCCACACCACTATCACTGCTCAAAGGCGCTTATGATCGCTTTCAAAACATCAATCAGGTGGTAAGAAATGGCAGTAACGTTTGGTTTTATGATGTTTATAGTAAAGTGAATGTGGCCCTCCATAAAAATCTGGACTTACAATGTTCATACTTCAACAGTTATGATGCCATAAATTTGCGGAATAAAACTCTGGATTCTGAGCAACAAAACACCATCATGGCAGACTCTACAAAGCTCAAGTGGCTTTCAACTTTTTATTCCATGAGCCTCCATCATAAATCGGGATTAAAATATAATTCCAAATTCAACGCTTATTATTCCCGTTATTCCTTAAGTAATAATGACGGAATCATTAATAATGTAAAAAATGCAAGATCCTTGTATGATTATCAAAATGAGATTGATGAATTTGCTATAAACCAGGTCTTTAACTACTTTATGACATCTTCCACCAGCGTCAAAGCGGGCGTAAGTTATAAGGTACAAAAATTCAATAATGCATCTTTTATTGAGGAAATTGTTCAAGGTAAAATGATTCAAAATGAAAAAGAAAACTATCGCAAACAACAAAATCTGTTGAACTCCTTTGTGTCATTAAATGGTCTGCTTTTTGGAAAATTCCTGAGGTATGATGCAGGAATTAATGTGTCCAATAATTTGACGCTCAAAGCTATTTTTTTAGAGCCTAGGATCAATGCCTCTTTCCAGATTACAGACTTTTCTGTCATCGGCACCTATCATAAAATTCATCAAAATGCCAATTTAATCACGCCGGAAAACCTTGGTTTACCCATTCAAATTTGGTTGCCCTCATTTTCGCAACCAACCATTGTTGCTTCTGATCAAATATCCCTGGGATTTCTAAAAAATATACGTGGTGGTTATTTTTCCATAGAAGGATATTATAAAACCACACAAAATTTAGTTTACGCAAGTCAAGGTGCAGATTTGAGGATTGTCAACCCCGAAAGCTCTTCAGTCGCAAGAGGCGGAACAGCAAAATCAAAAGGTATTGAGTTCATTTTTAATAAAAATATGCCTTGGATAGATTTGAAACTATCCTACACCTTATCAAATTCTAGAATCCAATTTGCAACTTTAAATAGGGGTAAATCATTTTTACAAAATACCAATAGGACGCATGCCATCAATTTACAAGTATCAAAACCCATAACTCCAAAATGGACATCCTTTCTATTGGTAAGTTATGCTACCGCTTATCCCATCACCATTCCAGAAAACGTTTATCCCTCAGCCAGTTTTAATAATTTTCCCATCAATGGGTCAAACTTCAGCCCAGAAAACTCATTTTTACTGGACTTTACTGGTGGCGATGTATTGAGTTCTTTGGTTTACGACCTCAACACAGTTAACAATTACCAATCAAAATCACACTTTAGGATTGACTTGAGTTTGAGAAAAGTGATGCAGAAAAGTGAACTATCCTTTGGTGTTTATAATCTGTTGTGGAGAAAAAATCCTTTCATTACAGCGATCACCGACCGCATAGACAATAGTGGAAATCGGTCAGATAGAATTTATAAACAAACTGTTTCTTTGTTTAATTTTATACCTTTTGTGCAATATGAAAGAAGTTTCTAAAAATCACATCATTTTAACTTGCTTATTGACTTGCTTTTGGTCTTGTAGTGACTTTGAACCAATTGAGGGCGATTTTGATATTAACAATAAGGAAGTTTATTACGCATTTGTGAGTGACTTCATATCACCCATAATTTATCATACTACCTCTAGGAGCATTAGTGAACCGGTAGACTTTGCATTTCAACCCACTGTTGGGATAAGTTTGCAAAATGGTATTGAAAATTTTCCTGTTGATGTACAATCCGAGGACCCTTACTACCGTCTTTTCAATAGTGCTGCTGATTTTATTGCACAACCACTGGATAGTATTTATTTAATGGATGTCCATAAAAATAAAATTGCCTCCTGCCGCATTC
>ENA-UOWO01007569-UOWO01007569.1-activated-sludge-metagenome-genome-assembly--contig:-NODE-7569-length-10678-cov-5.585428_pt1 | contig 10678 bp, 6 predicted proteins | sample MGYA00238148_ERZ761564 | MGnify/ENA primary metagenome ERZ761564 (study PRJEB28885, sample SAMN05720194) | activated sludge metagenome | isolation source: Anaerobic digester | place: USA...
TCGGTACATAATAGGTGTTGAAAAACTTCCTGATTTCGGTAATCGATGGGTTTTTGAGGTGTTCAACAGTTCCGATTGTGGTCTGTGTGCCATACGGATGTTTTTTGTACAGATTCGCAAACAGGGTTTCCTGTACTTTGTCGTCGTCGCTGTCGAGCGACATGTTTTTTTCTTCGTACACTGCTTCCAGCTCTGTGTGAAAAAGCCGGGGCACAAGAAGACTGAATCGTTCCCGTTCGATTGCCAGCCATTTTTCGAGCTGATTGGCAGGGATGGAATTCATGTACACCGTCTGCTCATTGGATGTAAAGGCATTCGTGCCTTTCGCACCAATCAGACCAACCATTTTGTCGTACTCATTGGCGTAGCAAAGTTTGCTGGCTTCAAACGAAACCTTGTCAATTTGCTTGTACAGCGCTTTCCGTTTCACCGGATCTTTCAAGCGACGGTACCGGTTGAACATCCGCTCGATGCTGTCAAGTAGGACTTTTTCTTTGGCGTATTCTTTTGCCCCGATTTGTGAAGTACCCTTAAAAACCATGTGCTCCAGGTAATGGGCGAGTCCTGTGTTGTCAGACGGATCGTTTTTGCTTCCAGCTCTCACAGGAATGAGGGTGAAGATCTGAGGAAGGTCACGGTACACAGAAAGGTACACTTTCAATCCGTTTTTCAGTGTATAGATGCGTGTTTCTGTAGGATCTCCTTCCACCGCCTGATATGTATAACCGGCTTCTGTGAGCGTTTTGGTTTCATATTTCTGTGCCGAAACGGAAACGGTGATCAGACAGAAAAAAAGGAGATGGATCATCCGGCTGATCGTCCTGCCGGGGTGTAGTTGGTAGTGCATTGGTTCGAGGAAATTCCTTTTGATGCGAAATGACTGCAAAACAAGGCTTTTAATCCCGAAAATGGAAGTCAGTTTGAAAACTAATCATGTCGTGCGATGGTCTTTTTCTTCGCTCTTTCTGAGCGTTTGAGATGTGATTTTTACGCGTTTCCGGCCTTTTCTCCAGCCATTTTACACCTAACTTGCCGCCGGAAACTTTCATTTTCTCTGTTGCGAAATCTCCTGATTATCGGTTTGTTGATTGGTATTTGCCTGTTCCGGATGGGCGAGACCATGGCACAAAGCGGCACGAAAATCCGGAAGAAAATCCCCAGGCCCACTTCAGATTTCCAACTGGACAGCCTCACCATCATTGCCCCCACACTTCGCTGTATTTCGGATACCAGTCTTCGGTTTGCCTACGATTTCAAAACCGGCAGAATCCAGACTCAAAAAGGTACATTTTTAGGCGACTCCGTCACATTTGAATATTACCGGTATCCGTTTGATGCATCGAAACCAGTATATGCGTTCAGTACCGCTTTATACGATTCCCTCCTTTCATTTGCTGATTATCCCGGTTTGGAACGAAAGCCCGAAAAGAGGGAGGAATTGTTTGAAATGCCGGGAATCCAGAAATCGGGCGTGATTTCAAGAGGAATCAGCGTGGGAAACGGACAGAATGGATTTGTCAATTCCGCACTGAACCTCCAGCTTGAAGGGCAGCTTTCTCCCGAGATCCGGCTCACGGCGGTTTTATCGGATCAAAGTGTACCTTTTCAACCGCAGGGAAATACCCAGCAGATCCGGGAACTGGATAAAATCTACATCCAGCTCGACCACAAACAAGGTCGGTTACTGGCGGGAGATGTGGTCCTTAAAAATGAAGAATCACAGTTCCTTCGCTACTATAAAAACATTCAGGGAGCGCAGGTCGAAGCGTATTGGGATTCAACCAAACAAAGCAAAACCCGGGTCGGTGCCGGCGTGGCGAAAGGGAAATTTGCATCAGTTGTGGTCACCGTTACGGAAGGAGTACATGGTCCGTACCGTTTGCGGCCTCCCAACAATCCGGATTTGCTGGTGGTGATTCTGGCCAATTCGGAACGGATTTATTTTGATAATCGTCTGTTGAAACGTGGCTTCAACCAGGATTATGTGATCGACTACAACACGGGCGAACTTACCCTCAACAATAATCTGTTGGTGACCCAATTTACCCGACTTCGGTGCGATTTTGAGTATTCGGAGCGGAATTACAGCCGGACCATTGTAATGGGTGAACACGAAGAAAAAATCGGTCAGGCCACTATTCAGCTGACGCATTACCAGGAGCAGGACAATGCCAGCCGTCCGCTGAGTTTTTCACTCGATTCTCTTTCGTCATCCATCCTCAACCAGGCAGGAGATGATCCCCGGAAAGCGGTTTTACCAGGAGCACAAACGGTAACTTCTGCTCAGGAAGGCCAGTTGTATTATGTGAAAATGGATACCCTCGTCGGAACAGAACTGGTGTCTGTTTTTCAGGCGGCGACCAATCAGACATCCGGGCTCTGGCAGGTTACATTTTCAGATGTAGGGGAAGGAAACGGGGATTACCGTCTGCTTCAAAATCTTGGAAATGGGAAACTGTACATCTACAACGGACCTGGTGGTGGATCATATCTTCCGGTTCGGCAGGCGGTTTTACCCAATCGACGGGCTATGAGCCGTGCAGCGGTGTCGGTCAATCTGGGAAAAGGACATGCCATCCGTACCGAAGCCGCTTTTAGTCAGTACGACAGAAACAGATTGTCGAAACTCGATAAAGCCGACAATGGGGGAAATGCCCAGTCGATGGGTTACAGCTGGAATCCGGACGGAGTCAAGGGCAAAATCCTGCCTTCAGCCAGTGTCGAATACATAAGACTGAGCCGGAATTTTCAGGCCATCGATCGTTTCCGGGGAATTGAATTTGAGCGTGACTGGAACGGAAACAGTGGCGATACACTTTCTGCCGATGATCACCTGGTTCAGTCCAGACTTGGGTTGAAAAAGGATGACCAATGGGACGTTTTCTATTCAGGTGCCTGGCGAAACAAAGGCGGGAACGTGAAAGGACTTCAGCAACAGGCAGGGCTCAATTTTCGGTTGGGACTTCTCCGGTTTCAGAACCAGGCTTTTCTCATGCAGAATTCCCGTTCACAGGAAGAGGCCAACTGGCGGAGACTTTCTTCCATGGTGTCGATGGATAAATATGGATTGATTCCGGCCTACACATTCACAGCTGATGAAAACGTTATCCGCAGGTCCCGTTCCGATTCGGTGTTACGAACCGTCATGAATTACCGGGCTCATTCCTTTTCGCTGAAAAGTAAAGACAGCAGTCAACAGGTTTTGTCAGTATCGTATACCTACAGAGAAGACCAGCAGCCTTTTTTTGGAGAACTGTTCCGGAACCTGTTTTCACAGAATGGAGAATTGAGAGCTGGCAAAACACTGGCGGCCAGTCACCGGATTGATTTGTATGGAAACTACCGGACCGTCCGTTATGCACGTTTGGAGAAACAGGAAGAAAATCTGGCAGGAAGGCTGGATTACCAGGGTTCTTTCTGGGATGGAGCCTTGCGACAGGAAATCGTTTTTACCGCCAATACCGGACAGGAAGCCAAGCGTAATTTTCAATTTATCAGGGTCAATGCAGTGGGAGAGGGCACGCACCAATGGGTGGATTACAATGGAAACGGTTTGCAGGAACTCGATGAATTTGTGGAAGCCCAACGGACCGAAGACCGGCAGTACATCAAAATATTCACTCCGACCAGCGAACTGATTCGTGCCTATACCAATGTGTTGAATTACCGGCTCAACCTGGCGGCACCCCAAAGCTGGAGGTTTGCCGGTGGAATTAAGAAACAGCTGTCAAAGTTTTCGTTGCTGAGCAGCATTACATCGGACCAGAAATCGATCGGCGGCAAGACACGTGATCGGTACCTTCCGTTTACCGATGTGGGAAACGAACAGGTGCTGTCTGCAAACCGGATTTTCCGGAATACAGTATTTTTCAACCGGACCCAATCTGATTTCGGGGCAGAGTACAGTCAGATCAATTCCCTCCAGAAAGTATTGTTGTCCAACGGATTCAGCCTCAGGAAAATCCGGGAGCACCGATTTCTTTTCCGCAAGAATCTCAGCACCTATCTCAACTTCACACTTCAATCTGCATTGTATGAAAGGACGGTGCAGTCCGATGCACTGGCAGCCCAGAATTACAGACTGAATGGTTATGAAGTCGGCCCCGAGTTTTCTATCCAGCCCAATCAAAGTCACCGCATCACCGGGACAGGGCAGTATTCAGCGAAACAAAACCAAACGGGAGAAGAGCAGACCCGACTGTGGAAAGTGGGAGTGGAATATCGGTACAACCAGCAGAGTTCCCGAACTCTCAATGGTTCGTTTCGAGTAACTGAAATCCGGCATCAGGGAAGTCTTCAATCGCCGGCGGCCTATGAAATGCTGGAAGGATTATTACCAGGACGGAATCTCACCTGGGGCATCAATGTTCAGCAAAAACTGGCTCAGGGTCTTCAGTTGTTGTTTACGTACGAAGGCCGGAAATCGGAAACCATCCGGGTAATCCACATCGGGAAGATGCAGGCAAATCTGTTGTTTTGATTCAAACCGGAAAGTTTGATTATCAGGCAGCAGAATCATGATGCAGGCTAGTGGCAACAAAATAAATGGCCATTTGCAATCTTGGAATAGTTCCCAGATTTGCCAAATCTTGTCAAAATCCTCACACCTCCTTCTCCTCCGGCTTTCCTTTTCCAGTCAGAATCAATTCCACTAAACTTCCTTCAATGTAGCCTGCCCAGGCACCGGAACAACCGTTGTAGCATTCGATTTCCGGAACCAATCCTTTGTGAGTAAAAAGAAATTCGGTTTTTGAGCCGAGGTCGTGGACCTCAAATTCGATGCGGGTTCCCGTCCATTCAGATTTTCGGGATACAAAACTCAACGTACTTTCAGTCACCAGCCACACCACTTTGAAGTTCGGCAGAAATTCCACCAGCTTTTGTTTGGAATAGTGCACATCCCCGAAACGGACAGAAAATTCGTCCCCCAACTTTTGGGATTCGCCTTCCAGGTTTTCGGTCCACCATTTGGTGACATCGTTGATGCAGGAAAATGCGTTTTCCAGTGGCGCATCCAGAACCACACGAATCTGAAATCCTTGTTCGTCCAGCTGTTGGGAAATGGTTTCCTGAAATTCATTCCGTCCTTCTTTGGGATTGGGCTGGCCTATTCCTGTGTTGATCCTGTTCAGCAAACTGCCTTCAATGTAATTTCGCCATGCATCGCGGCAGATCTCAAAACATTCGTGTTCCGGTGTCAGTCGTTCGTGGTTAAACCGGATTTCTGTCTGGTTTCCTTTTTGTTCAACCTCAAACCGAATCTGCGTTCCTGTCCATTCTGCGTGGTTTTTTGTGAAACTGAAGTGATTTTCGGTCACCAGCCAGACCAGTTTTTTGGCGGGTTCCAGTTCGGTAATTTTCATTTTGCAGGAGTGCAGCTTTTCGAAATGGTAGGAAAATTCCCCGTTCAGCGAATCGGTGGTGCCCGTAATTTCTTCCGACCACCAGCTTTCCGGATGCAAAAGGGCGGAGAAAACCTCGGATGGATGTTTGTCGGTGGTGATGGTGTATTGCAGATCGTTGGCCGTCATGTCTGAATGTTTCGATTGTTGAAGTGGCAAAAGTACCGTCCATGTTTCTCTGTCGTTGAGTGCAAAAAAGACATTCTCGCGGGTTGATCCGGACAATCCGGAGATTTAGTTTTACTGAAAAAAACAGGAGCAATGAAACACCTTACTCTTTTGGTTCCCAACGGTGAAAACAATCTCAGCAGCATCGTTGGGGCCTATAAAATTTTGTCGAGGGCCAATTCGCTCTGGCAGGAGAGGGGCAAAGATCCTGTTTTTCAGATCCAGCTGGCCGGATTGCAAACGGAAGTGGATTTCTACGATGGCTTGTTTTCTGTAAAACCCAATACGCATGTATCGGCAATATCACGGACAGATCTCATTTTGATTCCGTCATTAAACCATAATTTTGATTTGGCCATCCGCGAAAACACGGAAATGATTGACTGGATCCGTTCGCAATACCGTTTGGGAGCCGAATTGGCCAGCATTTGTACGGGGGCTTTTTTTCTTGCCGAAGCCGGCATTCTCAACGGAAAATCCTGTTCCACACACTGGTCGGCAGCCGATGTTTTTCGTTCCCGGTTTCCCGAGGTTCGCCTGCAGCCCGATCGCCTTATTACGGACGAAAACGGAATTTACACCAATGGTGGGGCGTACTCCTTTCTGCAACAGATGCTGTATCTGGTGGAAAAATACTTTGATCGCGAAACAGCCGTTCTGTGCTCAAAGATTTTCCAGATCGATATGGACAGACAGAGTCAGTCGTCTTTCATCATTTTTTCGGGACAGAAAAAGCACAACGATGAACTGGTGAAAAAGGTGCAGGATTATCTGGAGTCGAATGTGCAGGAGAAATGGTCGGTGGAAGAATTGTCGTCCCGGTTTGCGGTGGGCCGCCGGACGTTTGACCGCCGCTTTTCCAAAGCCACCGGCAATTCTCTCATCGAATATGCCCAGCGTGTCAAAATGGAAGCGGCCAAAAAAGCACTGGAATCCACCCGAAAAACGGTTCAGGAAATTATGTACGAAGTGGGCTATTCCGATCTGAAAGCCTTCCGCGAAGTTTTCCGGAAAGTGACGGGCGTTTCGCCGGTTGAGTATAAGATGAAGTGGGGGAGAGAATTAGGAATTAGGGGGTAACATGCAAAGCTTGTTGAAAATCCTGTATAGCAGAGGTCTTCAGTGTGGTGTCTTATGCGCCAAATTGAGAATGAAAAGGCAATTTCAGGAGGTCTGGCTATTGATAAAGTTATGTGCCAGCTATTGTAGGAAAAATCATTTCAGGTTCGGAAAGGTCGAAAAGTGAATAGTGATTTGCTTGAAATTCACTCTGGTTGAAAGTAAAAGATCAAGAAACTGGATTTCGTTTTAATTAATAAGACGCAACCCATGGAATTTGGAGAGTTCAAAATCTCAGAGGAGTAGATTCATAAACCAGGTGGCTGCGAAGGGCAAAAAATCCCAAAAACCAACCCAATTGATTTTTATATATTTGTACGTCAAGCTGTACAAACTATGATCTCAACAACCATTACTGATTTTCGGAAAGACATCAAACTTTATCTTGATAAAGTATCTAAGGATTTTGAAACCCTGGTTATCAACAGAGGGAAGGATTCTGGCGTTGTTGTTCTTTCGTTGGAGGAATACAATTCTCTCAAATCAACGGAATATGAGCTCTCTTCCAAAACAAATGAGGCCCGACTGGATGCTTCAGCAGCAAAATTGCGAGCAGGGGTTTTTTTCGAAAAAGACCTGCTTGATTTGTGAAATTCTTGTTTTCAGATGAATCCTGGCAGGATTACCTGTATTGGCAGGAAACCGACAAAAAAATCCTGAAACGAATCAATGAATTGTTAAAGGATACAGCCAGAACTCCCTTCGCTGGAATTGGAAAGCCAGAACCATTGAAGCATAAATATAAAGGGTTTTGGTCCAGAAGGATAACAGATGAACACAGGTTGATTTATCAGGTAAAGGACGACCAGGTTTTTATTCTGAAATGTCGGTTTCACTATGATTAGGCGAGGTGATTGAAGGTTTGACTATCACTTTTTTCCGACTGAAGGAAAGTAGGAATTCGAATTCCGGAAATTGAATTTCAATCGTTTACCAACGGTACTTTTTGATCTGATTGGCATCCGGAACATTGGTGCCTGTGGCGAAAAGAATTCCAAATGTGAGCCCCACAGTCACATATGTCCCCTGAATTTTCCAGTTGGAAAGCGTAGAAAAATAACCGGCCTTAACCAGTATCCCATAATTTAAAAAAGTCGGACTTACGGTGTTCATCTCTGTGCTGTTGATATTCAGATATTGAAAATGGTAGCCGATGGAGAAATCGACCATTGGTCCTGCATTGAATCGGATAGACTTATTATTTTTTTCTGCATCCAAACGACAGTTCCCGATTTCGGAATTCAATTGGACCCAATGCCGGACTTTGGGGCCATCCTTCACCAGAAACTCATTTTGCAAAAGGTAAGAGACGGTTGCATATGGTTTATTATGTGCTACGGAATCCAATTCATGGATGATCATCTTGTTTACGGTTGATAGACATATTTTTAAGCCCATTCCCAATTTATACCGGGGTCTTGTTAGCTGTAAACCAAAATGGTATAAAAACCCAGGATCTAATTTAAATCGAACTGAACCCATCGGTTTCCAATAGGCTAATTCCCAATGCAAATTGATCCCATTCATTTGGGCGAAACACCTGTTATCCATAAAAACTTTCATATATTCTTTGAAAAGAGTCCGCGGGTATTTTTGTAAAAACAGCCGGGCATTTACGTTTCGTTCCCTCTCTTCACGGATTATGTTTGCGTAGCTTCTTTTTGCCAGCCGCAGTAAATTCGAACTGTGGCTGTTTGTTCGGTTGTAAAAGCGGATAAAATCTTTGGTTTCCATCGTCAACGAACTGTCGGCCAAATAGCTTGAGTCGGACTCTTGTTTTAAGTACAATTTGTAGAAATTTATAAAGATAAAGTCATGTTCAACGAACGAATAGGTTGCCTGTGCCGATTCTTCAGTTTGAAAATTCGGGTCATAAAATGCTTTTACTGCAGAGTCCGAACGCCCCATCAGCCGTTCCAGAACAAATAGTTCAGACAATTTAAATGGTTTATCAGGGAAATTATGTGTGGCAGAACGTAAGGAATCGGTTAGTGTCCGGGCAAACGAAATATTGCCGGAGAAAATGGCGAGTGCGATTCTTTTCCTCACTTCTGAAACCGGATTCCTTTTATAAGTGATGGTCTGCCTGATTTCATCTTCAATCTGTCCTATGCAAAAACGAGGGACAAAAAATAACACGAAAGGCAGGAGAGCGATGAGTCGTAACTGTTTCATTCCGGGGTCGATAAAATGCAGGAGAGGGTTTTGGGATGAACTTTGTTCCGGTATTGTGCATGGCCAAGTTCAAAGGTTAAGCCCATCCACAAAAAGCCCAGATTAAAGGAATTCTGATTCGGAAATAATTCGGGTGGTGTGTAGGCTACCCGAAGAGAATAGCTGGCCGGATAATCCTGAAAGATGAGTTTGTCACAATGCCAGTCGGTGTTTTTCCAATATCGATTGGGTGGTGTAGCCAGTTTTTTCGTCAGCATAAATCCGAAAACCAGGTTGGCGCCGGTGAATACGCTGGTTTTGTTCGGATCTATTTGTTTTCCGGCACTGTCTTTTTGTGGCAACCGGTTGATCCGCACATTGGTGAGAGCAAGTCCTGTGAATGGTGTCAGCTGGAAATGCTTTGAAAAAATAATCCTCCCTCCACCGGAAAGCTGAAAATTGTTGTAGCCGATGGACCTGTTTTTTTCAAAAAGGAAGTTGTGGATGGTGACGGGCGTTTGCACACGGGCCGCTCCCAGATCGATGTTTCCTTCAGCCATCCAATGTTCATAAAATATCCGGGCCTGAAATCCGAAGGATACGCCGGGTGACATGTACACATCGTATGGACCTTGCGGAACGATGCTGGAAACAGAAATGCCGAATTCATGCCGAAACGGTTGTGGAAGATAGATCCGCTGATATTTTCGTTCCAGTGCTTCAAAAAACTGAGATTCCGGATATTTATGACGGAGCCTTATCAGTTTGATCTGCGATTTCACTCTATTATTATTGTAACTGTATCTTGAATGAAATAGCTGATCGAAGAGAAGAAGAGCCTCTTTGGCTTCTTCTGAAAAATTTGTTTTCTGAATCGAATCCTCAATGAGAGGGTGGTATTGTTTCCAGTAATCCGTTAGAAATTTACTGAGTTGATCACTTTCCGGGATGTAAACAAAATCACCATTTGGCATTTTTTGAACCTGGACAGGAACCGGATCCGTGATATAATGGAGGATTTCATTAAAGTTCCCGAAAATCAGATTGAGCCCCAGGTGTTCGGTTTCGTTGAAGCACTGAATGTTTTCATATCCTGCCAGTTTCTCCCGGATAAAAAAATACGCCTCCCGTGCCTTTGGCACATCACCTTTTGAAAGTCTTTCGTCGATGAAGGCCCTCGTTTGTTCAATCAGCCTAAAATCGGTGAAGGGTTGTTTTACAGACTGTGCGTTCAGTACCGAAATATGAAAAGTAAAGAAGAGAAACAACAGAAGCCAGTACACAGATTTGACCATGGGCTTTTTGGATTTGGTTTGCGTCAAATCTAAAAGAAAGCCGGGTTCAGATCAAAATGAAGAAGCTTCGATTTTGATTTTTCTTTCGTTCTCTCCAAAACCAGGACGTTCTGAAAAGTTCCGGACTTCAACGGCAGTGTCGCCTGGAGAAATGTCAGGAATCACAGAGAAACTCTGGTAATTCTCAAATGATCCAATTTGTCAGGTTTTGTTCTGCCAGTTTTTTTATTTTTGAAATAATTTCTCCAAAATTTCTGAAATAATTTCAACGATTTTTTTTGAAATTATTTCAGCCAGAAAAAAAAATAATATTTCAGCGGAGTAAAAAAGAAAATGAAAAGTGGGGGAGGATCTTGTCTACTGAAAAGTTTAAACCAAAACCCACCCATTTTCGTATTTCAATGAAACCGGTCAAGCCATGAAGTATATTTTCCTTTTTCTTTTTCTGATTTCGCTTGCCAGCCATGCGCAGTTTCTGAATCCGGCCGAACCCGTCCGTTTTCTGGCATTGGGCGATTCGTACACAATCGGACAAAGTGT
>ENA-UOWO01007570-UOWO01007570.1-activated-sludge-metagenome-genome-assembly--contig:-NODE-7570-length-10677-cov-9.552721_pt1 | contig 10677 bp, 9 predicted proteins | sample MGYA00238148_ERZ761564 | MGnify/ENA primary metagenome ERZ761564 (study PRJEB28885, sample SAMN05720194) | activated sludge metagenome | isolation source: Anaerobic digester | place: USA...
CGGGAAATAACCATTTTGTTGCACCAATGCCTGCCCTTCCTCGCTGAGGCAATAGTGTAAGAAATGTAGTAATTTACCCTTGGGTTTTCCATCGGTGTATTGAAATAAAGGCCGGATAATCGGGTAGACTCCATTGTGGATGTTTTCCAAACGAATAGGGGAGTATGCAACAGCACCTTCTGTGGAGCTTATGTCCAAAACTTTGACGCCGCGAGCAGTCGTGCCAGTTTTTTCCAGGATGTAGCCTACTCCAACGTAACCAATGCCGTTGATATCAGTTTTGATGGCCTCAACAATTTGCGCAGTGCCATTCATCTGTTTGACTTTGGGGGAGTATTCGGCTTGCAAAATGCTGTCGCGGAAATAAACAAATGTGCCCGAGTTGCTTTGTCGTCCGTAAAGGGATATTTCCTGATCTGGGCCACCCAATTGTTTCCAGTTGTGGATTTTACCCCGGTAAATGGCCCCTAAATCTTGCTTGGAAAGCTCTTTTAGGGGGCATTTTGGGTGTACAACAATCGCAATGGCATCCATGCCCAGTACGGTTGACAAGGGATTTACCCCTCGTTCCTGTGCCAAGAGAAGTTCCTCAGCTTTCATCGGTCGGGAAGCGTTGGCTATATTGGTTTTTCCATTGATCAGTGCAGCGATCCCCGCACCAGAACCTCCTCCGCTTACGCTGATAGAAATGCTAAGGTCTTCCATCATGTAGGTTTCGGCTAAGGAAAGGGCTAAATTGACTTCGGTATCGGAACCTTTAATTATGAGGTTTTCGACTTGACCATGCTGATGGGTGCATGACCAAAGATACGAGCCGAAAAAAAAGACAATGAACAAATGTGAATGCTTTCTCATGATACACTGTGCTGTAAATAAGCAAAGTGTAATATACCCGCAAGGTGTCAACTACAGGTTAAGGAATGGTTACGTTATGGTAAATTGATAAAAATCATTTCGTGAAAGTAAAACTATCTTTCCCATAAGTAAAGCCATACCTTCTCAATGAAAAAAATTACATTTTTTTTTGCCTTAAGTCTTGACATTAGTTTTTTTTCATGTATTTTTGTGTCGTACTAATTGTCCTGCAACGGACAAGTACTTTTTTTACTTTTTTAGACTGATCGAGAGTTGTGCTATCTTCTAGAGTACAATTGATTATATAGGCTCATCTACATACTACATATGTTTGGTTAAATCCAAACGTCATCCACATTGAATCAATGTTGTTTCACTACATTCCAGATAAGTAATTATGCTGGTTAATGTCTCAAAACCATTATACGTTGAACGACTAAACCCGGGTTAATTCCCTCATTTTATTTTTTTGACCATAGACCATTCAGGACGCCGAGAAATCTACAAACCAAAACAAAGATTTAACTTGTACAGGAGGCTGTTTAGGGGAAACCGTGCTGGTATGCCTCCCTAGAAAGCTATAGCTGTTACACTCATTGGTTGGCAATTGGCCAATACCAAAAGGGCAATCTTATACGCTAAATTTTAATCTCATAACATCGTTAACACCAAATTTTTTAAACCATGGGTATTTTAAACTCTTTCAAAAAAATTTTTCCCATCCTTTTGCTGATGGGCATCGTGTTCAGTGCCTGCGATAATGACGACGACGACAAGATCCTGGAACTGGACAAAGTTACCGTAGCGGATTATGATCACGAGGTCGCTTCTGCATGGAACAACGTTTTCCTGGAACTGGAGCGCTATGCCGCGGGATATCGTCCTGGGCCAGCACCACGTGCTTTGGCTTACATTGGTTTGGCTTCTTATGAAGCTTGCGTAACGGGCATGGAAGACCACAAGTCAGTTGCTTCACTGTATCCTGGGCTGAAGCTTCCGGTTGCGGATGCCTCTGCGGAGTACCACTGGCCAACGGTAGTAAACACGCTGCGTGCTAACCTGATGCGCCGCTTCTTCCGCTCTGCCAGCCCTGCACTGTACGAAAAAATCAACACGCTGGAAACGAACCTGGGCAGCAAGTACCGTACCCAAAGCACCGAGGACGTAATCAAACGTTCGGTTGCACATGGGCAAGCGGTGGCGGATGCCATGTGGGAATGGTCAGCAACGGATGCTGTAGGACACGATGCTTACTTGGATCCATTCAAAGGGTACAACTGGGCAGATTACAGCAACAAGCCTGGCCACTGGCGCCCAACGGTACCTGGACCCACCCAGCCGATGTTCCCATTCTGGGGCCGTGCTCGTACCTTTGCGATTGGTGAAAGCGACAAACTTTGCCCTCCACCATTGGCCTACAGTGAGTCAACTTCCTCACCGTTTTTCAACCAGGCCATGGAAGTAGTGGCACAAACGGTAAATGCACCTTACGAAAATATCTGGATTGCCGAGTACTGGAGCGATGACCTGGTTAACCTGACTTTTAGCCCTGGTCCACGTTGGACGGCTATTGCCAATCAGGTGTATGAAAATGAAGATACCGACCTGGAAACTGCCTTGTTGTGTGATGCTAAAGTAGGGATGGCCCTCAACGACGCAGCGGTAGCTTGCTGGCACTCCAAATACTACTACAACGTAGAGCGCCCTGAATCTTACATCAAGCGGATCATCGACCCAAACTGGGAACCCGTACTGGACAATCCATTGAATACCGATAAAGGTTTCAGCCCTCCATTCCCGGCCTATCCTTCTGGCCACTCTACCATGGGTGCTGCTGGTGCCGAGGCTTTGGCCAGCATCTTTGGCTACGACTACGCCATGACCGACCGTTGCCATGAAAACCGCCAGGACTTTGAAGGCCGCCCACGTTCTTTTGGCTCTTTCCAGGAAATGGCTGAAGAAAATGCCTGGTCTCGGGTACCACTGGGTGTACACTTCCGGATGGATTCCGAGCAAGGTGTAAACTTGGGTTACCGTGTAGCCCGCAAAGTGAACAGATTGCCTTGGGATAAATAATTCTACAGGACATTAAAAAATGGATGAATAAGGCTCCTGGTGTAGGCTTTTGGTTGTGCTCAGCCACACCGCCTGCACCGGGAGCCTTTTTTGTTTAAAACAGCGGGGATCAAAGTTTCCCCAAATTCATGATAACATGAACTTTCAGCGAACAATCATATCCAGTTTGGCAGGACTGTTTTTGCTGCTGCTCAATGCCTGTAACAATCCATCTGCGCCCAAAGAGGTGGTGCTTAATCATCCCGATGGAAGCCTGAAGCGGCGCTATACCTTGGTCGATAGCCTGATTGAAGGAGAAATGACGGAATATTACCCTGGCACAGGAGCCCTTCAAGTCAAACGTATTTTTGTAAAAGGAGTACAATCCGGGCGTACCCAATTGTTTTATCCCGATGGGAAACTCAAGGAAGTGCAATACTACCAAAATGGCAAAAAACAAGGTGGGGATACTATTTTTTACCCGAACGGAGATCCTCAGTTTGTCGTGACCTTTAAAGACGGCAAGATGCATGGGCCTATGCGCAAATGGGCCGAGGATGGGAAGCTGTTTTTTGAAGCACGTTACGAACGGGATTCGCTGATCGAGGTGACGAAAAAGATGGAAGCTTTACCGAAGAATGAGTGAGGGTTCGGGGGTTCGAAGGTTCGAGGGTTCGAAGGTTACCTACAAGTTGTAAGCAACCCTCGAACCCCCGAACCCTCGAACCCCCTACCGCATATGTATATCAATAATCGGTATCTTAATCTCGACCCTGGTGCCTAGCGCTTCTCCTGTTTTTTCATCTTTCAGATCAATCGTTAAAACATAGACCTTTTTTTCACGGGAATTGTACAACAATTGCAGGCGCTGCTCGGTGATGGCGGTGCCCCGTGAACGGTGGTTGGTATACCGACCATCGTTGAGGTGCATTAGGCGGGCTTTTTCGCGACCAATCCCATCATCTTCTACCACACAAAGAATGGTGTCTTCATTGTGTAGGGAAAATTCCACTTTAATCTTTCCCGACTCCTTGTTGCGCAGGCCATGTTCAATGGCATTTTCAACGTAAGGTTGTACAATCATGGTGGGTACGCCGGTGATGTCTTCTTCAATTTCGTCGTCCACGGAGATGGTGTAACTCAGGCGGTCTTCAAAGCGCAATTTTTCGTTGATGTATAAATAGTCGCTGAGGAAAGCGATTTCTTTTTCCAAAGACACGACTTCCAGATCGGAGTATTCCAGGCTTTGGCGCATCAATTTGGCAAAGCGGGCCAGGTATTTCGCGGCATTGGTGCTCTCGTTGGAGGTGATGTAGTTTTGGATGGAATTGAGGGCATTGAACAAAAAATGGGGGTTCATTTGTGCCCTCAAGGCTTTGAGCTGCAATTTTGCTGCTTGAAGGCGCAGCAACTCAGCTTCCTTGTGCTGTTTTTCAGCTTCGTATTTTACTTCCAACTCCATACGTTTGCGCTCATTTACATCCTGTTGGTACAGTTCGGCGTTTTTGCTGTGTTCCAACAGGTGCTCATAGGCTTTGGCATACATGCCCAAATGGGCAAAAAAGCCCGCCATGTCTTTGTAAATGCTGGACAAACGTTTGTAATCAGAGGCTTCTTCGGCAAACAACAAGGCCTTGGTGAAATGTTTTTCGGCTTGCACCGTCTTGCCTAATGCACCATAAGCCAAGCCTCTCCAGGACTCAATCAGGGCAAAATTCTCCAGGGCATCCGCTGACATGCCTTTGAATTGGGCCTCGGCTTTTTTGAAAAGCTTGAGGGCGTTTTCGTAGTTTTTGTGCTGTAATTGGCAATACCCTACATTGGCCAGGGCGCTGGCTTTGGCGTAGGGGTTGACGTCTTCGTGGGTTTCAATGGCTTTGAGGAAATAATATTCGGCACTTTCGAGGTTGTTGAGGGCCATAAAACCATTGCCCACATTGAGGTAGTTCCAGGAAAGACGGCTGCGCATGTCCATTGCTTCGGCCATTTCTACCGCTTTCAGGTAGGCTTCGACACTTTTTTCCTGATCGTCATTGCGTTCATAAATGGTGCCCAAACCGGTGTGAATCAGAATTAAAAAGTGGTAATCCTTGAGGTTGATGTAGCTGCCAAATTCGGTGATTTGTTTGTCTGCTTCGATCAACAGTTCAATGGCTCGGGAATAGTTGGCAAAATGCAACTGAACAAAACCTTCCCGGGCGGTATGCCGGGCCCGTAGGCGCTCGTCGGGAAAGGCGCGCAGGAGTTTACCTGCTTTGTCCAGAAAAAACAGGGCTTGATCCATGTCCTGCATGTTGATGCAGGTACCCGCAAAATCAATGTATACTTCGGCTTGTTGTTTTACGTCTCCACACTCTTCAACCAAACCGAGTAATTCAGTGAAATGATTCAAAGAACTGGAATAGTTGTACAATTGATTTTCAACAATGGCCGAATAAAGGTGAAAGTTGAGCTCAACATCGGCATTGGGGTGTGTCCTGATGAGGGCGCTTTGCTCGGCCAGCAGTACCTTGGCTCGTTGGGGATTGGTATAAGTATAGTACGCCAATAGCCGATCCAACAAAATCAAACGTTGATGGGGCGCTTTTTGCTGCTGTAGCTTGTGCTCCAAGCTGCGGATATCATCAATTTGAGGAAGAAGATCGGTCATGACAGGTTTGGGTTTTGCGTTTTGGGGATAGTTGACTATTCATACACAACCTACAACCCAAAACGCAAAACGCAAAACTTTATTAAATGGAATGATTGGCAACGAGTCTACTCACCGTAGGTTCTGCACTCCCTCCTTGCGGTTCGATGGTGATGTTGAGGCTACTGGCATTGGGTAAGTATTTCAATTCCTGGTATTTCTCCAAATTTTCGCTGATCAGGCCAACGCTGAGCATTTTTCCATCTACATCGGCCCAAATCTGGTATTGTTCTTTAGAACTCAATGGCTTTAAACTAAAAGGATTGATCATCGCCTCATGTTTAGCCTCATTCCAATACACCAATGCAGCAGCCTGTGGCGCATTGGCGGTGCCTTCCAACATAACTGGCGTGGTTTGTGGATCTTTGAGGAATGCGATGATTTTTTCGCGGCTTTCGCAAGTGATGAGTTGTCCTTGCAGGGTATGGTTTTCGGCTTGCAGACTGCGCATGCGCAGGGCAGTGAGTCCACAGAGTAGGGCCAAGGCAGCAATGACCCCAATATTTAGCCAGGTGATTTTGCCATGAGTGGCTGCGGTTTGGCTGGAAGGGGGCGCACTCTTTTGATCAATTTCTTGCAATAATTTACCTTTAATACCTGGAGGAGGTGGAATGGCATGTTGTAGTGCATACTGCTCAATGGCCTTACGCATGTCTTCTACTTCTTCACGCAGTTCGGGGTACCTTTCCAGGTATTGGGCTACTACCTCCTCTTCGTTAGGATCAGTAAGCCCCAAAACGTGTTGTTCCAATAAACCAGATGCCAAAAACGTCTCTTTATCCATAGTATTACATGATTAGTAGTAAGCACCACCAAACGCTACTGTACTGAACAGAAAAAACCTTACGCAGTTCACGTAAAGCAATACGAACTCTTGATTTTACAGTTCCCAAGGGAATGTTTAATTCTTCCGTTACTTCCTCCTGGGTATACCCTTTAAAATAAATCAGATCGATGACGTGGCGGTATTTTTCCTCCAGTTTGTTCACCTGGGAGTTTAATCCAATGTGATCGGTTGGAATTTCGGAAAAACCTTCCTGCTGGTTCGGCGCAATCCGGTTCCGCGATTCTTCAGTTCTCAATTTATCAATGGCGGTATTGCGGGTGATGTTGAGCATCCAGGTAAATAGGGTACCCTTGCTAGGGTTGTATGAATGACCTTTTTTCCAAATTTTCACAAAAGCTTCTTGCAACACATCTTCAGCAATCATCTCCGAGCGCACAATTTTGAGCACGATACCATATAATGCAGGCCCATACTGATCGTACAAAGCACCAATGGCTTGTTTGTTCTGCTCTTGGAGCTGCTTTATCATTTGCCCGTCTGGTGCTTGCATATCGAAACCCGGTAAATTGATGCTGAAAGTAGAAGAAGAACAGTAAGAAACAAAAAAGGTTCGGGGGTTCGTAGTTCGAGGGTTCGAAAGTCTGGCATCTCCCCTCGTCCGACTAAACCCTCGAACCCCCAAACCCTCGAACCCTCGAACCCCCAAACCCCCAAACCTTCCGAACTTTTTTCTATCTTCGCCCTGCATTATTCATTACCGCGGCTCATGAACCAAGCATTGTACAAAATTAGAGAAAAAGGAAAATACGGCTTCATTAACCGGCAAGGAGAAGTGGTGATTGAACCACAGTATTACGATGCAGAGGATTTTTTCAATGGCTATTCACGGATCCGGCTCAATGATAAGTTGGTTCCAATGGATCCACTGGGTCGCTTGCTGATCAAACATTTTTTCAACTTTGTAGGCTATTTTGAAGAGGGCCTGGCCAGAGCACAGTTGGTCAATCGCTGGGGGTACATCGACCAAAAATGTAACCTTGTCATCGATGTTCAATACGATCAAGCCGGAGACTTTAGTGGTGGACTAGCTGCTGTGAGTAAAAAAAAGCAGTATGGCTTCATCAACCCGGAAGGGGATTGGGTCGTACAACCCCAATACGAATGGGCTGGAACCTTTTGCAAGGGGCTAGCGCCAGTGGCGTGGAATACTGGCTCTGGGTTTATTGGCCCGGATGGTTTTTTGGCATTTAGTACCCCGTATGAAAAATGTCTGCCTTTTCAAGGAGATGTTTCCACCATTGTGCAGCGGCGCCAGTGGGGTTTGCTCAATCGGGATGGAGCTACCCTCTGTGAACCCCAATACCTATACAAGGAAGGAATCTCAAATGGTGAGTTTTTTGAAGATAGAGCCATCATATGTTGTGATGAACGTTTTGGCTTTCTCAACCGTGATGGCCGTGAAGTCATTGCACCACAATACGTCGCGGTTGGAGATTTTAGTGAAGGATTGGCACCGGTAAAAGACGACAAATTGTACGGGTACATCAATCTTGCGGGGCAGGTACAGCTTGCGCCGCAGTTTCAGGATGCTGATGTTTTTTCGGAGGGTATGGCCGCAGTGAGCATCAAGGGCTCCTGGGGGTACATCAATCGGGATGGAGAATTGGTCATTCCTAGCATTTTTAAACAAGCAAAGCCTTTCAAGAATGGATTGGCGTTGGTAACCTCATCGGGAAGATGGGCTTACATCAACTCAAAAGGAGAACCAGTCTGGGTAGAAGACACAAAATGACCTCAAGGCAATGATGTTTTTTTCGTTTAAAAATGCTATATTTGTAAGCAACAACCTTGAATTAATGATGGAAATACCAACCTTAAAAAGACTGATATCGGTAGAAGAATACCACAAAATGGGAGAATATGGGATTCTTCCAGAGCACGGTGTTGAATTAATTAATGGTGAAATTATTGAAATGAGCCCAATTGGAAGCCTGCATTCATCAAGAGTGAACAAATTGAATGCGCTACTAGCGCAGATTTTGGGAAAATCAGTTATCATCAGCATTCAAAACTCGGTAGTATTGAGCAATTTTTCTGAACCTGAACCAGATATTGCCATTCTTGAATACCGAGCAGATTATTATGCCACCGCTTTGCCTACGGCTGAGGATGTAAAACTTATTATTGAAGTTGCTCATTCCAGTTTTTCCTATGATCGGAAGGTTAAATTGCCTTTGTATGCCGAAAGTGGAATTTCTGAATTATGGATCATTAACCTTGAAAAAGAAGAAATTGAGATATACTGGGAGCCAGCAGGCAATAATTACCGCTTTAGAGAGCTGCTTAGGCCTGGTGACGTTTTAAAAGCGAAGGGTTTAAATTTAGAGCTGGATGTCTCAGAAGTACTATTGTGCTAATATTTAGCAGCACACCGCAATCACGTCCACATTCCCCTTCACCTTTTGCCCAATCGAAACCTTCACATCGGCGTCAAGTGGCAAAAATAAATCGACCCGGGAGCCAAATTTAATGAATCCGTATTCTTGGCCTTGTTCCAAAATTTGCCCCTCTTTTACGTAGTAGCGGATGCGCCGGGCTACCGCCCCTGCAATCTGGCGCAGCAGAATTTCCGCTTTTGCGTTTTTGATCACCACCGTAGTGCGCTCGTTTTCCGTTGAAGATTTGGGATGCCAGGCAACCAGGTATTTTCCAGGGTGGTATTTTGCATATTGCACCGTACCGCCAATGGCTGCTCGGTTGACGTGTACGTTGAGGGGCGACATAAAAATGGAGACTTGTAATCTTTTCTCCTTAAAATATTCGGGTTCCTCCGTTTCTTCAATTACGACGACTTGTCCATCCGCAGGAGCATAAATCCAGCCTTCATTTTTCTGGGCAATATTGCGCTGCGGATTGCGAAAGAACTGCACAATCAAGCCAAAAAAAACCAGGCTCAGGATTCCCAACCAGGGTTGTAACACCGGAATGAAAGTCGCACAAAGTGCATTGATGAGCCCCAGGCCAAGGGTTGCGATGAGGATGATGAAATGGCCTTCGCGGTGAATGATCATAAGTTGAAATGTTGAGGAGTTGAGGAGTTGAGGAGTTGAGGAGGTTGAGGCTGCCGCGAGCGACTCGGTCACCGAGCGGAGTTGAGAGGTTGAGTGTCGCTCGCGGCAGCCTCAACCTCCTCAACCACTCAACTTCTCAACCTTTAATTAAATATCCAAAACAAATAAGCCGCCGAAAAAGGCAGCTGAAACATAAATCCGTCGAAACGATCCAGAAAGCCCCCGTGGCCTGGCAATAAATCACTGGAATCCTTGATGTTGAAACCGCGTTTGAAGCTAGATTCCACCAAATCGCCAATCGATCCAAAGATGATCACGATGACACCCAAGACCATCCAGTGCATCAGTGCCAATTCAGGAAACAGCCGCCATAGCCCCCAGGCTACGATGAGCGTAAATACCGCCGCCCCCAGGGAACCCTCCCAGGTTTTTTTAGGAGAAATTTTTGGGAAAAGTGGAGTTCTGCCCAATTTGGAACCAACCAAATAAGCACTGGTATCTGAAGTCCAGGTCATCAGCATCAAGCCAAGCGGAATATGGAATGAAAAATCGGAGTCAATGAACGCAATGGCATTCAGCAAGGAAAAGGGGATACCAATGTATAATACGGTCAAAAAGATGAACCCAACTTGATGAAAAGCCTGTGTATTGCCTTCGGATAATTCGTAAACGAAAGGCAAAAACAACAAGGGGAAAAAGGTCAACAACATGGGTAGCCAACAATCATCCGAGATAAATCCCAAGTTGAAACCACTCAGCCAAAGATAGGGGAGTAGTCCTAAACCTACCCCAATCGAGCGCCGGATGAAGTTGCTACGGGTTTCTTCATAAAAGGTCAAACCCGTAAACTCCCATAAGCACATTCCCGTAATGGCGCCAAATAGTAAAACAAAAGGAATTTTACCTCCAAAAACACCCCCCAGCATAATCAGTACAAAAACAGTAGCAGTAATTACCCGCAAACGAAGACCGCCCATATTGCCCGGTTTTAATGATTGTGTTTGAAAGTTGAGGAGTTGAGAGGTTGAGGCTACCGCGAGCGACTTTGCGCCTCGGCTTCGCTCGGCGACCATGTCGCTCGCGGTAGCCTCAACTTTCTCAACTCCTCAACTCCTCAACTTTATTCAGGCTACTCAGGTAATATCCTACCACGATAATGACCACAAAACCCAATCCACCTCCCAGCCAATTGGGGCTGTCAATAGCCTGATCTGGACTAA
>ENA-UOWO01007572-UOWO01007572.1-activated-sludge-metagenome-genome-assembly--contig:-NODE-7572-length-10674-cov-5.217064_pt1 | contig 10674 bp, 9 predicted proteins | sample MGYA00238148_ERZ761564 | MGnify/ENA primary metagenome ERZ761564 (study PRJEB28885, sample SAMN05720194) | activated sludge metagenome | isolation source: Anaerobic digester | place: USA...
CTGAGATCTCCCTGTGCGAGCCCTTTGTGCAGCGGTTGGATGTCACTGGTGCATCGATCACCGTCTTCGACAACGCGGGGCGCCAGTCCACCGTCTGCACAACGGACGCAACCGCAACCCGACTCGACGAGGTGCAGTTCGAGCTTGGCGAGGGGCCGCAACGGACGGCCATTCGCACGCGAACGGCGGTGCTGATCGAAGACACGACCAGCCCGGAGTTCACAGAGTTCCCGGGGTTCGCCTCAGCGATTGCCGATCTGTCAGTGCGAGCGATCTTCGCACTGCCGATGGCGATCGGCGCCGTGAGCGTCGGAGTGGTAAGCCTCTACCGCACCACGCCCGGCCCCCTGGTCGCCATCGAACTCGAGATCGCTCGAGCACTCACCGACCGAACCGGCACGCGCGCTGTGCGCCGCGCCCTCGCCGGTGCCGCAGACGAAGCGTCGTCATCCGTGAGCACCCCCGCACTTCGGCGTGAGGTGCATCAGGCCACGGGGATGATTCTGGTGCAGTTGGACACCACCGCGACTGATGCTTTCGTCCGGCTGCGCGCCCACGCCTTCGCGACGGGGCGCGCCATCCAGGCTGTCGCTCACGATGTCGTGACGCGAGTGCTGGACTTCCGCGACCTGCCCTAGTCCTGACGACGACGCAGCAGTCGAGGCACGAGCACGAGGGCCAGGCCCAGGAACCCGATGATGGCAGCTGCGGTCAGCTGAAGGGAGTAGTCGACGGCCACAGCCCCGGTGCGTGCGAGGCTACCCGTGTTGAGCAGGCCGGTCGGACGACCGCTGGATGTAGAGCCTGTGGTACCGCCACCTCCGCCGGTGCCGCCCGATCCCTCTGATGAGTCGACCACGACCACGGCGACCTCACCGTTCTCCCTCGTCGTCGTGGTCGTGACAGTACCCACGGTGGAGGTGCGCACGCACAGCGTTTGGCTGTCAATGGTGTTGTCGTCCAGCGTCACCTCTCCGGTAAGCGCAATGAGACGGCCCTCGATAGTGGCGCCGGTCTGGGCTGCGATGTCGGAGTAGGCCATGAGCGTTCCCGCGAACTCGGCGTTGCTGCCGATGGTTGCCGAGCTACCCACCTGCCAGTAGACGTTGCAGGCCTGAGCCAGTCCGGTGAGAACGACGCGGCTGCCGGCCAGCACGGTCAGGCTCTCGGTCGATGCCTGGAAGATGAACACATCATCAGCAGTCACTCCGTGGATCTCCATGGTTCCGTCGAGCAGCAGGCTCGTCGCAGAGTGGTAGACGCCCGCGAGGTAGACCCCGCCGGCAAGATTGGCAACGATCTCACCGGTGACCGGGGCGAGCGCGACAATGCCGTAGGCCGTTGTGGCATCGGCCATGGCGATTCCTCCCGCGGCATCCGTTCCCACGTGGATCTCGCCGTCGACCTGGCCGATCAAAAGCTGTTGTTCAGTGCCTGCGTACAGGGCAACGTCACCCTCGACCGAGGTTCCCGAAGTCTCGGTGATGGTAGTGGCGGCGATGATCACGTAGTCTTCCGCGGTGCCGAGGAACTCGGCATCACCAGGAGCGTCGGCAGCGTGTGCCGGAATGACCCCCGTGAGCATGACAAGCGCGGACACGGCCACGACCCCCAACGCGGCTAACGCGGATCGTGAAGATAGACGGACAGAAAATGCTGACATGGTTTCCCCCTGCAATAAACATGAACTCGGTTGCACCGATCATGATCAGCAGGGGTGTGCACCCCACGGGTTGTTTCAGCTGGTCCTAGGCTCAGACTGACCTGCGCCGGACGGCATGTCAATAGCATGAGGCGGACTCACAGGTGCTTCGCCACGCCGGTCATAGACTGGTCGGGTGCAAGAAGCGGTGACCGGGGACGACTCGCCGCGGACCGTTGACGCCTCCACACTCCGCCGCGGCGACGTGGATGAGCGGATTGCGCACTCCGCCTTGGGACTGCTGCGCAGCCGGGGACCGGCTGGCGTGAGTGTCGAATCCGTTGCTGCAGCGTCGGGAGTCGCCAAGACGACGATCTACCGCCGATTCGCCAACCGGGACGCGCTGCTGACAGCCGCGGTGACCTCGGCCGCTACCGCAGTTCCGATCCCCTCGGGGCTCACCGCGCAGGACACCGTGCGCTGGGTACTCCGCCACGCGCGGGACACGATCGAGGACGTGGTCGGGAGAGGCACGATCGCCGCCGTGATGGCCGACGCAGACCCGCACTTCACCGAACTGCTGCTCGGCATGATCCGCACGACCACCCGCCCGTTCCGCGAAGACCTGCGTCAGCGGGCGCTCGCGGGCGAGATCCGCGCCGACCTCGACATCGAGCTGGTGATCAGCATGCTCCTCGGAGTGGTCGTGGCCGAGATGATCCGCGGCCGGGCCACTGACGACGCGTGGGTCGAGTCAGTGCTCGGGCTGCTCTGGCCAGCGCTCATGGCGCCGGCCGGGCATCCCTAGCACTGCTCGTCACCCGCTCAGTCGGCGAAGATCTTGCCCGGGTTGAAGTTCTTCTTCGGGTCGGCTGCACCGACCAGTCCGCGCATGACCTTGACGCCCTCGACCGAGATGTCCTGCTCGAGCCACGGCGCGTGCTCGAGGCCCACTCCGTGGTGGTGCGAGATCGTGCCGTGGTTGTCGACGAACGCCTGCTGGATCGCGCTCTTGACCCGGTCGTACTCGCCGATCGGATCCTTGTCGAAGACGAACGCGAAGGTGAAGTACAGGCAGGCACCCGAGTGGTACGAGTGCGACAGGTGGCTCATGATCCAGCCCTTGATGCCGATCTCGTCGTAGGCCTTGTTGGCTGCAGCGTAGACCGCCTCGTGCAGAGCGACGAGCTTCGACCACGGTGCAGCGGTCTCCGAAACATCCCCAGCCGCGCCCATGTCGAGCAGGAAGTCGCGCAGGTAGGGCGTGTCGAACTTCTTCTGGTCGTACAGGATGCCGGGGCCGGTGCCCACGCCCATACCGCCGTGCTTCTTGACGATGGCATCGACGAGCTTCTTCTGACGCTTGGCGTGCGAGACGCTGCCCTCGTAGCCGATGAAGCTGAGGCAGATGTCCTCCAGGGTCCAGCCCTTGGACTTCATGAGGCCGGGCAGCACGGTTCCGGCGAGGAACTTGTCGAAGCCCTTGCGGTCCTTGCTCGTAGCCAGCGAGAAGCCGGTCTCGCGCGCATCGGAGATGCGGGTGATCGACGGAGCCGCGTCGGACTCCGAGATCTCCTGCATCGCAGCGATACCCGACTTCCAGTTCGGGAAGAAGTAGGCGTAGACATCGCGCTTGGCGGGCACCCGGTGCACCTGCACCGTGACCTCGGTGATGACGCCCAGGCGACCCTCGGAACCGAGGATCATCTCGCGCACGCTCGGGCCGCTCGACGTGCTCGGCAGCGGACGCAGCACGAGTACACCACCGGGGCGCACGACGCGCAGACCACGGGCGATGTCGGCGATGTCGCCGTACTTGTCGGACTGCATGCCCGACGAGCGGGTCGCGACCCAGCCGCCGACCGTCGAGTGGGTGAAGGAGTCGGGGAAGTGCCCGATCGTCCAGCCCTGCTTGTTGAGCTGCTCCTCGAGGTCGGGGCCCTGAGCCCCGGCCTCGATGCGCGCGAGACCCGAGTCGGCATCGATGTCGATCACCTTGCGCAGCCGGCCCAGGTCCAGCGAGATGATCGTGCGCTTCTCCTCGGGAAGCGGCTCAAGACTTGAGGCGATGTTGCTGCCGCCGCCGAACGGGATGATGACGGCGTTGGCTGCGACGGCGGCATCCACCACCTGCTGCACCTCGGCCTCGTCGGCCGGGTAGACGACGACATCGGGCGAGCGCTTGATCATGTTGCCGCGAATACGCACCAGGTCGCGCAGGCTCTTGCCGTAGGTGTGGATGACGCGCAGCATGTCATCGGTCGACACGTTGTCTGCGCCGACGATGCCAGCGAGCGTCTTGGTGAAGGCGGCGGTCGCGTTGGACTTGGGCACCTTCAGGTCGGCGAACGCCGGCTCTCCGGCACGCTCCGCCGTCAGCAGGTCAAGGCCCACGGCCTGGAGCACGAACGGCGCGAAACCGGGCTTGTCCTCGTAGTGGAAGCCCACGCCGTCGACGCCCCAGCCCCACCACTTCATGTGCTTGACGGAGGTCATGTCGTTCCCTTCTCTGCGTGCGCCCAACTCGGGTGGGGCTGCACGGATGCGTGGAGTCGGCGAACCTCGTCGGCAAGCCGGTTGGAGAAATCCTCCGCCGTGTCACCCTCGGCGGGAAGCATCGGCGCGCCGAACACTACCGCAACCGGCAGCCGTCCGCGCTTGGGCCAGTTGACACCACGAGGCATCGCGTCACTCGCCCCGACGAGGGCGATGGGCAGGCAGGGCACCTTGGTGGCGATCGACAACGCCGCGGCGCCGTGCTTGAAGTGCCCCATGACGCCCGTCTTGGAGCGGCCGCCCTCGGGGAAGATCAGCAGGGGCACTCGTCGCTCGAGCAGCGAACGGGACGAACCACTGCGCTTGCCCTCGGAGTTGCGCTCGATGGCGAAGGCGTTGAAGAACAGCGTGGTCAGCCACTTGCGCCACTGCACGTCGAAGAAGTAGTCGGCGGCGGCACCCGCGGCAAGGTAGCGCGCCAGGGGCCGGGGCAGCGCGCCGATCACGAGGGGCGCATCCAGATGGCTGGAGTGATTGGCCACGGCGATGAAGGGACGGTCGAGGTCAGCGATCTGGTCCTTGCCATACACGGTGACGCGCACCAACGACCAGACCAGCGGTTTCAGCAGGCCGCGCTGTGCGACGAATCGCACCGTTGCGACAGCCGGAGAATTGAACCGATCCCTCTTCTCGCCCTTGCTCATGCGGTGTCCGCCTTCATGGCTGAAGATTCGGCGCCGCCGGCCGAATCGCTTGGTGACGCCTCGTCGCGTCCCGATGAGATCCCCGCCGAAATCCGCCGCACGGCCGCATTCGGCAGGTGGCGAGCAAACCAGCCGAGCACTCGGTACCGAACAGTGGGTATGCACACGACCTTGCCGCGCCGCGCGTCCCGAAGTGCGATGCGCACGACGGCTTCGGGCTGGGTCCACAGAAAGCCCGGCAAGGAGCTGCGCCGCACTCCCGCACGCTCGTGCCACTCGGTGCGAACCCAACCGGGCAGCACCACGGTGACGCCGATTCCCGTGCCGCGCAGCTCCACGGCAAGACTCTGGCTGTATGCGGTGACCCACGCCTTGTTCGCGGCATATGCCCCGGTGGCCAGATACGTCTGCAGGCTGGAGATGTTGATGATCGTGCCGCGACGACCGCTCATGGCACGTGCGGCCGCACCCCCCAGGACGAGCACGGCTCGACACATGACGTCGAAGGCATGTTCGTGCGCGGCGACATCAGCCGATGCGAGAGCGGTGCGGAATCCCTCACCCGCGTTGTTCACGAGAAGGTCGATCGGATGCTCGGCATCCTCGATTCGCGCGGCAACTCGCGCGACATCCGCACGATCGCTGAGGTCGGCGCTGATCGTCTCGACGTTGATGCCCGAATCGGCATGCAGTCGCTCCGCAGCGGACGCCAGGCGGTCGGGGTTGCGCGCGACGAGCACGAGGTCGTACCCGGAGGCAGCCAGCTGGCGGGCGAATTCGGCACCGATGCCGGATGTGCCGCCCGTGACGAGAGCCGTTGCCATGCTGGATACATTACGCTACGGGCACCGTAGCGATGGGCGGGTAGACTGGGCCGAACTTGTCCCGTTTCCCGGAGGTAGTACGGATGCCCGAACACCAGGAGACGTCTGTGGGCCGCGCTGACTTCCCCGCACCCGACTTCGATGTTCGGGACTTCGCGCGCACCGCGGCCGGCAGCCACCGCGAGTCGATGGACCTCACCGCCTATCGTTCCGCGCCGCTCAGTGACGCCACACTGCGGATCGTCCGGTACCTCCAGATCGTGGAGCGCGCGACGATGACGCACCTGCGCAGTGTGCTCGTGACTGCGACGCACAAGGATGCGCGCATCACCGCGTTCCTCACGACCTGGGCGTTCGAGAAGTACTGGATCGCCGACGCGCTCGAGCAGGTGCTGCTCGCTCACCAGCCCGAGGGTGCCGAGCCGGACCGTTCCCCCTTCCGCACGCCGGTCGAACGCACCATCCGCGAGTCCATCGTCGCCAACATCATCGGCGTTCCCATGATCGCCGTGCACATGACTCTCGGAACCGTCGACGAGTGGCTCACGCAGGCGGCCTACCAACGACTCGTGGCTCTCGACCCGAACCCCGAGTTCGATCGCACCGTCACGACCTTCCTCGAGATCAAGCAGCGTCAGCTGAGCTTCTTCGAGGCCCAGTCCCGTTTCCGTCTCACCGAGTCGCCGCAGGCCCGCAAGCTCGCCCGCAAGCGACTGGCGAAAACGCCGTGGCCCATCGGCGCCAAGGCGGAGCCCGCGCACGAGACTCACTTCTTCTTCGACCACCTGTTCGTCACCGCGCCCGCCCTCGTGGCTGAGCTCGATGAGCGAATCGACACCCTGCCCGGCCAGTCCGGACTCGCCCTCATCCGAAAGGCCGCACGGCTGTGACTCCCACACGCACGACGACCACCCGCACGAAGTCCTCGCCGGTGCTGACCAACGAGCATGTGTTCCTCACGGGCGCGACCGGGTTCGTGGGACAGGCGGTGCTCGAGCGACTGCTGTCGTCGCATCCGGACACCCGCATCTCGATCCTCGTTCGCGGCAAAGGCAGCCAGACCGGCGAAGGTCGGCTCGCCAACCTCATGCGCAAGCCCGTCTTCGCCAACTGGATCGAATCGATCGGTGAGGATGCCGCGGCCAAGGCCATCGCGAAGCGCATCACCGTGATCGAGGGCAGCCTGACCAACGTCGGCACCCTCCCCTCGGATATCGACGTGGTCATCCACGGAGCATCGACGGTGTCGTTCGATCCGCCCATCGATGAGGCCTTCGACACCAACGTCGGCGGCGCACACGGCGTCTACGGCGCCCTGCTGGCCAGCGGCAGCGACCCGCACGTGGTTCACGTCTCGACCGCCTACGTGGGCGGCATCCGCAAGGGCATCGCGCCCGAGGCATCCCTCACCCATACCGTGGACTGGCGGGCCGAGTACGAGGCCGCGAAGTCGGCCCGCACCCGCGTCGAGCTCGAGTCGCGCCAGCCGGAGGCCCTGCGCCAGCACCTCGCGAAGGCGCGCGCCCGTCACGGCAAGACCGGACCGCAGGCCGTGGCGGGTTTCGCCGAGGCCGCCCGCTCCGAGTGGGTGCGTGAGCGACTCGTCGACTACGGCCGCACCCGCGCCGAAAGCCTCGGCTGGACCGACGTCTACACGCTCACCAAGGCGTTCGCCGAGCGGGCCGCCGAAGAGCTGTGGTCGCAGGCGGGCCACCGCCTGTCGGTGGTTCGTCCGTCGATCATCGAGAGCGCGCTGCACCACCCCTTTCCCGGTTGGATCGATGGCTTCAAGGTCGCCGACCCGCTGATCATCGCCTACGGGCGCGGCCAGCTGCCGGACTTCCCCGGCCTGCCCGACTCGGTGCTCGACGTCATCCCGGTCGACTTCGTGGTGAACGCGGCCCTCGCGGTCGCCGCGCGGCCGGCCAAGCCGAACGAGCCCGAGTACTTCCAGGTCGTGTCGGGCAAGAGCAACCCCCTGCCCTTCCATCGCATGTACGAGAACGTCAACCAGTACTTCACCGCCAACCCGCTGCCCGACGAGAAGGGCGACATCAAGGTTCCGCTGTGGCGCTTCCCGGGCGGCCAGAAGGTGGAGAAGGCTCTCGCCAAGCGCGAACACCAGGTGGTGCGGGCCGAGCGGATCATCGAGCGCCTGCCGACGACCCCGCGCACCCGCAAGTGGCTCGACCAGGTGTCCCGCGGCAAGCACGGGCTGAGCCAGCTGCGCGCGTTCACCGAGCTGTATCGCGCGTACGTGCAGACGGAGATCATCTTCGACGACACCAATACCCGCGCCCTGCTGGCCGGCCTTCCGAAGAAGGTGCAGGAGACCGAGGGCTTCGACGTGACCGAGATCGATTGGGAGCACTACTTCCAGGAGATCCACTTCCCGGCCGTGACCACGCTGACCCGCGCGTTCGCCACCCGGCCCTCCGCCAAGACGCGTGGCGCACGGGTGCTCCCGGTGCGCTCCGACGTCGTGGCCATCTTCGACCTCGAGGGCACAGTGCTCGAATCCAACTTGGTCAAGCAGTACCTCCAGCTCTGGGCGGGAAGCGTGCCCCGGTCGCGGGTCGCGCACGATCTCGCGAACTTCACCTTCTCGCTGCCCAAGTACCTCCGCGCCGAGCGGCGCGACCGCGGCGAGTTCATCCGCACGTTCATGCGTCGCTACAAGGGGTTCAAGGTCAGCGAGATCGAACGCCTGGTGCGCGGCAGCTTCGGTCGGGCGATGATGCGCCGCGCCCTGCCCGACGCCCTGCGGCGAGTGCAGGAGCACCGGGATGCCGGTCACCGCACCATCCTCGTCACCGGCACCATCGACCTCATGGTCGCCCCGTTCGTCCCCTACTTCGACGAGGTCGTCGCGGGCCGCATGCAGGAGAAGGATGGCGTGCTCACCGGCTTCCTGGCCGACCCGCCGCTCGTCGACGAGGCCCGCGCCGCGTGGCTGCGCCACTACGCCGACCAGAACGGCTTCAACCTCAGTCAGTCGTACGGCTACGGCGACAGCCACGCCGACCTGGTCTGGCTCCAACTGCTCGGCAACCCCAGCGCGGTCAACCCCGACATCCAGCTCTACCGGCACGCGCAGGAGAAGCGCTGGAATGTTCTGGATTGGAAGCGCCACCCGGCGGCAGTTCGACAGGTTCAACGCCTAGAATCCGAGAAACAGACCCCCACGGAAGGAGGCGGGACCTCTCTCGAGGAGAGCCCCGCGGCATCCCATGGCATTTGATATCGACAACTACACCGCCACGTCGACGAGCGTGATGTGGGGTGACCTCGACTTCGGCGACTTCGAGACCAACCCGCTGCCCGAGTCCACGCTGCGCAGCCTCCGTTACATGTGCGACATCGAGTACCACACGGTCTGCTACCTGCGCGACCTTCTGGTGACGCCCTCGCACAAGGAGGCGGATGTCTCGGCCTTCATGACCATGTGGAACCGCGAGGAGTTCTGGCACGGCGAGGCCCTCGCCGCCGTGCTCGGCGCGCACGGCATCACCGTCGACTTCGACGAGCTCAAGGCCACCCGCCTCAAGCTCGGCTGGAAGGATCGGCTCGACCCGATCAAGCAGTCGCTGCTGGGCAACATCGTCGGCAAGGACTTCATCGCCGTACATATGATCTGGGGCGCCGCGAACGAGTGGTCGGCCGTCGCCGCCTACAACCGCCTTGCCGAGCTCGAGCAGCACCCGGTGCTCGCCGTGCTGCTCAAGCGCATCGCCAAGCAGGAGGCGCGGCACGTAGCGTTCTACGCCACCCAGGCGCGCGAACGCCTCGCCAAGAGCAAGAAGGCTCAGGTGCTCGCCCGGTTCGCCCTGAAGAACGCGTGGGGACCAGTCGGATCCAGCGTCATGGAGCCCGCCGAGGTCACCCACGTGATGGGCCACATCTTCGCTGGCGAAGAGGGGCTGCGCGAGATCCGCAAGCTCGACGAACACATCTCCCGGATGCCCGGGCTCGAGGGTCTCACGATCGTGGAGACCTCCATGAAGAAGTACGGCGTCTCGGCGGGCGCCGCGGCCTGAGTTCTCCTCCTGTATCGTCAAACTCGTGAGCGTACGAGTCGAGCGGGTTGACCTTCCTGGTATCGGCGTGCGCAATGACGTGATCACCGAAGGCGGACGACGCGTCAGCGTGGTATCGCTGCGGTCGGGCGAGCGCGATCTGGCGCTGTTCGACGCCGACGACCCTGATGCCAGCACTGACTCGATCGCCCTGACCGACGACGAGGCCGCGGCGCTCGCGGAGGTGCTCGGGGCATCCCTCAGTCTCAGTCGGGTCACCGGCCTGGGCACTCGCGAGATGGGGCTGTTCACCGAGGAGATCACCCTGCCCACGGGATCGGGCTGGGTCGGCCGGCAGATGGGCGACACCAAGGCGCGCACGCTGACCAGTTCATCGATCGTGGCGATCGCTCGCGGCACTCAAGTGATCGCATCCCCCACGCCGACAGAGCTTCTCGAGCAGGGTGACGTGATCGTCGCCGTTGGCACACGAAAGGGTCTCGACGCACTGGCCAAGATCATCGACCGCGGACCGGGGTAACCCCACCGATGCACGAGACGACCGTACTGCTCATCGAGGTGGGAGCCCTCCTACTCGTACTCAGCCTGCTCGGTCGCCTCGCCCTGAGGGTGGGCATCTCCCCCATTCCGCTGTACTTGCTCGCGGGACTCGCCGTAGGTCACGGCGGGTTCCTGCCGTTCGACGCGAGCGAGAGCTTCTTCGAAGTCGGATCGCAGATCGGCGTGATCCTTCTGCTCGCCATGCTGGGTCTGGAGTACTCCGCGGAGGAGCTGCTATCCAGCCTGAAGCGCGCGCGCGTCGCAGGTCTGATGGACGGGCTTCTCAACGCGGTGCCCGGCGCTGCCTTCGCCCTCATCATGGGCTGGGGATGGCTCGCCGCCGTCGCTCTCGGTGGCGTCACCTGGATCTCGTCATCGGGCGTGATCGCGAAGGTGCTGCGCGACCTCGGCCGGCTCGGCAACCGTGAGAC
>ENA-UOWO01007576-UOWO01007576.1-activated-sludge-metagenome-genome-assembly--contig:-NODE-7576-length-10667-cov-24.985865_pt1 | contig 10667 bp, 8 predicted proteins | sample MGYA00238148_ERZ761564 | MGnify/ENA primary metagenome ERZ761564 (study PRJEB28885, sample SAMN05720194) | activated sludge metagenome | isolation source: Anaerobic digester | place: USA...
ACCGGCTTCGGAGAAGCCTAACATTTGTAGAAGCCCAGCATTTTTACAAATCAACATCTTCACAAACCCAATATTTAAAATTTAGAGGTGTCGTCTGCGAGGTACGAGCAGGTGACACCTCTAAATTTGTAAAACCCCGTTTCTGAATTATCGCTGTATCATCACCCGCACCGTCTGTTGCCTGCCGGCATGTTCCAGGGAAACGAAATACGTACCCGCAGGCCAGGAGGCCGACTGGAAAGTGTACTGGCCGGCAGTCGTCGGCAACTTCTGTTCCGCCACTGTTTTTCCAGGCACATCGGTGACACGCAAGGTAATATCCGAAGGCAAGGCGGCATTTTCCCAGGAAACATTGACCGCATCGCTGGCGACAGTGGGTATTACCCGAAGTTTAAAAAAGGCTTGCAGTTCAGTGGTGTTTACCGAGCATAAATTATTGAAAACCAAAGTAGTATCGTTGAGTAGCCGCACATAACGGACTTCCTGTCCGCCGCCAATACCATCGCTGCAGTCTACAGTAATTTTGTACAGGCCTTTGAATCCGCGCATTTCCAACGCACCGTTGTTATCCGTAAACCCGGCGGCATTGGTCCACCATTGGTTAAAAACCTGATCGATAAATGCCTCGCCGCCAGGTTTCAGGCTCCAGTCTTCATTGAAAATCGGCGCATTGTGCGTCCAGTGCGCGCCGTCCCAGAATCCCCACATCAGGAATCCTTTCATACTGGGATGTGCGAACGTGATGGTCAGAATATCGCGCATATAATCGGCCTGCGTCTGGGCGGGCACCAGTTTATCGATGTCATATTCCGTTACCTTGGCTTCGAGGCCGTAGGCGTTCCAGAATTCGTCATAAATTTCTTTTACCCTTGGAATACCCGTAGGCGATGCCGAAAAATGCCCCTGAAAGCCGAGCCCTTCCACCGGAGCGCCGGCAGCCAGTAGTTCGTCGATGCGGCTACGCCAGGTAGCGATGCCATTGGTGGGCGAGTCGCCTTGTTCGATGGCCACGTAATCGTTGAGGTAGAGTTTAGGGCCGGGGGCGAGGGAATCAGCCTGTTTGAAAATTTCGGGGTACAATTCGCGGCCCGTGATATAGCCCGGCGTTCCGGCGAAGTGATTTGCGTAGTCGTTGTTGGTAGTGATTTCGTTCAGCACATCCCAGTCGGTCATTTCGTTTCCGACACCCGGATAGGTGAGAATATCTTCGATGTGGGCGCGCATGCGGTTTTTGATGTATGACGGCGAGGCGTTTGCATTGATATCGCCGGGCGAATATGCCCAGCCGGGCCATGCCAGGTTGTGGCCGCGGATACTGATGCCGTGGTCGTGCAGCCACTGCACATCGTCGGCGATTTCGGCCTGACTGCTATACCAGTGCTGTTCCCAGCCGGGCCATTTGAGGTCGTTTTCAAAAACCACTTCGTTGAAACCGTGTCCGAGGCCATCGAGATCAAGCAGTTTTTGTTCGTAGGTAGCATCGTAAGCCGAGCCGCCGTTGAATTTATTGCTGATGACGGCGGTGCCGAATTTGAATTCGTGTTGCTGCATTTCTGCCCACACATTCACGTTCGGTGCGGGCTGTCCGTTTTCGTCAAAAACCTTCACTGTGAGGTTGGCTTGGCGGATCTGTTCGATACTCTGCTGGGCATCGGCGCGCCAGGCGGCATCGGGTTCCTGTCCGGGGTAGGTGTCGTTGTTGAGCAGCACCGGCAACTGAGTATAAAACACCGTGTTTTTATAATTCAGGCAGGCCGCGCCGCCAATCTCGATACTCTGGTTCATGAAAGCCAGGTGCAGTCCGATGTTCAGCGCACCGGCAGCATAGGCAGCCTGCGACTCAAACGGCACGGCGAACATTTTCCATTCATTGCCGACGTTCACCGTAGAAAAGACTTCTTTAAAATAGGTCACGTTGTTTTCCGCGAAAATGCTGACTTTGGCATTGGGCGTAATACTGCGCAACCAAAAGATTATCAGGCACTTATCGCCGGCTGAAATAGCGCCCGTATTAGGATACAAGTGTCCGGCATCCCAGGGGTTGGTTTGTTGTACCACGTCTCGGCGGCGCGCCTGGGTGAAGGGTTGCCCCGTAGCCGTGAAACTGGCCGTAGTGCCGCCGTAATTGACCGAACCCGCCAGCGTGGCCGTTTCCGTATTGGGCAGCGTCCATTGCACAGGAGCGGGAAGGGAGTAGGTCGTTTGCAGGAGGTTGTCCAGATTGGTGTGGTAAACATCCTGTGCAGTGAGGAAGCGGCTGCAGAGCAGTAAAAGGAAGAGTGTATTTTTCAGCATGGCGAATTGTTTGAACAGGATTTACCTGATTTTAAAGGATTGGAAGGATCTCAAGGCTACCCACAAAAATCCTTCTAATCCTTTAAAATCCGGCCAATCCTGTTCAATAACTTATTTCAGGCGTAATATGTTTCCCTGGTGGTAACACGAGCGGCAGCGTGGTTCGTACTGCTCCTTTTCACCGAGCAAAACAACCGAATCGCCCTCCGCCAACCGGTAAGAATGGGTAGCCAGGTTGCCGCAGTGCACACAAATAGCGTGCACCTTGGTGACGTATTCGGCAATGGCCAGCAGCGCCGGCATGGGGCCGAACGGAATGCCGCGATAATCCATATCGAGGCCGGCAGCGATGACGCGTACGCCGCGAAGCGCCAGTTGCTGGCATACGTCGGGCAGGTCTTCATCAAAAAACTGCGCTTCGTCGATACCCACTACGGCCGTATCCGCACTGATTTTAAGCAGTTTGGACGAGTGGTCGATAGGCGTTGCCAATACGGATGTGGTATCGTGCGACACAATAGCGATTTCGTCGTAACGGGTATCGATACGCGGTTTGAAAACCTCCACGCGCATTTCGGCAATCTTGGCGCGTTTCAGGCGACGGATCAGTTCTTCCGTTTTTCCGGAGAACATACAACCGCAAACAACTTCTATCCAGCCGCTGCGCTGGCCTTTAAAATGTGGCTCGAGAAACATGACGAACGTATATTTGAGCGCTGCCCGCATTTAAATTTTCATTTTAAAACCCTGACTATCAAGGATTTAAAATAAAAAATAAAATAAGAACAGGGATTTATGGCAGTAATTCTTGAAATTCGCCGGTGAAAATAGATAGAACTACCCTCCTATAACAAATGGATTTACATAAAACGAAATTTTACCTGGACAAACTGAACCGGGAGTACGCCCGGATGAGTAAAGATCCTGACACCATTGTTCGCATCGACGTGGACATTATGGCCTCTTACGTGCGTGAACTGTACGATGCCATTCTGACGGATTCGGCCGCTCCCGTATTCAAAACGGAAACGACGCCGAGCCGCAAACCCGCCGTTTCCAAGCCGGCTGTCGTAGAAGAGCCGCCTGCGCCTGCACAGGCACAACCGGTAGCACCACCGCCGCCGCCGGTTTACGAACCTGCACCGCCGCCGCCACCTCCGCCGCCGCCGGTTTACGAACAGGCCGCCCCTCCCCCACCGCCACCGGTGGTAGAAGAAAAACCTGCTCCCGCCGCACCGCCGGTTGTAGTGGAGCCCAAACCGCAACCCGTCGTTGCCTCGCAAAGCACCGACCCGTTTCCGTCGGGCGTAGAAACGCTTTTCGAAGAACGTCAGGCAAAAGAGTTGTCGGATAAACTTTCCGAATTACCGATTCCCGACTTAAAAAAAGCCATTGCGCTGAACGACCGCCTCTTGCTGACCCGCGAACTTTTTGCGGGCGACGGCCAGGCATTCGAAACAACGATCGCGGTGCTCAACGGATTTACGAATTTTTCCGAAGCCAAAAATTACCTGGTCGACAATTGCGTCATTCGTTACGGCTGGCTGGATAAAAAGCGGGTGGAAGAAGCGAAGCAGTTTATCCGGTTAATCCGGCGGAGATATAAGTGAGGTTGATGGGTTGATGGGTTTATAGGTTTATGAGTTTATTGTTTGAGGGGTTGAGGAGTTTATTGTTGAGGGTGGAGATTCATGGCTTCCCGATCAACCTGATGGATTAAACGCTACCCCCATAAACCTATAAACCCATAAACCTATAAACCCATAAACCTATAAACCCATAAACCTCTCAACCCCTCAACAACCAACAACAATTTACATTTCAAATAAACAATACAGACAATGAGTGCAATCCGTGAAGTAATTGCTCGTGAAATTCTCGATAGCCGGGGAAATCCCACCATCGAGGCAGAGGTATGGACAGAAACAGGTTTTATGGGCCGCGCGGCCGTACCAAGCGGCGCCAGCACCGGTGTGCATGAAGCGGTTGAATTGCGCGACGGAGACGCCGACCGTTACCTCGGACGCGGAGTACTCCATGCGGTAAAAAACGTGGAGCAGCAACTCCGCGAACAACTGATCGGACAGGAAGTGACCGACCAGATCAAAATCGACCGCCTGATGATCGCCCGCGACGGCACCCGGAATAAAAGCAAGGTTGGCGCTAATGCTATCCTTGCCGTAAGCCTGGCCGTAGCACGCGCCGCTGCCGAAGAACTCGGTCAGCCGCTGTACCGCTACCTCGGCGGCGTGAATGCGCACGTGCTGCCGGTACCAATGATGAACATCCTCAATGGCGGCGCACACGCCGATAATGGTATTGATTTTCAGGAGTTTATGATCATGCCTGTTGGCGCCAGTTCCTTCCGCGAAGGCCTGCGTATGGGTGTTGAAGTTTTCCACCACCTGAAAAGTGTACTGAAAAGCAAAGGTTACGCAACCAACGTAGGTGACGAAGGCGGCTTTGCTCCGGGCATTAAAAACAACGAAGAAGCCATCCAGATGGTGATGACGGCTATCGAAAAAGCAGGCTATCGCCCGCTGGAAGATATGGTGATCGCAATGGATGCGGCCGCTTCGGAGTTTTACGACGCTGAAAAAGGCGAATACGTGTTCAAAAAATCCACCGGCGACCGCTATTCCTCCAAAGACATGGTGGCATTCTGGAAAGACTGGTGCAACCGCTACCCGATCTACTCCATCGAAGACGGCTTTGCCGAAGACGACTGGGCCGGCTGGAAACTTCAGACCGAAACACTCGGCCACCGCATCCAACTGGTCGGCGACGATTTGTTCGTGACGAACGTGGAGCGCCTGCAACGCGGTATCGACGAAAAAATCGCCAACTCCATCCTGATCAAGGTGAACCAGATCGGCTCGCTGACAGAAACCATCGAAGCCGTACAACTGGCTACCCGCCACGCCTACACTTCGGTCATCAGCCACCGCTCCGGTGAAACGGAAGATACGACCATCGCCGACCTGGCCGTGGCACTGAATACCGGCCAGATCAAAACCGGTTCCGCTTCCCGCTCCGACCGGATCGCCAAATACAATCAGTTGCTGCGCATCGAGGAAGAACTGGGTGATGCGGCTACGTATTTGGGTAAATCGATTTTTGGTTTATAGTTATTGGTTATCGGTTATTAGTTATTAGGGGTGGTAAGGGACCATCTCAACGCAAACTTGGCATCACTTATTCTGAAGCCGAGGATATGTTGAGATGGTCCCTTACCACCCCTGATAACTAATAACCGATAACCAATAACCCTACCAGGAATTCCCCGGATACGTCCGCTGCAAATGCTGCATTTCCGCCAGCATAAAGCCCAGGTATTCGGTATGCACGCCGGTTTTCCCGCCTTTTTGCATCCAGGTTCCGGACGGCAGTTGCAAGGTGGCTTCGTTCAGAATATCGGCCACCTTTTTCTCCCATAAGGGTTTGATTTTCAACAAGTCGTATCCGACACCCAATTCGGCGGCCCACAGGTCGGCGGCGCTGGGCGTAGTCAATTCGCCCGTGAACGGCCAGAGTTCGTCTACGGCTTTCTGGATCTTTTGTTTACTCACCTCCGTGCCATCGCCGAGGCGCAGCATCCATTCGGAAGAAAAGCGCAGGTGATAGGTCACTTCCTTGAGCGATTTTTCGGCAATAGCGGCCAGTTGAGCGTCCTTGCTTCCGAGCAGTGCCTGATAGTGGTAATAGTGCCAGGTATCAAAAAAGAACTGACGTGCGATGGTGAACGCCCAGTCGGTATTGGGTTGTTCTACCAGCAGCACGTTGCGGAACTGGTGTTCGTCGCGGAAATAAGCCAGGTCGTCTTCGCTGTGGCCCTTTCCTTCTATCTCACCGGCATGGGTGAGCAGCATACGTGTTTGACCGAGCAGGTCGAGCGAAATATTGGTCAGCGCGATATCCTGTTCGAGCACCGGGCCGTGGCCGCACCACTCGCCGAGGCGCTGGGAAAGGATCAGTGCGTTGTCGCCGAGTTGGAGCAGGTATTCGAAATGCAGATTTTCCATAACAGCGGCTTACATGTGTTTGACTGCGTCGGGCAGATCGTAAAAAGTCGGATGGCGGTATACTTTGTCGTTTGCGGGGTCGAAAAATGCTTCCGCGTCTTCGGTAGAAGCATGGATGTGAGCCGATTCGACGACCCAGATACTTACGCCTTCATTGCGGCGGGTATAAACGTCGCGGGCGTTTTCGATGGCCATTTGCGCGTCGGAGGCATGCAGGCTACCCACGTGTTTGTGGCTCAGACCTTGTTTGGAGCGGATGAATACTTCCCAGAGGGGCCAGTCTTTCATAGAAGTGAGAAGTGAGAGTGTGAGAAGTGAGAGATTGGCATTTGCTGGAATGGGCAATTCCAACAAATGCGGAGCCGGATCTCCGTTATGAGTGGTGGTTATGAATAAAACAGACAAATTCCCCGGCAGCAAAATACCTGTTTCAACGTTAGAGCGTTGCAAAGGTAATTTGCTGCACGCAAACACAGATTGATCTTCTTACTTTTGCAGCCGTCTTTCTCAAATTTTCCACACAAATCCTTGACTATGAAATTGAAATGCGTTTTTACCCTGTTCCTGGCTGTTGCTTCGCTGTCGATGCAGGCGCAATTGCGGTACGGATTTAAAACAGGCCTGAATTTCGCGACGATAAAAGGTGATTCAGAACTGGGCGCCAATGGGAACAATCTGGAATCCTGGAAAAACGCGACCGGTTTTCAGATCGGCATTACGCTGGGTTATCCGATAACGGACAATTTCGGGGTGCGCGGCGAACTGATGTACTCCAAAAAAGGTACCAAGTACACGTTCGACGGCCCTTCCTACAAGTTTTTCCGCAATGCTACCACCACCAAATTTACCACCGGAAACGCCCGATACCTGGTGAATATCAACAATTCCTACCTCGATATTCCGATCATGGCATACGGCCGCTGGGGCGATTTTGAAATTTCGGGCGGCGTATACGGCGCTTTGCTGCTGCAATCGGTCGGTGAAGGTGCGCTGACGTATTCCAACGCCATTTCGGTGGTACCGCCGAATAATCCGGTATCTGAATTGAAGATAAACCTGTCGTACAACTACCGCAAGGACGATCCGGGCGAAGGGCTGGACGGTGAAACGGTGAGCGTGCAAGTCGATGCCGCCAAATTCGACGTAGCCAAAACCCAGGGCGCCTATTACGACTACACCGAAGATCGTGGCAGCCTCTACAACTCGTTCGATTACGGCCTCGTAGGGGGTGTTTCCTACTACATCGGTCGGGCGCTGTACCTCAGTGCGCGGGTGCAATATGGCTTGTCAGACCTCACCAAAAACGAGGCGGATCTGGCCAAGGGATCCGTCAACGACGACCTCACGTTGAAATACCGCGACGACAAGGACCGTAATTTTGTAATCCAGGCTTCGGTTGGTTTCAGTTTCTAACCAATTTCAAGGGGCGTTCAGTAGCATGGCACACTTTTTTTGCCGCAAAGTTGCCGCTCCATGCATATAACTAACTGACCACGCCCCTTTCACACAATTTTACCCTTACTCAAATGCAACGCAAACCAATTCTACGTCTGCTACTACCCATCCTCGTCATGGCAAGTATGTGGTCGGCATGTAATAAATCCGATTTCGACCAACTGGATTTGGCCGATCATAATGCGGAATTTGCTTTCCCGCTTTTTAACACCACGCTCGGTCTGGACGATCTGCTGTTCAAAGTATTGAACGACACCCTGTCGGGTGACACGCTGTTTATCAACCCGGACAATACCATGACCCTGTACTACACAGGCGACGTGGCGGAAAAACCGGCGTCCGATATTTTCCAGACGTTCCCCAGCGGCCCGGCGCCGATTCCAGATACTTTGTATCAATATCCGTTCAATTCTCCGGACGGCGTCACGATCCGGGATGCCCTTTTCAAAACCGGCATGATCAATCTGGTGATTTTCAACAACACCGGCCAGAACCTCACCGGCACTTTTACGGTCGAGCAGATCAAAAAAAACGGCCAGAAACTGACGATTCCACTGAATGTTCCTAACAACCCTGTTTTCCCGTACAGTTCGCCCATTTTCGACCTGACCGGCTGGAGGGCCGAATCGGAAAATAACGAACTGACTTTCCGCTACGAACTTTACACGCCGGACGGCGTGCGCGTAAAAATCCCGGAAGTATCGCCCGGTATTTCAGGTGTGCTGGTCGTGTTTCAGAATCTTACGCTGTCGTACCTCGAAGGTTACTGGGGTTATTCCTCGTACCCGCTGACTCGCGACACCATCGAAATCGATATCAACCAGACCGACCTCGACGGCGGTATCACTATCGTAAATCCGAAAGTGACCATGCTGATCGCCAATTCCTGGGGATTCCCGACACGCGGCTACATCAAATACCTGAGTTTCATCGGCCAGAACGGCGAGGAAATTCCGTTGATCACCTCGGCATTTAACAACGACAGCACCATCGATTTCAATTATCCGCATTATCCGAACGAGATCGGACAAACCAAGTACACGGAAGTGACGCTGGACGAGAACAATTCCAACATCGCCAGCATTTTTAATTCGCAGCCCACGCGTTTGATTTATGAAGTAGAAGGCATCAGCAACGCCGAACACGACCCGACTGTCATCGGTTTCCTCACGGATACCAGCAGCATCAAACTGGGTGTGCGGGTAGAACTGCTGCTCGAAGGCACCGCCAAAAATTTCGGCGCGGAACAGGAAATGGATCTGAATTTCGGCGAATACTCCGACCTGGATACTTCCAAAATTCAATCGGTGGAATTCAAACTCGTTACGGAAAACAGCACGCCCATCTCGGCGGATATGCAGATCGTTTTCCTGAATGAAGCAGGTCAGGCTGTCGACTCGCTGTTCACCGACGGCGCTAAAGTGATCATGCAATCCGCACCGATCACCAACGGCGTCGCTTCCGGTACCACGCGTGAAGAGAATTTCATACAGATGTCGGCCACGCGTTTCGACCGTATCCGGCAGACCAAAAAAGCCGTGCTGAAAACATCATTCACCACCGCACAGGGTGGAACCGTACCGGTAAAATTGCTGGCGACCAACAAAGCAATTGTGAAAATGGGTATCAAGGTGAAAACGCGGTATTAACCTTCAAAAAGTACAAAACGATGAAAATCAAATATATAAGCGCTCTTTTAGTACTCCTGGCTGCCGCAAAGGTGAACGCGCAGCAGGAAATGATGCTGAATTCGCTGCAAAACCTCTGGCACAGCAACACCTCCACCAATCCGGCTTTTTTTCCGGAAAATAAACATTTTGTGATCGGCCTGCCTGCGTACAGCATCGATGCGGCGCATTCCGGCGATCTGACGTACAAAGACATTTTCAGAAAGGATGGCGACCGCACCATTGTCGATTTTGACAATGCGATCAGCAAACTCGACCCTGAAAACGACCTGAATTTCGACCAGCGGCTCGAAACGGTTTCGTTCGGATTTCGTTCGCCGAATAACAAATGGGGTTTCCAGTTGGGTCACGCCATCGCTTTTTCCGGCGCCCTTACTTATCCGAAAGCGCTGCCCGAATTGCTCTGGAACGGCAACGCGTCGTACATCGGCCAAACGGTGGAAATCGGCTTGCAGGCCGACATCGCCGACTGGCACGAATGGAGCGTGGGTGTGATGCGCCAGTTTGGTCCGCTGAACGTAGGCGTACGCGCCAAATACCTCACCGGCATCAGCGCCCTGCGCACCGACGACGATCGCCACAGTATGTCGATCTACACCGATCCGGACATTTACCAGTTGACGCTGAAAACGGATTATGCGTTTTATTCCTCCTCAATCATTTCGGCTATCGATACCGCCGACCTGGGTTTCGATATCACACTGGATGCGCTGGGCAATAAACTGCGTTCCAAAAACAACGGCATCGCATTCGACCTGGGCGGCGTACTGAAAGTGGGCGAGCGCCTTACCCTCGACGCCAGTGTGATCAACCTTGGCGGACTGATCAAATGGAAAAACGATCCGCGTTATTTCCAGAGTAAAGCCGAATACACGTATTCCGGCTCTACCATTCCGGGCGAAGACATCCTCAACGGCTCCGACAGCCTCGATTTCGATACCAAACTGGATACGCTGAACGATATTTTCCGTTTCAGCCAAACGGCTACCGATGCCATGGAAACGCGTGCTCCGATGCGGATTTACGTCGGCGGCACATTCGAACTGACGAAACACTGGTCGGTCGGACTCACCGTTTTTCACCAGAAAAAAGACCGCGATAGTAATACGGCCGTGGGCGCAAGCGTACGCTGGCTGCCACTGAAATGGCTGTCGCTGGGCGCTATGTACGGCGTGAACAACCGTTCGGCTGCCAACCTGGGCTTTCA
>ENA-UOWO01007577-UOWO01007577.1-activated-sludge-metagenome-genome-assembly--contig:-NODE-7577-length-10667-cov-4.540709_pt1 | contig 10667 bp, 10 predicted proteins | sample MGYA00238148_ERZ761564 | MGnify/ENA primary metagenome ERZ761564 (study PRJEB28885, sample SAMN05720194) | activated sludge metagenome | isolation source: Anaerobic digester | place: USA...
CAGTTCATAGCCGTTGTATTCCTGACCATAAAACGGCGACCGCTCATCTTCGGCAGGGTTGTAGAGTTTATCCCATTTGTAAAAGGGCTCGATTTCGTGCATATCAGGAAAGAGCCCGTTGGCCCTGAATGGCGGCTTCCACCGATCCGTATTTTACCAGCAATTCGTTGGCGGCGTTTTCTTCCAGGCCCAATGCCTCGGCCAGCATTTTGGTTCCCCGGATCCGGAGTTTGTCGTTGCTCAGGTGCATGTTGGTCATCTTGTTGCCCCGCACTTTCCCCAACCGGATCATCGTGCAGGTAGTGAGCATATTAAGTACCATTTTCTGTGCGGTCCCGGCTTTCATTCGGGTACTGCCCGATACCACTTCCGGCCCCACCACGACTTCCACCGGAAAATCGGCTTCGGCTGCCACCGGACTTCCCGGATTGCACACAATACATCCGGTCGCAATATTTCGCTGGCGGCACCAGGCCAGTCCTCCGACAACATAAGGAGTCCGTCCGGAAGCGGCGATGCCCACCACAATGTCTTTATCGCAGATCTGGTGTTCCTGTAAATCGAGGGCCGCCAGTTCGGTGTTGTCCTCGGCATTTTCTACGGCTTTGCGGATCGCAGAGTCTCCACCTGCAATGAGTCCGACCACCATTCCATGCGGTACACCATACGTTGGTGGACATTCGGATGCATCCACAATTCCAAGGCGACCTGATGTACCAGCACCAATGTAAAACAACCGGCCACCTTCCTTCAGACGGGACGCGATGGCTTCCACCAGCAACTCAATTTCCGGCAGCACTTTCGATATGGCAACCGGGACAGAGTGGTCTTCTTTGTTGATGATTTTCAGCAATTCCAGGGTCGGAAGCTGGTCAAGCGTGGTGTACGAGGAGGCAGATTCGGTGATGTTTTGCATAGGCCAAATATAAACCCGGAATACAGATTTGGCAATTGATTGGGAATCTGCCTTGCATTTAATCCACCTTTCGTTTGGGTTGAAACTGTATGGGAATTACCACAGAGAGTTGAGTCTCAATTTTAAACTCTGCGTTTCTCTGCGAACCCCCTCTGTGCTCTCAGCGGTTCCTGCATTTTTTTGAGTCATTTCAATTCAAAATCAGAATTTCCCGAAAATGAAAATCACCAGAAACGGAAGGGCAAAAAACAGAATCAGCAATGACCCAAACGCAAAGGCCATGCTTTTCTGCGCCATAATACCCGACCACCGGGAAATATTAACGGTCAGGTCCCTTACACTTTCAAACGGATAAAAAATGAGTACCCCTAACACATTGTACAACAGGTGACAAAGGGCAATGGCCAGTCCGGCTTCGGATCGACCAATCGCCGCCATCAGAGCCGTGACCGTGGTTCCGACATTGGCCCCCAGAATAAAAGGAAAGAGTTTTTTGGGCGAGATTTTCTCGGTAGCGGCCAGCATCACACTCAGGGACGAAATTACGGTAGAGGAATGAATCGCCGCTGTTACGCCAGTGCCGGTCAGCAATGAAACCAACGGATTGCTGAACGCACGGGAAATGGTGTTGCCCCGGTCGCCCCGCAGCATCAGATGACGAAACAAAGCCGTGAGAGAAAAGATGCACATGAACAGCAGGATAAGCGAAAACACCAGGATGCCCAATGGTTGTCCGGAAGCGACAGAGGTAAAGAAATGGGCAAAGGGCGCCACAAAAACATCATTGAAAACAAACCAGCCTTCGCCTATGGTGCCCCAGTTGCTCAGGTGCGTGGCAAGGTAACGGCTGGAGGCACTGAGAACATGCCACTTTTCTTCCAGTGGAAAAAAGAGAAGGGCTGTGGCTACATTGAAAATAACGTGACTGCTTGCCACCATGTATCCCCGCCGAAAGGCTTTCGGAGTGCCCAGGTGCCCAAACGATACCATCATGCTGGTGATGCAGGTTCCGATATTGGCGCCCAGCACCACGGGAACAGCAGCCTCCAGACTGATGATATTGGCCGTCACCATTGCGACAAGACTGGCTGTAATGGTGGAAGAACTTTGAATAATGGCTGTGGCCAATAAGCCAATAAACAATAAGACGAGCGGGTTACTGGTCAGAAGTAAAATCCCCTGCGTGTAATCGGCCCCCAGTTCACGACAGGCTGATGTAATCAGTTCAAGGGCAATGAGAAAAAGGATGAACAGAAACAAGGTCAGCATTGCCTGTCCCGTCCGGATCCAAAGTAGATACGGTGTTGGTTTGGTTGCGGAAAAAGTTGCGGTTTGTTCCAATCGGAAAAGACTTCTGAGATCGAAACTCAAAGGTAGTCCGGGCCGTGTGCCTTCCGGTACCCGGTTGAAAAATTAACGGTTTGGTAATATATGATGGAGTCCCGGTTGGTGGGATTCTGTCATTTCAACGGGTAGTAAAACTGAAAGCGGAAGGCAGCAATGTTGTCGCCGGTTTCGTTGTTCGCCAGTTCTTTCATGTTGTCGAGGTAAGCCGTGGCCGGATTGAGAACACCTGCCTGAAAGCCCAGCTGCATATCATTCTGAAACCGGTACGTCAGACCGATCTGTGTGGGAAATGTGGTGGACGTTTCGCTGAACGATTCACCTTTGCTGCGGGTTTTGTCCTTACCGGCCAGGTTGTTGCCGTCCCAGTCTTTGACAGTGAATTTGAAAAGTCCGATTCCCTGACTGGCATAAATCCGCAGGCCATGGTATTTAAACAACATCAGTTGAGCTTCGTAATGCAGGGCAAAAAACTGCGTCTGAAATTTGGAAACCGGGGTTAGTGTCTGCACCGCTTTCGATGGCAGAGAATAAGTCCGGTCTTCCCCGATCACCTGCCCAAATGTGAGCGATACCATTCCGTTGATAATTTTCTTTTTCTCAAATTTAAGTGCGATCTGGTAAGCAGGCGTCCAGCGGGCATACGACGATTGCAGGCTACCTTTATAAGCCACGGCATTGAGACCGGCTACCAGAAATTTTTTCCGGACTTTGGTGGAATCGGCGGCAAAAACGGACGGTATCAGAAAAAAGAATCCAATAAACAGGGCAAGGGACTTCATACTGCGAACCAAGGCAAAGACGGTCAGGATTTCAGATGGAAAATGCAGAATTTCTTTCGTCCATGCCGGAAGGCCGGAAAAGACGAATCAGGCCAGTGCGCCGGATGGTTGGTTGATGCGATTCCGGACTTTGATGATCTGGTCGAGGAGTTCCGGTTCTTTTTCCAGGCCATTGCCAATTACCACATAATCAGCCCCGGCAAGCCAGGCTTGTTCGGCTTTGGTGCCGGATGTAATGCCGCCACCGACAATCACCGGAAGGCGGGTATTTCGACGGACGGCTGAAATCATTTTGGGCGGAACAGGATTGATGGCGCCACTTCCGCCATCGAGATACAGGAGTCGGAGACCCAACATTTCGCCCGCCATGGCTGTACAAACTGCAATATCCTCTTTGTCAGCTGGTATAGGCTGTGTATTGCTGATGTAGGACACCGTAGTTGGTTTTCCACTTTCGATCAGCATATAGCCGGTGGGCAGAATTTCCAGACCTGAGTTTTTGAGGATGGGAGCTGCAATAACGTGCTGGCCGATGAGGAGTTCCGGGTTCCGTCCGGAGATGAGCGACAGCAACAAAATGCCATCGGCTTCGCTGTGAATGTGAAGATTGGAGCCAGGGAAAATCACGACGGGAATATCCTTCTGCCGGCGGAGAGCTTCCACCAGAATGTAGAAGTTGTTGCCGGAAATAAGGCTTCCTCCCACCAGAAACAGGTCGACTCCAGCCGAAACATACGTCTCCACCTGATTCATAATGCCCTTCATTTCGACCTTATCCGGATCGAGAAGGACGGCAAGACATTTTTGTTTTTCTTCCTGCTTACGCTCTATTTTTTGAAGCAGCTTCATTCTGATTGAGAAGGTGTTCTTCCAGATACTGAGTCAGTTTTTCTCTGGCGATGGAAAGTAGGAACGAAATGATGTAGCTCTGAATACTGGCAAAGAGCGTAGAAGTAAAACTGTTGTTGGTCACCGCCACACCTTTTTCCTGTTTCTCTTCCGGTTTGTTTTTAGTGAATGCCCTGATCAGAAAATAGGTGCCCAGGGCAACGCCGCCAAAAACCAATCCCTGAATGGCAAAGCGAACGGTATTTTCCTTCAGATCGGCAACCTGGTTTTCAAGTGCCTGCTTATACTTATTGGTGCTGCTTAATAGCTTTTCTCTTTCCATGTTCAAATTGTCAAATGACTTTAAGGTAGGTGAATCAGTCATCGCTTTCTGGTTTTTCGGTGGTTCCGGCTTTCGGTTGTTTCATCGATTCCCGGATTTTCAATTCAATCTTCTCATTGAGAGAAACATTGGTTCGGTTCCAGTAAAAAATCATGGCCACCAGAAAATAGAAAATGGCCAGAATCAAAAAGCCACTGAACTCGTTTCCAAGATAGTGGCTGATGAGAAATGCCAGTCCGAAATTCAAACAAATAAGACCAGCCAGACCAAAAACGGCCATGCCCAGAAAGAATACAGAGCGGGTCAGAATGTCGACCATCAGCTCTTTTACGTCAAACTTGACAAGCTCTATCCGGGCATCCAGATAGCCTTCGAAATTTTCGATCCAACGGTCAAGGCTCAACATATCTTTAATCTTTCCAAACATTGGTACAAAAATGGCATTTTAAGGCTTTCGGTCCTAATGTTAATCAAGACCAGAAGCCTTACTTTTCGCCCATTTCAAATCCTTCCAAGGCTTACCGAAGCCCCAGGTCTTTCACAATCGCCTGGATTTTTTCGTCCAGTTTCTTTTCAATTTTACTGTAATCCGAGGCCTGGCTCAGCGATTCGTTCACAGAGAAATAGAACTTGATCTTGGGCTCCGTGCCGGAAGGACGGGCCGAAATCTTGCTTCCGTCTGCAGTGAGGAACTGAAGTACATTCGATTTATCGATCGTAATCGCAGTTTTCTCACCGGTTTTCAGATCCAGAACGGTTGATTCTTTGTAATCGTAGATTTTCAGAACCTCAGAGCCCGCTATGGTTTTGGGCGGATTGCTGCGATACCCGGCCATCATTTCCTGAATCTCCTCGGCTCCGGTTTTTCCTTTTTTGGTGATGGAGATAAGATCTTCTTTGTAGAATCCGAATTGCTTGAAGATTTCGATAAGAAGGTCGAACAAGGTAAGTCCTTTATCCTTAGCGAAGGCCACCATTTCGGCAATCATCGCACAGGCCGCTACCGCATCTTTGTCGCGGACAAAATCGCCCACCATGTAGCCATAGCTTTCTTCACCACCCACGATAAACTTCAGCTTGCCTTCCTGTTCGCGGATGATTTTGGCGATGTGCTTAAATCCGGTTAGGGTATTGAAGCATTTCACGCCGTAGGCTTCCGCCATTTTATCCTGAATATCAGTGGTCACGATGGTCTTGATGATCATCTCATGGCCTGTAATCTTGCCGGCATTCCGCCAGGCATTGAGCATATAGTAAATCAGCAGAGTCGAAATCTGGTTTCCGTTGAGGAGCTGCCATTTGCCATCCGGATTTTTGAGACCCAGACCTACACGATCGGCATCCGGATCGGTGGCCATAACCAGATCGGCATCCAGGTCTTCGGCCAGTTTGAGGCCCAGTGTCATCGCTTCGGTTTCTTCCGGATTCGGGTACACCACGGTCGGAAAGTTTCCGTCCGGAGTGGCCTGCGCCTGCACGATGTTCACGTTGGTGAACCCCAGCATACTCAGTGCTTTGGGCACCATGGTGATACCGGTTCCGTGAAGTGAGGAGTACACGATTTTCAGGTCTTTCTGACGCTGGATGGCGTCTTTCGAAATGGAAGAACCGACGATCCGGTCGAGATAGATTTGGTCGACTTCCTCAAGAACGGGTACCAACAGAGCCGGATTGCCTTCTCGTTTTACCTGGGTGATGGACAAGATTTTGTCGACTTCCTCGATTGTGTTTTTATCATGCGGGGCAAGCATCTGGGCTCCGTCGTTCCAGTAGGCTTTGTAGCCGTTGTACTCTTTCGGATTGTGGGAAGCCGTGATCACCACGCCACTCTGGCAACCAAAATGGCGGATGGCAAACGACAGTTCCGGGGTTGGGCGAAGTTCAGAGAAGAAATATACTTTGATCCCGTTGGCTGTGAATACATCGGCGGTGGTTTTGGCAAAAAGAGGGGAGTTGTTCCGACTGTCGTGGGCAATGGCCACAGAAATCGGAGAATCCGGGTAGGTCTTTTTGAGGTAGTTGCATAAGCCCTGCGTCGCCATGCTGACGGTGTACACGTTCATCCGGTTGGTTCCGGCCCCCATAATTCCCCGAAGTCCTCCGGTTCCGAATTCGAGGTTTTTATAAAACGAGTCAACGAGTTCAGTTTCGTTTTGATCATCGATCAGCTTCTGGATGGATGTCCTGGTGGTTGCATCAAATTCATCGCTAAGCCATTGGTTAACTTTTGCTTGAATATCGGGGGATAGTGCCATAATCAGGTATGAAAATTCTTGAGGGTGGAAAATTAGGCCATTTGATCGGAACCTTCCAAAAAATGACGGGATAGAAATGAAAAAGGGTCTGGGTTACTCTTTTTTTATTTTCCTGGAATAACAACAGGAACCTGAAAATCTTCAATTGTATTCTCTATGTGTTCTATGTGCCTATGTGTTGAAAACGAGTTGGTTAACCACATAGAAACATAGGTGAATTTTGAAATTGAATGACCACAAAAAAAAGAAGGACCCGTTTAGGTCCTTCCTGAAATCATTCAAAAGTGAATTTACGATCCGCAAGCCTCGCAAGCCTCCGGATTGTCCAGAGAGCAAACCATGGCGGCCAGTTTGTCTTCGTCGTTTACCACAGGCTCGAGTGCAACGTCGGCTTGTTTTTCAACGGTAAACTTGATGGCATCGGCGGCTGCCTTGGTACGGAGGTAATACATACCGGTTTTGAGTCCTTTTTTCCAGGCATAGAAGTGCATGGAAGTAAGCTTTCCGAAGTTCGGATCCTTGATATGGATGTTGAGACTCTGGCTCTGGCAGATGTACGCCCCACGATCGGCCGACATGTCGATGATCGTTTTCTGGCTGATCTCCCAAACCGTTTTGTACAGATCTTTGATGTTGGTCGGAATCTCCGGAATGTTCTGAACGGAACCATTGGCTTCGATCAGTTTGTTCTTCATCGAATCGTTCCACAATCCGAGGTCCACCAGGTCTTTCAACAGGTGTTTGTTCACCACGATGAATTCACCAGACAATACCCGGCGGGTGTAAATGTTGGAAGTATACGGTTCGAAACATTCGTTGTTACCCAGAATCTGTGAGGTACTGGCAGTTGGCATCGGAGCAAGAAGGAGGGAATTACGCACTCCATGTTCTTTTACTTCTTTGCGCATTTCTTCCCAGTTCCAGCGACCGGATTTCGGCGTTTTGCCCCACATGTCAAACTGGAAAATGCCTTCTGAAATCGGAGATCCTTTCCAGGTTTCGTAAGGTCCGTCCTTTTTAGCGAGTTCCAGACTGGCCATCATCGCACCATAATAAATGGTTTCGTGGATGTCTTCGTTCAGTCTTTGTGCTTCTTCACTTTCAAACGGCATGCGCAGTTTGATGAAGGTATCGGCCAGTCCCTGCACTCCAATTCCGATCGGACGGTGCCGCATGTTGGATTTCTCAGCTTCGGGCACCGGATAGTAATTGATGTCGATGATCCGGTTGAGGTTTCGGGCCACCTGCATGGTTACTTCCATCAGTTTGTTGTGGTCGAACTTCCCGTTGATAATAAACTTCGGAAGGGCAATCGAGGCCAGGTTGCAAACCGCTACTTCATCGGGTGACGTGTATTCCATGATCTCAGTACAGAGATTGGAAGACTTGATCGTTCCCAGATTTTTCTGATTGCTTTTGTTGTTGGCGTGATCCTTGAACAGCATATACGGCGTTCCGGTCTCGGTCTGGGCTTCCAGAATTTCGAACCAGAGCTCCTGTGCTTTGATCACTTTGCGGGCACGGTTCTCACGCTCGTATTTTTCATACAAAGCCTCGAATTCCGCTCCATGGCATTCTGCCAGACCGGGTGCTTCGTTCGGACAGAACAGTGACCATTCTTCATCGGCCTCCACACGTTTCATAAACAGATCCGGAATCCAGAGTGCGTAAAACAAATCGCGGGCACGCATTTCTTCCTTGCCATGGTTTTTCTTCAGTTGAAGGAAATCCACGATGTCGGCATGCCATGGCTCCAGGTAAATGGCGAAGGCTCCTTTTCTTTTTCCACCTCCCTGATCAACATAACGGGCGGTATCATTGAACACTTTGAGCATCGGAATGATGCCATTGGATGTTCCGTTTGTTCCTTTAATATAGGAACCCGTCGCCCGGATGTGGTGTACTGATAAACCAATGCCACCGGCAGATTGCGAAATCTTGGCGCACTGCTTCAGGGTATCGTAAATCCCTTCGATGCTGTCGTCTTTCATCGTCAGCAAAAAGCAGGACGAAAGTTGCGCTTTCGGCGTTCCGGCATTGAAGAGGGTAGGAGTGGCGTGGGTAAACCAGCGCTCACTGAGGAGGTTGTAGGTTTCAATCACCGAATCGATGTCTTCGTGGTGAATTCCTACCGCTACACGCATAAGCATGTGCTGAGGTCTTTCTACGACCTTACCGTCCAGTTTCAGGAGGTAAGAACGTTCGAGGGTTTTAAACCCAAAATAGTCATAACCGAAGTCGCGGTCATAAATAATGGTGCTGTCGAGCAGACTCGCATTTTTCTTAACCACTTCATATACTTCTCTTGAAATTAGGGAAGCATTGTCACCGGTTTTCGGATCCACATATTGGTACAACAGCTTAATCGTATTGGAAAACGACTTGCTGGTGGTTTTATGAAGATTCGAAATGGCGATCCGGGCTGCGAGAATCGCGTAGTCCGGGTGTTTGGTGGTAAGAGAAGCGGCTGTTTCGGCGGCCAGGTTGTCCAGTTCGGTGGTTTGAACCTGATCGTAAATTCCATCAATCACCTTTTTGGCAACTTCGATCGGCTGAACAAACCGGGTGTCGAGCCCGTAACTCAGCTTTTCTATTCGTGCGGTGACCTTGTCAAATCTGACTGTTTCCAGTCTTCCGTCGCGTTTGATTACTAGCATTCTGAAACCGTATTTATCTTAATGAGTGAAGATCGTCTTCAACAAAAATCGTTGTTCGAGAGTAAAAACAATAAGCCTCAGACAGTTGAATAATAGAACCCGAAACCGTTTGAGGAAGCCCAAAAGTAGAAAAGAAATTGATGTTTGCACCTCTGACGAAAAAAAAATGTATGACTGATTTTCAGCGTTTTAGAATATTTTTTTTGAGATTGCACCATAACACATGACAAATGCTTTTTTTCGCAGGATGATTCGAAAATCCACCCGGTCCGCAACACTACTCACGCTTTTTCTGGCTGCTGCTTTCGCCTGTAAACAGAGCAATGTCACACAGAAGGATCCCGAACTGGTCTACATCGACAGCCTTGAAAATGCGATGAAACTCGCGACTGAAAAGAATCCGGCTGAACCCGATCTCAATCTGGCAATGTACCTGGCCAAAGCCTACCAAAACTACGAAGCCGGGCATCCCAATGACTCTCTTTCGCCAAAGTTTTTGTTCAAAGCGGGCCAGGTTGTTGAAAATGTATTTGACGACAAGCAAAGAGCAGCAGAGTTGTACTTCATGATCTATAAAAAGTACCCGAAATCCGGCAGTGCGCCTTATGCTTTATTTATGACAGGCAATCTGTTTCACACCGTGAAGGATACGGCCCATGCCGTGGAGATGCTCGAATTTTTCATGGCCAAGTACCCGGATCATAAATTGAAAATGGATGCGGCCGCCTTAATCAAAAGTCTGGGTGTGGAGCCGGATACGAGTTCCCGACCGGTGAAGGATATGCCGTTTAGTAGTTAGTGGGAAGTAGATAATAAGTAGTAGCTGGGAATTAGTATTCAGTAAAAAGTAATCAGGAGCCAGTATTCAGGCAGAATGTGGTGCCTATAGCGCCAAATCAGGTGGTGTGGGGCGTAAATCAGGATTTTCGTTCAGCTGATTTCTTTTTTGAGCGGCCAACCTGACGGAAGGATTATCTTCTACTAAATCCAAATATGGCAGGTCCCGGAACAACCAGAACATTACTGTGGTGCGTTGATCAGGATTTCGGTTCCGTTGATTTCTTCTTCGAAAGGACGAAGCAAAGGAGCAGAAAGCATCACCGTCAGTTTTTCCTTCAGGTCGTTGATGCTGAGGTTGTGTTCCAGAATGCCGTCGTGGGCAATCGACATCTGACCTGTTTCTTCTGACACCACCAGAACAACGGCATCCGTCATTTCCGACAGACCCAGGGCCGAGCGGTGGCGAAGTCCGAAATTGGGTGGTAAATCCTGGTTTTCAGAAACGGGAAGAATGCATCGGGCGGCCTTTATCCGTCCTTTTGAAATAATCACGGCACCGTCATGCAACGGGCTGGTTTTGACAAAGATGGTCTGTAGCAGTCGTTTGGAAAGGACGGCATCGATGGAATCGCCGGTTTCGGCATAAAACTTCAGTTCGGTACTACGGGCAAACGCAATTAGGGCTCCGGAGTGACTTTGGCTGAGGGCCTTGGCTGCATCGATCACCGGCATCAGTTGCAGATGGTCGCGATTGGCACTGCC
>ENA-UOWO01007580-UOWO01007580.1-activated-sludge-metagenome-genome-assembly--contig:-NODE-7580-length-10665-cov-4.811310_pt1 | contig 10665 bp, 4 predicted proteins | sample MGYA00238148_ERZ761564 | MGnify/ENA primary metagenome ERZ761564 (study PRJEB28885, sample SAMN05720194) | activated sludge metagenome | isolation source: Anaerobic digester | place: USA...
CCTTCCTTACTATTTTATTACGGCACTTTTTTGATCCTCTGCGGCATAGCATCAGTAGTATTGATTGGCCTCAAAGCCAAAACTGCTCTTGCTTCAGGTGGGATTTCGGGGGTCATCATGATCACCATCGGTCATTTCATTTCACAGGGGTCAACCGCTGCGCAAGTTGCAGGTTTGCTTGTGTGCCTCATGCTTTTTGTAGTTTTCTGTTGGCGTTCTACCAAGACTCTGTTGACTGTACTTGGATTAATCCAGACAGCTGTCGGTACCGAACTTCATGCAGACCTGAAAGATAAAACCATCGCATTTCTCATCATCAGCCTCATGGCAGTAGTTTCAATTATCGTTCTTCTGCTTCAGTTAGTGTGCATGATGATGTAGATTAAACTCTGGCATTAGCCCAATCAACTTTCAATCATTCACTACTCCAACAACTTTTTCAGTTTAACAAATGATTGATGTGGTCCATCCGCCATTGCCATGTTTACAAGCCATGCCGGTACTGAACCCCCGGGATCAATTTTCATACTATAGGTTACGTGCAATGTGTTGTCTACCATTTCTACATCCCACTCAGCATGAGAAAAGGGCACACGCACAACATTCTCACTGAAGGGATAATCAAACATCAGGGTTTTCGTGATCACCTTAAGTTTTTTGTGGGAACTTTGAGAAAAAGAATATTCAACAATCAGCTCACGGTTATCAACAGGCCACGGTGCGTCAATTTCGGTTCTCACGATTATGGCACTATCCGATACAACTTTCAGGGTTTTGGCTGAACACATATTGTATTGCCAAGCTGTATACCGATCAACTTGCTTCAAAAATGTTAACAGTTCTTCAACAGTAGTATTGGAAATAGTAAACGTTGCTCTAAGCGACTTAAAACGCTCGCTTTCAGATTTGCAGGTGTACACTAAGATCTTGTCCGAATCCTTCTTCAATACACAGTCCTCAACCTGAGATAAAACATTGCTCCAAATAAATGACGACAATACGACTATCAGAATCCGCATAAAATGTTTTACCTAAACCGAGGCCCTAAAGTACAGATTTTCGTTTCGGTAACTACAAAATAATCTTTAGTGTCGCAGAAGAGTAGGCGGTGTGGAAATAAAAGGGTAAGGAACTGTGCCGTTATTTGGCAACACTATCCTCGAGTTTTATGGGCGGGAGACTCTACGGTAAAAGAAGAATAAAAAAGTTCTATGGAAATCTTTAAACTTATGCATCTTTAACCAGTGACTTTTAATCATATAATTGTTATACTTCTTTTATTAGGAAGAGAAGAGAAAAGTAAGGTAAACAATAGTTTGAAGTTTGAGGTCTGAAGTTAGGGGTCGCACATCAACCTCAGACTTTAAACCTCAAATCTCAAACTGAAACTAATTTTTAAAATGAAGCTCATGAAGATTTTAGCACTGATACTATCCTTTATTTCATTTCAATTATCATTCGCACAGCAAAAACCAGATAAGATGACTCTATATGATTATGACAAGGCCTGGAAAGAGGCTAAAGAATTTGAAGACAAAGGGCTACCGGAATCAGCATTGAAGGTAGTGAACATCATTTATGAGCAGGCAAAGAAAGAACAAAATGCATCCCAATTAGTAAAAGCCATTATTCATCAATTAAAACTGACAGACTATAAAGAAGAAAATGCTTTCGTTAAAAATCTAAACCGGCTTCGGGATGAAGCAAAGATTGCTACCTTCCCAACAAAGCCGTTGTTGCATTCCATGCTGGCCGAAATGTATTGGCAGTATTATCAAAATAACAGATACCGGTTCAATGAGCGAAGTGAACTCACGAATGTACAGCAAGACGATATCGAAACCTGGGGTCTGAATAAAATCATTGAAGAAACCTTTCAACAATACAAACTTTCACTTGAAGAGTCGGATCGATCGAAAGCCACTTCGATTGAATTGTTTCAGGAGGTTTTATACTCAGGAAACAAATTAGGTCGAAGCTATCGTCCTACTTTATATGATTTTCTCGCACACCGCGCTTTAGATTTTTCTTCCGGAGAAGAAGCTTCCATTACACAACCGGCTCATGCCTTCGTTCTCGACAAAGAGGATTACCTATTCGATGCACCCGCCTTTGTAAAACTGCCCATCACATCAAAGGACACTTTTTCAATGAAGTACTTTGCCATTCAATTGTTGCAAGATATTATTCAATTCCATTTAAATGACAAAGATCCGGAAGCCTTGGTGGATGTTGATCTAAAACGCCTTTCGTTTGTGAAAGAGAATTTGATTCTTTCGAATAAAGAGGAAGCTTATCGTGATGCACTTGAGCAACTTGAAAAGAAATACATCACGCATCCCATTTCAACACAGGTAACATACCTTATCGCGAATACCTATGTAGAGAAGGCTTCTTTGTACAAACCACTCCAATCAGACAATCATAAATGGGATTATAAAAAAGCGTTTGAAATTGGTGAAGCCGCTAAGAAACGTTTCCCCAATTCTGATGGAGCCATTCGGTGTGAGAATATGCAAGACGATATGCGCACCAAATCCATCAGCGCCAGCATCGAGGAAAATAATATTCCTGGTGGGGTTTTCCGTGCTCGGGTGGAGTATCGAAACTTTACCGACTTACATTATCGCATCATCAAAACTAATCGGGATGAAGTTCTGGCACAACGCAAAAAATGGGAACGCAATTACAAAGTGGACCGCGAACAAAAATTCATTGAATACTTTGCTGCTAAAACACCAATGAAGTCTGGCAAGTTTGTGCTTCCTGATGATAAAGACTATCAACAACACAATATTGAAGTGAAACTCGATGCATTACCAGCAGGGGAGTATATGGTGTTGTTGAGTCATCGTCCTGATTTTGTTACGGCCACAAATGGATTGGCTTATGCCTTCACACGTATTACCAATATCAGTTACCTCCATCGTTCACTTAAAGATGGCACTACTGATTGTTATGTATTGCATCGTCAGAGTGGTGAACCCTTGGCAAATGTTTCGGCTGAGGTATACTCCAATCAATACAATTCTAAAAAACAAAGCTACGAATCGATCAAGGTAGGCTCATTCACTTCTGATGCGAAAGGATATTTGAAAATACCGTTTTTAAAAAATGAAAATCATCGAAATTTCTCAATCAACTTCAAGTTGCGTGAAGATGAGTTCAGTACAGTGCCCATAGATTCCCGCGACTATTATGGAGGAACGCTATATCAGTCTAAGCGATATGAAGAAGGGAAAAATATTCGAACGTTCTTTTTTCTTGATCGTGCAATCTATCGTCCGGGACAAACCATTTACTTTAAAGGATTGGTTGTCGATACGGATGGCAAGACTTCCGAAATCAAAACGAAACTCGGCACTACTGTTACACTCTATGATGTTAATCACCAGGAGCGGGGAGAGGTTCAGGTTACCACGAATGAATACGGTACGTTTAGCGGCACGTTCACTGCGCCCAGTAGTGGTTTAACCGGACAGATGAGTCTGGAAGATAGTTACGGAAGTGGTTCTGTTTATTTTTCAGTCGAAGAATACAAGCGCCCGAAATTTGAAGTAGGATTTGAACCCGTCAAGGGAACATTCCGTCTCGATGAAACGATTTCATCTGAAGGTTTTGCACGCGCCTATTCAGGAGCAAACATTGATGGCGCCAGTGTGAGTTATCGTGTGGTTCGTACAGCTCGTTTTCCATATTGGTGGTGGTGTCGTTGGGGTTATTACCCCACAGCACCAGAAATGGAAATCATCAATGGCATAACGAAGACCGATGAGCAAGGTAAATTCAAAATTGACTTTCAAGCTATTCCAGATAAGAGTATTGATCCTTCATCTGATCCTACCTTCGACTATACTGTGCATGCCGATGTAACCGACATCAACGGTGAAACACATAGTAACACGGCCACGATTTCAGTTGCCTATAAAGCATTGCAAGTGGGTGTCTCGATCGGCAACATCAATACAGATCAACTGCCGAAAGAAGCAAAAGAGTTTTCGATTTCAACCACCAATCTTGCCAGTCAGTTTGAACCTGCAAGGGGAAGTGTGAAAATATACGAACTCAAAGCTCCTGCTAAGGCATTTCGCGCACGACAGTGGGAACAACCGGATCGTAAACTCTATACCCGCGAACAATACGCTGAATATTTTCCGGTCGATCTATACGAAGATGAAAACAACAAATTCAAATGGGAACGTGCGAAGGAAGTATTCAATCTGAACTTCGATACCAGTGATAAAAAAATATTTACAATCGATGATCTCAGCAAATGGAAATCAGGTGAATATGTATTGGAGATCAAAGCGCTGGATACAAACGGACAGGAAGTAAAAGAGGTAAGTTACTTCACCGTGTTTGCGCCATCGGATAAAACCATTCCGACTCCACAGGTACATTATTTTCAACCGGTTAAGATGACGGTTGAGCCAGGAGATAAAGCCGTGTTTGCCACCGGAACATCGGATAAGAAAATACAAGTGCTCTATGAAATTGAACGCGATGGAATATTACTTTCTAAAGAATGGATTACGCTCAGCAACGAACAACGTTTGTTTGAGATTCCTATCCGTGAAGAACACCGTGGTAATCTAGGTGTACACTATACCTTCATCAAAAACAATAGACTTTATAGCCAGAGTACAACCGTTTCGGTTCCGTACACCAATAAGGTATTGGATATTTCGTTCGAAAGCTTCCGCGATAAATTGCAACCGGGCCAGCAGGAGCAATGGAAGATTTTAATCAAAGGTAAGTCGGCAGATAAAGTAGCTGCAGAAATGGTAGCTACATTGTATGATGAATCGCTGGATGAATTCAGAAGCAACAGTTGGTATGCTACATTCTTTGGTTCGCAGTATTCAAAGCTGGGTTGGAGCAGCACCAATGGTTTTAATACGAAGCCACTTACCGAATACAATCACGATTGGAATTCTGGTCATGAACGATCTCCAAGCGGTGCCTACTTCGATTCCTTTAACTGGTTTAATTATAGTTTCTATCAGTACTATTATGGAAACAGGAGTTTTCGTGCTGGAGGCGTCAAGAAAGAACTTAGTTATTCCGTGATGTCGAAATCAGCTCCTGCTGAAGCTGAGATGGCGATGGATGACGCAGCACCAATGAGGAACGAAAACGTAAATGATTCAAGTTCTGTCGTTCCATCACAAACTGCAAAACCTGAAACCAACCCTGTGACGAAAGAAGATTTCTCCCAAGTAAAAGTCCGTACCAACTTTAACGAGACCGCTTTCTTCTATCCACACCTGCAAACCAATGCCAACGGAGAAATCATCATCAACTTCACCATACCAGAAGCATTAACGCGCTGGAAGATGTTGGGCTTTGCACATACTCCTGATCTAAAATCAGGTTCCATCATCAATCATTTAGTAACACAAAAGGATGTGATGGTAGTACCGAACCAACCGCGTTTCTTCCGTGAAAACGATAAGATGATTTTTCAGGTGAAAGTCAACAGTCTTGTTGATACTGAACTAACGGGTCAGGCGCAACTTGAATTCTTTGATGCCCTTACGATGAAGTCGATAGATGTTGAGATGAAGAACGTCAACAAGAACAAACCATTTGCACTGAAGTCACGCCAGAGCACCAACTTAGAATGGAGCATTGAAATTCCGGAAGGTTTGCAAGCCATTACTTATCGTGTGGTGGCCAAGGCTGGAAACTTTTCGGATGGCGAAGAGATGACCATTCCGGTAGTAACAAACAGAATGCTGGTAACGGAAACATTGCCATTACCGATTCGCGGCAAACAAACCAAAGAGTTTAAGTTCGATAAACTGCTGAACACCAAATCGAAAACACTCCGCAATCATCGGTTTACATTGGAGTTCACTTCTAATCCAGCGTGGTATGCTATTCAGGCGTTGCCGTACCTCATGGAATATCCTTACGATTGCGTGGAGCAGACCTTCAGTAAGTTTTATGCCAACAGTATTGCATCACACATCGCGAATTCAAATCCGCGCATAAAGCAAGTATTCGATACCTGGAAAAACATTCAACCCGATGCTTTGCTTTCTAACCTGGAGAAAAATCAGGAATTAAAATCAGCCTTGCTGGAAGAAACTCCATGGGTATTGCATGCTAAAGATGAATCACAACGCAAACGCAATGTTGGTTTGTTGTTCGATCTCAATCGCATGGCCAATGAGCAGGACAGGGCGCTTGACAAAATAACAAAAGCACAAAACTCAAGCGGTGGCTTCAGTTGGTTCCCCGGTTTCCCGGAAGATCGTTACATGACCCAACACATCATCAGTGGCATGGGCCATCTCGATGTATTGGGTGTTAAGTCTGTTCGTGAAGAATCGCGCACGTGGTCGATGATCACAAGTGGAGTAGGGTATCTCGATCGTCAGATCAAAGATGACTACGATCGACTAAAAGCTCTCGCTAAGAAGAAAGCAATTAAATTAGAGGACAAACACATTGGTTATAACCAGATTCATTATCTCTACACACGTAGCTACTTTAAAGATATTAAGGTAAATGATGATGTGAAGGAAGCCTTTAATTATTACCTCGGACAAGCAAAGAAATACTGGCTCACTAAAAATCTCTACATGGAAGGTATGACGTGCCTGGCCCTGCATCGTTTCGATGACAAGTCCACCACCGCTGCCATGATCAAATCGTTTAGTGAACGCGCATTGCGCTCAGAAGAAATGGGCATGTATTGGAAAAATGATTACGGATATTATTGGTACCAGGCACCGATTGAAACACAGGCGTTGATGATTGAAGTGTATGATGAAGTCGCTAATGATGTGAAGGCGGTAGAAGAATTGAAAGTATGGCTGCTCAAACAAAAGCAAACACAGGATTGGAAAACCACCAAAGCAACCACGGAAGCCTGTTATGCTTTACTTCGCAGAGGTACGGATGCATTGGTCAATACAAAAATGGTAGACATCAAAGTAGGCAACGAAGTAGTTGATCCAACAAAACGTGAAGACACAAAAGTGGAAGCGGGCACAGGCTATTTTAAAACTGCCTGGCAGGCCAGCGAAATCAAATCGGATATGGGCAAGATCACCATTTCAAAAACCGATGATGGCGTAGCCTGGGGTGCAGCGTACTGGCAATACTTCGAACAACTCGACAAGATTACACCAGCGGAAACTCCATTGAAATTAAAGAAGGAGCTTTTTAAACAACAGAATACAGATCGCGGTCCGGTACTCACACCCATTACAGAAAAATCACCCTTACAAATTGGTGATCTGGTAAAAGTAAGAATCGAACTCCGTGTCGATCGCGAAATGGAATATGTTCATCTTAAAGATATGCGTGCTGCAGGGCTTGAACCTACTTCTACCTTATCTACCTATCGCTATCAGGATGGTTTATATTACTATGAAAGTACGCGCGATCTCGCCACGAACTTCTTCATCGGATATTTATCAAAAGGAACTTATGTATTTGAATATGATTTGCGCGTATCGCAGAAAGGAGACTTCTCCAATGGCGTTACCAACATTCAATGCATGTATGCACCGGAGTTTGCCAGTCATTCAGAAGGGATCAGGATTAATGTGAGGTAAAAGTGTGAATGCAATGAATGTCTGATTCTTAAAAGCTTTAGCAATTTAAGGATCAGACACAACTAGAAGTGAGCTGCAAGTTCCTCCGCTACCGGGAGGGAGTACACGTCAACATGTCACGCGAAGTGCGTGACGCTTCCTCGCAATGACGCGTTACTCGTTTTGTAAATCCCGAAACCCGAAATGTATAAACCTATTCAAGCACTAAGCAGATTAGAGCTGTATTCACTAAGGTAGTTCGTCAATGCGCCAGAGGCGATCACACTGCAAAAATAAAGGATGAGTTTCAGTGCTGTTTTTTTGGTAACACCGCCCTCATCCCATTTAAGAATCACATCAAAAACCGGAACTTATTTTTTCAGCTGCACAAGCTCACGCCTGATTTGCTTTCCACTAAGTGTTAATATATAAAGTCCAGGCTTTTGATTGTAAGCATCGAGTGTATAGGTACCTGTCTGATCCATCACACGCTGCGTAATTACTTTTCCGTTCAGATCGCTCAAACTTATCGTCATAGGTATATCCAGTTCTTTTGCTTCAATGGTTATGCTTCCTTGAAATGGATTCGGATAAAATGCTACCGATGAGTTTTCCTCAGGAATGGAAAACCGGAGGTAGTTACCCGGCTTTGATGTAAACGCTCGTATGCGTTCATCCATGGGCGCTTCAAAATTTTGCTGCCACACGGATTCTCCCTTTGTATTTAGAAGTGTTAATGTGAACGGTATCTTCTCTTTATTTTTGGTATTGGCAGTGAGGTAGAAATATTTTTCACCCGGAAGAATACTCATTGAAATTTCTTCAATTCCCTTATTGACCAGGTTCTGATCAAAGTCAAATACCTGTGCTATCGATTTATCTTTGCCAACACCAATTGACAACGTGTATGGCTTGTCTGCCGGAAAATTTTCTAAAAACGGTTTATCCGATATTTTTTGCCACGCAACCTTTCCCTGTTTGTCGGTGAGCTTAGCTTGCACAGATAGTGGTGCACATGGTGGTGTGATACAAATGGGTTCAATTTCCCAGACAATGTCAATACCTGTCCAACACCAATCTCTTTCCCGGCTATATAGGTTAATATCGAAGCGATTAAAACCGGCCAGTTCTGGCGGAATTATACTCGCGCCTTCATCGCATGTGCCATCGCCATATCTTCGCTCTTTCGCTACACGATATCCGGATGAAGTAGCGATTAGCCAGGTATGATAGCATGTGGTACTCTCCAGTGTACGGGCAATTCCGGATACGGGTGAGGTAATGGTTGTAACGGTTGAACCTTCATATTCGTAAACTTCGGTATCGTGGCGGGGCTCTGGGATAATAATCAGATTACCGTCACGATTTGACAAACTGGGCGTTACCACGTAACGTGGATATTCAAACACCGAAGTGAATGTAGTTCCATCGAACCGGTATACATAACTGCGGTCATGCAGCTCAGCAGAAAGATAAAGTTCATCACGATACACAGTATGCACTCCCGGTAATGCCACCGCTCCGTCTGGCAGCGAAATGAGTGTAGCGATAGCAGCTACACATTGCACCAGTGAACTCCCGCCACTTCCTAAATACAATCTATCCTGATATACGACCGATTCGTAAGGCGCATCGACCAAATGACCCGATGGATATCGAACGGGTGTAATGGTCGTTCCATCACAATACGACATACTGAGATCGTGTCTAAAATAGGCATTTCCAGTTGTTCCTATCGGATACACATCCCGAATATCACTCCCGGCCGAAAATAGCCCCGGTAATACTCGTAGTGAAGTGCCATCAAACCGATACACGTAGCGCTCTTCTCTGAAACCATCGGATCCGTCAATGTAAAGAAATCCTCCTGCTGAGATAAGTGAAAAACGGAGGTCGGGAAAAGAAATACCAACAATTTCTGTGGCCGATGTACCATTAAACACATTCAATTTCCGACCAGATGGAGTTCTCGTAATGAAGTAGAGTTGGTCATTTAGTAAGACAATTTGAGATGTGGGTTCGATAGAAGCTAGTGGTATAAAGGTGAACCCATCAAATTCGTACAGGTGTTGTACAGAAGCACCGGGGGCTGCAAGTGAGATGATAAACTTTGATGGAAGTTGAAATGTTCCTTTGCAGGTGAGTCGCGCGCCATCGCGAAAAGGATAAAGAAAGGAGGTAAGCACAGTTCCATTGTACTTGTATATCACGGTGCCTGACGATTCAGCAATGTACACCTGGTCATCCACCTGGGTAACATTCAAAGGATTTACAAAAGGATCAGTAATCATGTCAAGCACACGCTGTGCCTGAACATGGGCGCATAAGAACACCAGAAGGAAAAAAGAGAGGGTAATTTTTTTCATACAAATGTTTTTTAAGTGAAGTCTTGAAATTAGTCACTTTTATAAAATTGGTACAGCTACATTCTTTTGATTTTGTTTACTCAGGAAAGAAAACACATTTTATAAGAGTTGATCGATGTCTGGTGCTGCTAAAATTGTGAAAAATAACTAGCGTGATGGTGAAGATATTTCTTCCCAGACAGAGTCACTTGCCTCAAGGATTCTGATGCTTCAACAAAATTATCTCGCTGGTTTGGATTTTATATCCAAGTATTTTTTAATGTGCGAATCGTATGAAGAGCAACCTGCCGGAGACCGATGACACTGATGGGGGCGGAAAACGTTCCGCGTATCACGTACCCGTACTTGACGTTATTCTTTTACGTGTGTTACCAATTTCAGAACAAGACAAAAAGTTAATTCTTCTAACTTGCAGCAAAATCCGAATTACATGACCCCAATGTTTCTGCCTTCCTTACTATTTTATTACGGTAGTTTTTTAATACTCTGCGGCATAACATCAGTTGTATTGATTGGCCTGAAAACCAAAACTGCGCTGGCATAAGGTGGAATATCGGGTGTCATCATGATCACCATCGGTCATTTCATTTCACTTGGTTCAGCCGTTGCGCAAGTTGCCGGTTTGTTAGTGTGCCTTGCGCTTTTTGTGGTTTTCTGTTGACGTTCTACTAAGACTCTTCTTACTGTATTTGGATTAATTCAGACTACTATCGGTACCGAACTTCATCCCGATCTAAAAGATAAGACGA
>ENA-UOWO01007581-UOWO01007581.1-activated-sludge-metagenome-genome-assembly--contig:-NODE-7581-length-10664-cov-8.526534_pt1 | contig 10664 bp, 10 predicted proteins | sample MGYA00238148_ERZ761564 | MGnify/ENA primary metagenome ERZ761564 (study PRJEB28885, sample SAMN05720194) | activated sludge metagenome | isolation source: Anaerobic digester | place: USA...
TGACCAGAAGAGTGAATATCGCTGAGAATTGAGTTAGTAATAACTTCGGCTCCGCATCTTGTTAATAGGTTAACAACATTGCCGATCATAATTCCATTTCCCGGAATAGCGCTACTCGAGAAAACTACTGTATCGCCAGGCATTATTCTTACATCTTTGTGTTCGCCATTAGCGATACGTGATAAAGCAGCCATCGATTCACCTTGCGATCCAGTACAAAGAATGAGAATCTCACTAGGTTTATAGCGGCGGATATCTTGAGTTTCAATAATTGAATCATCAGGTATTTTGATGTAGCCAAAGCTTCGGCTAATTTCGACTGCTTTTTCCATTGAGCGACCAACGATGACAATTTTTCGTCCATGTTTAACACCAGATTCGCAAATCTGTTGAATACGAGAAATATTGCTGGAAAAGGTTGAAACGATTAAACGTCCCGTCGCACTTTCAACAATATCATTTATTGAATCGTAAACATTTCGTTCACTAGGGGTATATCCTTCGCTTTCCGCATTGGTGGAATCGCTCAATAATAAAGTGACCCCTTCATCTCCTAATTTAGCTAATTTGCTCAATTCCATATCGGGTCCGACTGGAGTTAAATCAATCTTGAAATCACCAGTGGTCACAATTCTTCCTTCTGGAGTATCAATACAGATTCCATAGGAATCAGGGATTGAGTGAGTAACGCGGAAGAAGCTCGCGGTGAAGCGATCGATTTTGAGAATTGTTTCGCCATCGTATTCAACCAATTTGACACGAGACGACATCTTGTGCTCGTCAAGTCGAGCTTTAATTAAGGCACAGGCGAGTCTTGGAGCGTAAATGACTGGAATATTGACGTTTTGCAATAAAAAAGGAATGCCTCCAATATGGTCTTCATGACCATGGGTAATCAATAAAGCTTTTACTTTATTTCGGTTGTTTTTTAAGTGAGTATAATCAGGAACGATATAATCGATTCCAGGAAATTCAACTCCTGGGAATCTCACCCCAGCATCAATGATGATGATGGTTTCTTCGTTCTCAATACAATACATGTTTTTTCCGACTTCTCCCAAGCCTCCCAAGGCATAGATAGAAACCGGTAAGGAAATGTTCTTTACCATATTAGTCCTCCAATTACATTATTAGTATGTGTTTTGGCGTGCTTATTATAGCACAATATTTTATTTTTAATGAATTAAATCAATTCTTCGTTTGATAGTTGCTCAAGAGGTTTAACTTTATCAATTCGATCATAGAAGAAAATGCCATCAAGGTGATCGTATTCATGTTGTAAAACAACAGCGTCAAATCCGGAAGCAACTATTTCAATATCTTTGTTTTGAAGAGCGTCAAATGCGCGCATACGTATCTTATAATATCGGTGAGCATAGCCACTATATTCTTTATCAACAGAGAGGCAACCCTCACCATTTTTTAAAGCGCATTTTTTCACCGAAGTTTCAATGATCTTTGGATTAACAAGTTGATATTGAATTATTTGACCATCATCTTTTTGATAATAGATGACAAACATACGTTTCAAATGGCCAACTTGAACCGCTGCTAAACCGACTCCTTCACGAATATTGTGAGTCTTACGATATTCTTCATTTTGACTCAATTTTAAATGTTCGATCATCGCATCTAAAAGCTCATGATCCTTTTGAGACAAAGGAAGTGTAACCTCGGAACTTTTTTGACGCATGATGGGATTGATATCCTTGTAAACTTTTAATTTCATATTAAGTATCCTAACACAATTAAAAAAAATGATAAAGTTAAGTGCTAACGCTTAGTTATAAAAACTGCTTATAATATTTCATGTAATGAAAAAAGAAATATATTTAGATTCATATAGCTTGAAAGAGGCTTTAGCAAATGACCCGAGGATTATTCTTCTTAATGAACTCGAAAAAAAGATGAATAACGATGATTCTGTTATGGCTTTAGCTTATCAAAAAGATATCGCTTCTAGCCGTTATGGAGATATGCTCACTATTTATTCGAATGAAGAAGTTGATGAAGTCAAGAACGCTCGCGATGAACTCATCAAAGCTAAATCATTGCTCTATATGCACCCATTAGTGAAAGAATATTTGGACGCTTTTCAAGCTGTTCGTTCCATCTACCAAAATATCAATAAAAATATCTTTGCTCTAATGGATACTGATATGTGTCCACAGGAGGAAGAATAAATGCGTGTTGTAGCGGGAAAATATCGCCGTCGCCTTTTATTATGGCCAAATGATGAAAAGAATATTCGGCCTACTAAGGATCGCATTAGAGAGGCTATCTTTTCTTCTTTAGGAGATATAGGTGGTTTGAAAGTTTTAGATTTATATGCCGGAAGTGGGGCGATGGGAATAGAGGCCCTCTCTCGCGAAGCTGCCCATTCAACATTTGTTGACCATAATCAAATAGCCATCGAAACAATCAAAAAGAATATTGCCTCTTTAGGAATAACTCAAAATCAAGTCAAAGTGCTTCCGCTTGAAGATAAAAAAGCCCTCACCTTATTTATTGAAGATGGTGAAGTTTTTGATCTTATTTTTCTTGACCCACCCTATCACTGTCATGATTATTACGAACTTATATCTTTTATACTTGATAATAAGCTTTTGTCAAAAAATGGTATGATAGTAATAGAATCACAAAGCAACCTTACTTTTGATTCAAAAATTTGGAAAAAAACTCGTCATTATAAATATGGTGACATCAATGTTGACATAATTTGGAGGTCAGTATGAAAATAGCAATCTATCCAGGGAGTTTCGATCCCATTACCTACGGTCATTTAGATGTTTTGGAAAGAGCCTTGAAGATTTTCGATAAAGTAATTCTTTTAGTAGCTAGTAATCCCAATAAAAAGTCACGCTTCACCGTTGAAGAACGTCTTCAAATGATTAAAGAAGCCACCGCTGGAATGAAAGGCGTAGAAGTTGATAAATCAAGTGGATTGACCGTTCAATACGCCAAAGAGCATCATGCCAGCCACCTAATTCGTGGTCTACGCGCAGTCACTGATTTTGAATACGAGTTTGAACTTGCTAGCGCTAACGAATTTGCTGATTCTTCCATCGACTCTGTCTTTTTAATGAGTAGAGCGAAAAACTCTTTTATCAACTCTTCAACAGTCATGGAATTAGCGAAAGCTGGAGTTAATGTCAGCGAACTGGTTCCTCCTAGCGTTGCTAAAAAATTAAAATAACAATTATTTAAGAAGAATAATAGACGCCATGCGACCTGCTGGCGTTTTTAAATAGTCGGAAAAGCAATCACTGTCAGTAACTGTATTGATATTCATATCAAAGATATGATTCAGGGGAATATTAGCACAAAGTAAATCAAAGATATTTGATTCAACCATATCAAAATAGTCATCAGATAAAGGACAGCCAGCACATATGACCTGTTCTTTTTGGCTTTTATTCAATAGATATGATGATTTGCGGCGAGCTGGTCCAATAAAAATCTTTATGTTATCAGGATTCAAATTCTCCTGTTTGATGACATGTTTTATTGCTTTATACGTAATATGTTTTAATGTTCCTGGAAATCCAGCGTGAATGATTCCAACAAGAGGAATAGTGGGATCATAGAAAAAAACTGGCACGCAATCTGCGTGGAAAATACCGAGCGCTAATCCTTTTTCCTTTGTATATAAGGCATCTCCTTCAACACCTTCTTCAAAAGCAAATGAACCTTTTCCGATATCTCGTTTTGTCACTTCTTGAATAATGTCGCTGTGGGTTTGATGAGTAAATATTAAATTTGGTAGTTCGATTTTTAAATCAAGAGCTACTTCTTTTCTTCTTGGAAATACATTGTCATAGTTTTCATTCAAGTGAAAAGCCATGTTGCCCACTTCGCGTGTGGTGGTCAAGGCGATTACATTATCAGAGATGGGGTATTGAAAATATTTCATAGTAATAAAAAACCGTCAAACGACGGTTATTTTGGTTTAGGCTTTGTAATCAGCAGAGAACTTGCCGATATGGTTCCAGCAATCCCAAATGGTTCTGGCTAAGTCGTAATTGGAAGTCGTGCCATCACGTCCAGTATATTTGAAGACAATTTCGCTGACTCCAAATTCAGTCGTGTAGGAAGGCTGATCCTCACTTAAATCAATTAACATTAATGTCGGAGTAGTGAAGTCGTTGTTCTCGGAGAAGATTGAACTGTAATAGTTTTCACTTGGGTTCTCAAGGTTATCGACAAATGGAGATTGCAAATGGCTAGCATCTTCAAAGAAGTCATTGTATCTAACGCTATTTTTATTTCCGCTAACATAGTTAGAAAAATATAACTCTTCATTACTATCTTTAGCATCAATATAGATGCTGGCGATTTTGAATAGTTCTTTTTCTTTGTCTAAAGTTTCGAAATCGAATTCGCTACCACTTTTGCCCCAGTTAGCTTGAGCGGTTTTTAAACCATAGTAGTTTTGTTCGCAATCTGGGCAACCTTCACTGACGAAAGCGACGAAGAATTTGTCCCCGTATTTTTTGCGATAATCAGCATTTGCTGCATCATCAGGATTCATAATATATTTAAAAAGTTTGTCGACACCGCTGTTTTCACTGGAAGATTCAACACCGCTCCAAGAAACCTTATATTTACCATAATATGCTTCAGCAGCAGATTCATCGTTTTTGAACATGCTTTGCACTCCATCAACAATGTAAGGAATTGAGAAAATCAACGCGAAGATTCCTCCGACGATTAATAGTGGTTGAACCCACGCTGTATCTGCAATCCAACGGCCGATTTTAGCAAAGAATCTACCGATAGCTTTCAAAACCTTCATAATATTGCCTCCTATATATTCATATAGCGAAAATATCTTATCATTTCGCATTTTTTAGTGCAACAACATATTTTTTTTACGTGAAATGCACATTTGATGATGGCCTCTTATTCAGACGATGCAAGTAAAATTATAGCAAAATTAAAAATTGACACAAACATATTGTTTTATGTTAGCCAAATATTTAAAATACAAGCGAGTTAATTATGAAAAAACTTGAACGCTTAAAAAAGAAATATAACAACTTCCTCTATGATCACATCTATTTGAAACGTGTTTTGCATGAAGCCAATGGTTTTTTATGCGGGCTTATTTCAGCTTTGTTATATGCTTTTGGCTTTGCCTGTTTTATATCCAGCGTTGTTGATGCAGAAACATTCAATATTGTTACTGGTGGCGTTTCTGGTCTAACGCAAAATATCGCTCTCATTATTCAATTTAGTATTCCTAATGTAAGTATTACAGCTTCTCAAGTACAAGCGATCGGCTATACATGTTTTAATATTCCTTTGCTAATTTTTGCTTTCTTTAAAATTGGAAAAAGATTTGCTATTCAAACAGCAATCAATGTTGTTCTCTCGTCAGTTTTCCTTTGGCTTTTAACAGAATATGGTCAAGATCTTATTAGATCGGTCGTTGAGTCTCCGATGCTTGCTTTTAAAACGAACATTGATCCTCAATTCCCATATCAAAGTATAGTTATAGTCCGAGCATTATTCGCTGGTATATGCACGGGCTTTTCTAGCGCGATTGCCTTCAAAGGCGACCTCTCATGCGGGGGCATTGACATTGTAACCTACTATGTTTCAATGAGAAAGTCGACTTCTGTTGGTAAATATTCCATCATATTTAATAGTTTTATCGTTTTAATGTATTCGGTGATTCTTGTAATTCATAGTTCAATCATCGGCACCTTCCAAGAGAATTTTGGAATTGCAATAAACTCTTTATTGGTTTCCGCTGTCTACATGTTTATTACTAGCTTGATTGTCGATTTAATTCATTTAAGAAATAAGAAGATTCAAATTGAATTCATATCGAAAAACCCATCATTGGGTGAGATTTTGATTTCAAATTTCCCACACGGTGCAACTATGTCTAAAGCTGAAGGCGTTTATTCTAGCGAGCAAAAATTTGTTATTCATATGGTGGTTTCCTCCTTTGAAACTCAAAAAGTTGTCGCTCTTGCAAGACGAGCTGACCCTCATGTCTTTATTACCGTTACCTCGCTTGTTCAGGTATACGGGAATTTCTTCATTCGACCAGTCAATTAAAAAAGCACCTTCGAAGACGTCGGTGCTTTTTATTAACCTTTTATTTAACGATTACTCGGTGGAATATTTTCTTTCCCTTTTTGATTTTGATGCCCTTGAGTAGATCTTCTTTTTTAATCATTAAATTGACATCTGAGATTTTCTCTCCGTCGATGCTTATTCCGCCTTGTTCAATTAGCCTTCGGCCTTCTCCTTTCGAGGAGGCGAGACCAGCGAGTATCATGATTTCAAGTAATGGTTTTTCTTCTAAAGTGGAAACATCTAATTCAGTGGTTGGCATATGAGTGTCATCCCCTTCACCACTAAATAATGCTCGAGCGCTTTCTTGAGCTTTATCAGCCTCAGCTTTGCCATGAACAAGCTTTGTTAATTCATAAGCGAGAACTTCTTTTGATTCATTTATTCTTGAAGCATCCCATTGTTCGATTTCTTCGATTTTTTCTAAAGGCAAGAATGTCAACATCTTCATTGATTTAATGACCATTGAATCTTCGACATTCCGCCAATATTGGTAAAATTCAAAAGGAGATGTTTTTTGCGGATCGAGCCAAACCGCTCCCCCAACCGTTTTCCCCATCTTTACTCCATCGCTATTGGTTAAAAGAGGAATCGTGAGAACAAAGGCATCTTTGCCAGTCTTCTTTCTAATCAATTCAGTACCACCCAACATGTTACTCCATTGATCATCGCCACCGAATTGGACTTGGCATCCATAATGCTTATTCAAATGATAGAAATCATAAGATTGCATAATCATGTAGTTGAACTCAAGAAATGTTAATCCCTTTTCCATTCTTTGTTTGTAACATTCAGCCGCTAACATTTTGTTAACTGAGAAACATGCTCCGACATCTCTTAACAAATCGACATAATTGAGTTTAAGCAACCAATCTGCGTTATTTAGAGCTAGAGCTTTTCCTTCGCTGAAATCTATAAACTTGGCCATTTGTTTTTTAAAACAATCAATATTGTGATTGATGGTTTCGAGGCTCATCATAGAACGCATATCAGTCTTTCCTGAAGGATCGCCAATCATCGCGGTTCCTCCACCGAGCAAAACAATAGGTTTATTACCAGCCATTTGGAGACGTCTCATTAAACATAATGTCATAAAATGACCGACATGAAGGGAATCAGCAGTTGGATCAAAGCCAATATAGAAAGTTGCTTTTCCAGCGTTGATTAGTTCACGGATTTCCGTTTCATCAGAAACTTGAGCTACCAATCCACGCCTGACAAGCTCTTCATAAATTTTCATATTATTCTCCTTTGGATAAAAAAATCCTCAAGTGCAGAGGACGACATAATCGTGGTACCACCTCAGTTTAAACAATTTTCACAAATCGTTCCTTAGTGTGTGCTATCGCACAACATTCGCTATTTCGGGCGAACCCGTCTATCCCTACTTATTTCAGGTAGCAGCTCGGGAATGTATTCCATTAGTTTTTGCTTCATCCTTGCACCAGCCGGATTATCTCTGTTCGCTATCTTCTAATGTACTTGTTTCCTTCAACACTTTGTATATATAAGTTATCACAATTACAATGAAAAGCATATATTTTGTAAACAAAAAGGCTAGGTCATTTTGATAACCTAACCATGTTTTGCAAAAAGGATAATTATTGATTAACTACGCTGTGATAGTGGTGTTTGAACTATAATCTTCCAATAGACCATCATCATCGTATTTGTAAAGCCCTACAGTATTTGTTTCACCTGTTTCAATAACAGTGAAAGTTCTCATCTTTTCAGGAGTTTTTCCATTCTTATCGATCCAGGTTCCTGTGTTGATATAATATTCGCCATCCCCAAAGGAATCATAGATTGCATTATGCGTGTGACCAAAAACGACAATATCAACATTTTCTTCGGGATTATCAATGTATTGGATTCTAGCTTGATCAGAGAAATATTTAGAAGATATAGCCCCGGGCGCAGCTTCGATAAAACTATTTGGAACGTTAACATTATTGATTGTTTGGCGATCTACCCAGGTACGTTGAATGTTGCGATATAAAGTAGGAGCACTTATTGTCCCATCTTCTTCTTGCACAGGATAAAAATCGAGGAACGAATAAGAGTCATCAAAACCGGCGAAATGCATATCAAATACATCTTCCTCTAATGGTTCGTTTGGAGTAAGGTTCGCCGATAAAAGCTGAATAATTTGATAATATTTGAACGCTCCAAATTGGTCGGTATCGCTTTCATCAGGAACATCAGTGACTACTGGTAATTCCCTTTCGTTTTCTGGTTCACCTTCTAAAACCCAAGTTGCTCCATAGCGGGCATAGAAATAGCCAGGAGGTAATATACTTTCATCATTTCCGACAAGCTCAGCATTTGTTAATGTATCAGGTGCTGAGAATGGATCGTAGCGATGGCCATGCTCAATAGCAATTTCATCATGCGCTCCTGTGTAGTAAGCGCCGACACCTCGAGCATCAGAAACATGAATAATTCCCGGAATAGCTTCTTCAAGAACAGAAGCTTCGAGAAGCATATCGTGATTTCCGATGACGTAAACTAACTTAATTCCACTCTCTATAACATTATTAAATTCCTCGATTATATCTTGGTTATTGTCTACACAAGCTTGATAAAAAGCAGTTGAATCAGTATAGCTTTCAAAATAAACAGGAAGGAACCATTCATCCAAAAAATCTCCGGCGATAACAAGTTCGCTAACATCAGTAGTGACTTCTAATCTCTGAAGGAATTCGATTAAAACCGGAACATTGTCATTGATTTCGCTATAAGCATCGTTTATTCCAAGATGGATATCACTTATAACGACAATCTTATTGCGATTTTCTCCGACTTCCCATAAAGGTTTTAGCTCATCCTTTGCTTCACATCCCGCTAAAGCAGCCAGTGAGAGAGTTATTGAAGTACAAATTAGAAATGTTTTTGCCATCTTTCTACTCATCTTTTGTTCTTGCACGGAATCGGCTCGTTTCTTCATTTTATTGGCCTCCCAATATTTGTTTAACCGGTAAAAAATAAAGCGAAATATCATATCACTAAATTAGAAATTACCTGTTTTTAGGTTATATTACTAAGGGTTCTCGTGTCTACAAAATAGTATCTATTCGATTTAAGAAAGTTTAAAAAATAAAAAGCGCTTTCGAGATAAAAAAGCGCTTCAAATTTTAATGGCGGAGAAGAAGGGATTTGAACCCATGCGAGACTTGCGCCCCCTAGCAGTTTTCGAAACTGCCCCCTTCAACCACTTGGGTACTTCTCCGGCTGCCGATTATTATAACATAAGATGCAAAAAAAGAAACGATGATGGTTTTCATTCAAATAAATATTTGATTTTTTTATAAAATATCGTAAAAATATGACAGATAAAGTATAATGTGACCTATGGATAGCCAAACACGAATTATCTTCATTTTTATCATCATGGGGATCATTCTTTTGGCGACATTTTTTACTATTTCTCTGATCATTTTCAATTCAATCAATAAAAAATACCGCCAAAGAATTCTCGATGAGAGCAATACAACTCGAATTTTCATTATCGATGTGAAAAAGAATATTGTCACTTATTTCAATCGCAGCGATATCCGCAATAAAAAAGTAATGGATTTAGCTGGATTTTATCAAAAATTTCATCAAAACGATGTCGAAAAACTCAAAAAATGGATTTTCACCATTTGCTTGGATGTTAAATCAGCCACCCAATATCTTGAAGCTGATGTATTAGTAAACAGGGGAAAGTCTTCTTATTTTTCCTTATTGAAATTATTAAAGTATGATCCAAATATCGGACTGATCCATCTTGAGAGCATCCTTTTAAAATATATGACTCCCATTAACTCAACCATCAAGAAGAGACGTGGAGTAAACACAGGTGTCGTAAAAAGAAGCGTTATTAGCCAGATGGTCTCTCGAGAAAAATCAATTCGTGGTTACACTTATGCGATTCGTTTCTTCTATGTACAAAAGAAAATCTTGTCAAACGACAAAATTGAAAGATACATGGTCATGACTTTAAAAAATGAAGTCTACCCCTATGCCAACGATATTAAATCACCTCGTCAAATCGTTGATACTGTCGATAATGAATTGCTCTTGTTTGATTTACGAATTAACAATCGCGAAGATGCGATGCATCTCGCCACATCAATTGAACACTCCTTGAAAAAGTGCATAGGAGTTAACGGATATGGTGGTTCGGTCAACTTCTCCATTGGAATTGTCGAAAACGCTCAGTTCTATCAAGATTTTGAAACGATTGTTAACAAAGCTCAAGAAGCCTGTATTTCCGCTCAACAAAATAATCAGACAATTCTAATTTATCAAAAGACCGTCGGTCAGATGTTGGAATTGAACAAATATAGCGAACAAGTCGACAAGCTTTTGCGAGGCAACAGCATTCGCTATCTCTTCCGACCTATCGTCGACGTGACCAAAAATCGAACACTTGGCTATTTCCAATATGTCAAAGCTTATGACTCGCCATTTACTACTTTCGCTGAGATGAGTAAATACGCCGCCAAAGTTGGGAAAAATCGTAAATTATTTGCAATGGTCGCAAAATATGTCATTCCCAAGTTCGAAAATGAAAAGCAATCTGATTTCTGGCG
>ENA-UOWO01007582-UOWO01007582.1-activated-sludge-metagenome-genome-assembly--contig:-NODE-7582-length-10664-cov-4.413705_pt1 | contig 10664 bp, 6 predicted proteins | sample MGYA00238148_ERZ761564 | MGnify/ENA primary metagenome ERZ761564 (study PRJEB28885, sample SAMN05720194) | activated sludge metagenome | isolation source: Anaerobic digester | place: USA...
GTCTATATCTCCAATGTTGACTTGACGTTATCGACAAGTACCCTTAGAATTCATTCTGTCATGTTCAGGTTGTCGTTATCGACAAGTTAGTTTAGCACGGGAACGAAGCCCGGGAAAGGTCAATATGCATCGAGAAGGTCAAGTCACACAGTTGGTGGCGCGCAAGAAGCAGATGGTTGTTGGCTTGCTAGACAAACTTTGCCAGCAGGTCGAAATCACCGACACCCAATTTCAAACTGCCAAAACTCGTTACGAAGCTGTCGGCGCGTGGTTGTCAGCATCTAGCACTAAGCATCTCGAACAAGTGCAAATCTATCCGCAGGGATCAATCGCACTTGGCACTGCAATCAAGCCACTCGCAGCCAACGAATTTGATGTTGACTTAGTCTGCCATTTACCCAGCGTTGGGCACACGTCAAGTGCCCAGGCTGTAAAGCAGCTTGTCGGCGCTCGCCTGAAAGAACACGCAACATACAAAGGCATGTTGGAAGAAAAGCAGCGGTGCTGGCGCATTAACTACGCAAACGAGTTCCACCTTGACATCACTCCCTCCATCCTAAACCCACGATGCCACCAAGATGGTGAATTAGTACCCGATAAGTCTTTGGCGGAATGGAAGCCAACCAACCCTAAAGGCTACATCAACAGGTTTGAGCAATATGCAACGATAAGGCCGCGATTTCTCCTTCTGGAAAGAAATGTTGTAAAGGCAACCTATGACAGCGTTGAGCCTTTGCCTGAGCCTTCAATGACAAAGCCATTTCTAAAGCGGATTGTTCAGCTACTCAAGCTCCACCGTGACCAAAAGTTTGTGGGTTCAAATCGCCCAGACCTTGCGCCCATCTCAGTCATCATCACGACACTGGCAGGTTGGGCATATGCAAAGTGCGCTTCTCAACAAACCTATTCGGATGAGTTTGACTTCATCACCGCAGTGATCAAGGAGATGCCGACATTTATTGGGATAGAAATGCGCTCTGGGAAACTGTTCTACATGGTCGAAAACGAAACCACTGCCGGGGAGAATTTTGCTGACAAATGGAACCACGACCCAAGAAGGGCAGACGCATTTTATGAATGGCATGCCGATGCATTGGCTTCAGTTGAGTCCCTACTTCAAATTGAAGGTGTAGATCAATTTGCTGAAAGACTGTCACAGAAATTTGGTGGAAAAAAGGACGCAGTGCGCGACACGTTGTCAAAGTTCATTGCGCCCATTGGTCAAGCCAGATCAGGAGGGTTACTTGGTATCGCGCCATCTATTGGTTTGATTACTTCACCGTCATACGGTGCGGTTGCAGTGCCTAAAAACACTTTTTTTGGTAGCTAAAAGGGATTCCAATGGCACGAAACCTAAGGCCAGAACAGCAATGGTTCCGTTTGAAGTCAAATCCAATTTGCCGAGGCTCTGGTTCGGTACGTAGAGGTGAGTTGACGTGGGACTTTGATGTACGTCCTAGTCCACTTAGTCGGGTATACCGACTGCGGATTCGCCAGAGGAAAAACACGTACCCAGATGTCTTTGTCTTGAGTCCAAATCTTAGGGATTTGGCCGAAGGAAGGCGATTACCACATGTCTATTCTCAGCGGCCCGTTGAGTTGTGTCTGCACTTCCCAAAATACGACGAATGGACATTCGATAAATCCATTGCCGAAACCATAGTTCCTTGGGCATACCTATGGCTTTTCTATTTTGAACACTGGCTTGCAACCGATGAATGGCAAGGTGGTGGAAAACATGTGGGAGATAACGATGATGCAGAAAACGAAGAAGCGAATTCTGGTTCTTGATGGTGGGGGTATCAAAGGTGCATTTGCAGCCTCGTTTTTACAGACAATTGAGGAGAACTCGGGGCAAAAGATCGCAGATCATTTTGACTTGATAGCAGGGACCTCCACGGGTGGAATCATTGCGCTTGGCCTCGGGCTCGGCATGTCTGCCAAAGAAATCACACAGTTTTATGTCAACGATGGTCCTCGCATTTTTGGTCAACAGAATCCCTTGGACGAACATGGTTTCCTTTCACGTTGTGCATCAAAATTTAAAGGGGTATTGAATCGCGGGAAACAAATCGCTGCGCCAAAGTACGATTCTTCACAACTCAAGAAAGCATTGGAACGAGCATTTCAGTCAAAGCGACTAGGCGATAGTTCTGTGCGTCTGGTCATTCCGGCATATCACGCGGACAAAGAGGATGTGTATGTCTTCAAGACAAGGCATCACCCACGATTGCAAATGGACTGGAAGGAAAGTGCAGTAAATGTTGCGTTGGCAACGGCTGCCGCGCCTACCTACTTTCAAGCACACCCAATGCCAAGTGGCGCACCGCTGATTGATGGAGGAATTTGGGCCAATAATCCAGCTGGGTTAGCGGCAGTGGAAGCGCGTAGCGTGTTGGGCTGGAGGGATGATGATCTATTTATTGTTCGACTGGGCTGCACTGAGGAAGTTCTGGATATTCCGGTCGAGTCTGGCTACGCTGGACTGCTTCTCAAATCAACCGCTCTGTTTATGCAGGGTCAATCACGCGGCGCGGATGGTACTGCCATGCTGCTTTCTGACCATCGGCAGGAAGCACCACGATTTTTCCCATTTCAACCCAAGGTATCAACTGGCAAGTTTTCCCTTGATGGCGTTGAAATGATTGATCGCCTGCGTGGTCTTGGTGCGGCACATGGTCGGGACGCATTGCCGTTGTTTCAGAAACATTTTCTGGATGTGAAGGCGGAAATATTTCAACCATTTTCCTGATTTATATAGCTGCTTGCCTGGCAGCCAATAGCCTGAGAAAATAGAGAAGCATTTCGCTGCAATGGCGAGGTGTATTGACTGACTCGCCCTGCGTCAGTTTTGGTTTTTCTTCCCCAATTCCCCACTTGATTTTTTCTTGCCATGCCCTTGGCGCGTGTTGGCTAAACACGTCTGTGCCCAAGGGTTTGGGGAACTTTTCGTTTCAACCTCAGGTAGCGTTAAGACACTGTTACCGCTATCGTAAAAGCCCTTCAACATGACCAAAATTTTTACTCAAAAAGCAGGCACTACAGCCACTCGCAGTTCCACGACAACAACCATCGGAAACCAGTCACCGACGCGGCCAAAGGCCGTTTTGGACGGTTTTTCGACCACCGCTGACCGCTTCATCGCAGCCAGCCAGTCGAGCGCCACCAAACGCGCATACGCCTCGGATTTGAAGCATTTTTTAGCCAATGGCGGGAACATTCCGTCCAGTCCAGCGAATTTGGCAGATTACCTAGCTTCGTGCGCAGAAACCTTATCCGTTGCGACCATAGAGCGCAGATTGACCGCAATTCACAAGGCACATCTTGAAAAAACCTTGAAATCCCCGGCCCATAGTGAAACCGTCAAGCGTGTAATGCAGGGCATTCGTCGCACGCTGGGCACCAAGCAGCGGCAGGTACAGCCCCTAGTCAAAGACGATTTGCTGGCCGCACTGGTGATGATTGATCGCCAGAAGATGCCTGTCAAAGCGGCGCGTGATCGCGCACTGTTGCTGGTAGGCTTTGCGTCCGCCATGCGCAGGTCAGAGCTTGTCGGAACGATGGTGGAACATATCACGCACCTGTCCAATGGCTTGGAAATTTTCTTGCCATCCAGCAAGACTGATCAAGACCGCAATGGCAGAACAGTGTTCATCCCCCATGCAAACGGCGACCGCTGCCCAGTTCGTGCCTTGCTGCACTGGTTGGAAATTGCCGGGATCAAAGAGGGTTTTGTGTTTCGAGCCGTCACGCGCCATGATCGTATTGCACAGTATGGTTTGTCTGCTCAGTCTGTGGCGCTGGTGGTGAAGGCATCGGTGGCGCGTGTGGGCGGCGACTCAAAAAAAGTTAGCGGCCACAGTTTGAGGGCCGGCTACTGCACGAGCGCAGCCGAAAAAGGGTTGCAGCCGTGGCAAATTCGTGAACAAACCGGACACAAATCAGACGTAACTTTGGCGAAGTACATACGTCCGGTCGCGCGGCGGAAAATACCCAGCATTTTGTGATCCCGGAATCTTCGAAAAGTCAATAATTTGGCCCTCTAGAATGTCTGCTTTGATACGGATTTTTGATCCCTAAGCGAAGGAATACGAGTGAGTGGCGCTCGGGATGCAAGGGTTCATCGAATCAGGCATTGACTAGACGGGCTATTGCCTTTGAAGCAGCTAACGTTGCCCAGTGTCTTGAATAAGTATTTATAAATGGCCAGGGAGAAAAAATGACCGCAGTTGTTCTGCATTTAAGCGACATCCATATTCGGAGTGCGCAAGACCCAGTTCTCGGAAAAGGTGGGGAAATTGGTGCCTGCGTATTCTCGGAACTCCCTGACGCGTCCGCCGTCTTTATCGTGGTCTCTGGCGATATTGCATTCAGTGGTAAATCCGACGAGTACGAAGCTGCGAGAGGTCTCTTCACCAGTATTCGCGAGAAAGTCCAATCCGAAAGACAAGTACCGGTACATTTTGTATTGGTACCTGGCAATCATGATTGTGATTTCAGCGTCGGTGGCAAACCACGACAGCTTACCTTGAACGCTGTAAGGGAAGACCCAAGCCAATTGGATGAAGATGTAATTCGCCTTGGCGTCTCAGTCCAAGCAGAGTTCAAATCTTTTGCAGATAGCTTTCACACGGCCGATGAATCCCGCTTCGGTGATGACCTTTGGACTGGTCATCGCTTTACAGTGGAAAACAAAGAAATTGTTTTTGACGCAATCAATGTCGCGTGGTGCTCTAACCTACAGGAAGAGCCAGGAACACTTATATTCCCTGTTGACCGCTACAAGGACAGAAGCAATCAAGCATCTGACTTGCGAATTTCAATATTGCACCAACCGCTAAACTGGTTCAATCAATCGACCTATCACCCGTTTCGCCAGTTAGTCCGTCAATTGGCGAATGTCGTCATTTCTGGGCACGAGCATGTTGGCGGTGCCGGAGAAGACATACACACAAGCTCAGGGCACAGCGCGTATATCGAAGGATGCGTACTCCAAGGCGAGAAGAACCTTGCTGACTCCTCATTCAATGTTGCCGTATTTAACCTTGAGGAGGGAACCTACAGAGCAACACGTTACCTTTGGTCAGATAGCGGTCATTACGTGCCAACGGAAGAAGGTTCATGGAGCGATTTCCGTGATTTGCCCAGAAAAGCCGCAAATCAGTTCCCATTGGAGTCCGTCTTTGAGCAGTATCTTTCAGACCCCGGTGGAGCCTTCAGTATCAAGGGAAGCTCGATTGGACTGCAAGATTTATTCGTATATCCAGATGCACAGGAGGTAGGTGCTTCAGAAGCCCGAGGTGTTAAGAAAATTTCAAGCACCACCGTATTTCATGACCTAACTCGACTCGACGGCGGAATACTTCTCACGGGGGAAGAGAAAGTCGGTGCAACCAGCCTTCTGTACATGCTGTTTAGGCACTATCACGAGCGAGGTCAACTGCCGCTATACGTGCGTGGCTCGGAATTGAAAGGTGCGGGCGACCGTGAGATCGATCAAGTACTTAAACGCGCAACTGTCGAGCAATACGGTCAAAAGAATTTCGAGCGGTTTCAACAGCATCCCAGTGGCGAAAAGATTCTGCTTCTTGATGACTTTGACGATGGCACCGTGAGACACGGGCAGCAAAGAGCAAAGATTTTGATAGAGGTTTCCAATCGGTTTCCCCGCTTGCTGGTTACCGCAAATGAGGTACTGGATTTCAACGGGACAATTCGACCCCATGCGGATGGAAAGCTATCGAATTTTAAGGAATTTAAGCTACTGCCTTTCGGCTACTCTCGTTGTGCACAGCTTGTGCGCAGATGGATACAAAGGACGGCGGCTGACGGTTCATTGGATGAAGCCGCTCTCCTTGCACGCTGTGACCAAGCAGAGCGGATGCTTGATACGGTCATGGCAAAAAATATCGTTCCCTCGCTGCCTCTGTATCTGTTGACGTTGTTGCAAAGTATTGAATCTGGCGTCCAAGGAGGGTTTGAGGATAGCGGGCTTGGTGAGTACTACGACTATTTGGTGAAAGCCGGACTTGAATCAGCAAAGGTTCCGAAAAACCAGTGGGGGCCAGTTATTGAATATTGCTCCCATCTCGCATGGCAAATGCATGCGACCGAACATAAAGAGCTTTCGCAGATTGAGCTTACGATTTTCAATGACAGATTCTCCAAGGAGCAAATTCGTGTTGACTTGCCGTCACGAATCGATGTGCTTGTGAAGGCGCGAATTCTTTCAAAAACTGGAGACTGTGTTCGTTTTAGGTACCACTACATCTACTATTTCTTGAAGGGACGACACCTTTCAAAGCAACTCACTGATTTGGAAGTTCAGGCCTACATTCGGAGTTGCTGTGCCCATCTTTACGTTCGGGAGAACGCAAATACCATTCTGTTCCTGGCTCACCATGCTTTCAAAGACCCGATGTTCTTGAAATGCGTGACGGATGCTCTCTATGAACCGTTTAAGGATTTCACTCCCATTTCATTCAACGGCAAGGACACGGAGCGAGTCAAAGACTTTGTGAGAGACCTACCGAAGCTTGAGTACTCAGGGAAGTCTCCTGAGAAAGCACGCGAAGAAGCAAATATTCAAAGGGACCAACTTGACGACGGAGGTGATGGGTTAGCTGACAAGAAAGAGGACTTGGCACAAGACGAGTTCACTGCCCAGGTCATTTCATTGCTAAAGACGGTGGAAATTCTTGGTCAAATTTTGAAAAATCAAATAGCAAATATTCCTCGCACGCAACGTGTTGAGTTGCTCAAGCTAGTTATGTCTGGCCCTCTTCGCGCGGTAAATGCTTTTTTCACGGTATTCATGAATCATCAAGATGCCGCGCAAATAGAAATCGCAGAACTCTTGGCGAAAAACAAGGTTTTTGCAAATGAAACCGAACGACAGAAAGCAGCGAGGCAACTGTTAGCCTGGATTCTTCAATCTTCTGCCGCAGGGCTCGTCATCAAGTGCGTGGTGTCCATCAGTTCAGATGACTTGTTGGAGGACATACGCACTGCATCTAATAGCCTAGGTACTCCAGCATCCAGACTGATTGCTGTGGGCGTTAAGCTCGACGGTCCAGGTCGAATACCCCACCGAGATATTGAAAATCTCCTTGAGGAAGTCGCAAATGATTTCATTGCCACGCGCGTTTTGCAAATACTAGTCCTTCGGCGGCTCTACATGTTTAGAACGGAGGAGAGTGACAGGCAATGGCTTGCTAGCAAAAAAATAGTTGACCTACAGTATCAGCACGCACTTGAGTTCAAGACTCGGAAAAGTAAGCACCTACTGAGCAAGAGGTAAGCGAAAGGCTGTATTGCATTGGCGGTAAAATTGCAACGGGCTTTCAGTAGTCCCCGCATTCACCTCCCTGATGCGGCAGGCATCAAGCTTGTTCAGACCCAGCCTTAAACCGCTGGGTTTTCTTTTGGCTATGCAGCAGGTAAGCTCAATCAAGTCCGATTCATCTCTTCGCCGAAATAGGAATCCTACTGGGCACGCTGCGGTGTGTGCTGATGAAAGTCTTGATTTATGCCCAGCTGGTGGACGTTGTTAGGGCACGCTCGGTATGTATCGGTAACAGTCGCATCAGTTACATGCTTGAAACAAGCATGTGCCGACCATCACCAACCGACCGAATTTGACTTCAGTGGCATCAGTACTGAACTTGGCTGGTTGGCGATGGTGGTCAGAACCGGCTTAGAACGACGTTTGAGCGACTTTTTTGGCGTTCAACATGGCTGACTTCAGTCGCAGTCAAAATCACGGCCAAAACGGCGATGTGACTATTGGCTACCGCCAAAGCAACCGAAGTGCAGAGTCAGATTTGATGCAATATTAAGAAGGTCGCTCTGCCTGCGGTCGCAAATCCAAGCCCGCGTAAAGGTTGTATTTTTTAGTCTCACGGCGAGGAAATCCACTCTTCTCCAAACGTGCGCTGAACAACTTTTGACTGATGGGTTTACGGTTGCAACGTTTGGCATATTGAACGTAGTTGGCGTAGCCCTTGCTGGCCTGCAACTGCTCATTCTCACCCTTGATACAGCAATCCACTATCCAGCCGCTCAACGAGTCAGATTCCTTGCGTAATTTATCTTTGTGCTCTTGTACCGCAGGGCAACTGTTGAGTTTTCCATCCTTGTTGTAGTCGCGCGCACCAGCCAATGCCCAGTTCAAGATTCCGGGCAGTTCTGGAATCAACAGCTTTTCTTCCAGGTCGTCGTTACGGTTCGCACCTGAAAAGTTGCCCTTGAACGGAATCGGAAAAATGCGTCGCCACATCGCTTTGTCGTTGGCCGCTACTTCAGGCATGTCGTTGGTCGAAATCCAGAGCTTTCCTTCTGGCTTGAACGTGACTACTTGCCCATAGTTGGCACGTGCGGTTATCGAATCACCACCGGAAAACTGCTTAACAAATGCAGTATCGAAGCCCTTGGTGTTGGGCAGTTCCGCTACGCTACCAAAACGAATTCCCTTCAATGCCATCAACGCGGGTGTCGAAGAGTTGGCGTTACCACCATAAACCGACGTAATGAGGTTCGGCGCAAGTTCTGTCGCATAGTCCCCAAGGAGCATGGCAATGATTCGCAAAAAGGCACCCTTGCCATTTTCGCCCGTACCGTCAAAAACGAAGAATGCTTGCGCCTTGGTATGACCAAATAGGGTGTATCCAACTGCGCGGCGCAAAAAGGCTGCCAGTTCTCTGTCACCGCGTGTAACCTGCCGGATGAAGTTACGCCAGTTCGGGCATTTGGCATCAGCATCAAAGGAAACGGCTGCGCTGCGGCGCAGATAGTCTGTGGCGGATGCCTTTCGTATCTGTCCGGTGCGCAAATCGATCACGCCGTTTTTCACAGTAAACAAACTCTTGTCGCTATCAAACTCTAGGTCAGTGATGTGCAAGCTGGTTTCATACTCAGCCATAGCGACAATCGCCTTCATGCCAGCAGCACTGCGATAGCGTTTGATGGTGGGGTCTTTTTTGCCCTCACCAGCACTCAAGTCCTCGACGAGTTTCCGGGCCGAACGCATGTGTGCCTGAACGTCTGCACGCCAAATGCCGTCATTGAAGCAGTACCAAACACCCATCTGCGGATCGAAGCGTAGCTTGTTCTTGAACGTCGCGGCATACAGGTTCGCTGCCTCAATGTCGTCAAAGCTTCCACCGCCACTTTTTGCGTGGGCTGCCAACCAGTACAAAGATCGAATGCTTAGACCGTTATCTGGCTTGAAGCTCTCCCATGTGCGGCGCTGATCTACTTCATCGTACTTACTGCTGGTCTTTGACAACTCAGTCCATAGGTCAAAGCCTTGTTCATTGGGCGCTGCACTGTTGATTGCCATGCCGATTTGTGCCCATAAAGAACGGTCATCAAGGTTAACGCCCGCAAGTGCTTTCCGGATTTGCGCCACGACCTTGTCGCTTAAAGTCTTCGGACTGTTGCTGGCGCTGTTGCTGTTACCGCTGCTTTCCGCAGGGGGAACTGATGCCTTGAGCACTCGCTTCTTTGGCTCCGGGGTATCGGTATTCAAATTCAACTTGAGCTTTTTGACCAAGACTTCAACAGCTACAGGCGGGGCATCAGACGTATGTACTGTCTGCGCCAAGAAGGGCGTGCCGTGATTCCAATTGATAGAACCGGGCAAGCGCATCACACGCGCGGGATTGCAGACACTTCGATCCGTTTTGAGGCAGTCCGCCAATGCTTGTTGCAAAGCCTTAAATTCCCCCACTGTGCCGTTATCGACAAACCAGTAAGCATGGAGTCGTCCGGGTGATGTCTCAACAATATGGTGCGGCTCCACACGCAATGACAGCAAGGTTTCCAAATCCAGTACACCATCATCGTCGTCAATAAACAGGGCGGTAATGGCGCTGACATTGGAGTCGGTGCAACTGCTGCCAGTAACCTTGTTGACGGCTACCGCGACGTTCATACCGTTGGCATTGGCCTTAACCAGTCGAGCTTTCAGGTCATTACTGGGTTTCGATGAAAAACTTTCTGCGGTGCGCTCACTCTGCTTTTCGCCTTTGTTGCCATAAGCCAAATACCAAGCAGGGCTATCGCCATGTAGTTTTTTAATGAATCTCAGCATGGCATTGCCGTCTGGCTTCAAGGGCGGTTGGTCTTCAGGGTCGTTTTTAACTATCGTAGTCATACGTATATCTTTCAAATTTGGAATGCGTGGCAGACAACACCAACATGCAGGCGATCTGTCTCCATCAAGAAAATGAGGTGGTGGAGCGGGTGGACGCAAGATAAGAAGACACAGTTCGGTGGATTCCACCGTTCTTGTTTTTCTTAAAAGTAATTTAAGAAATTACGTTCCACTCGCTCCACCCATTGACTACCCCCCCCTTTTTTTCTTTTTTCGGGGAAGCAGTCTTGGCCGTTAGCACTATTTACACAATGCGTATCAGCGTTCGTGGGCTCGAAAAGTTGTTGTCGGAAACTCATTCCATTCACGGCCATCGAGCATCTGACCATTGCCCTTCTGATGGAACACGCCGTCATGATTGAAGCTGCCCCATTGCTTGAAGAAGAAGGCAATGCCACGGTCTACGCATTGATCACGAATGCTACGTACCCAATTGATGTTCATAGGTCGAACGGCTTTGCCACCAGATTCGCCACCAGCAACTACCCAGTCAATTCCGTCAAGATCA
>ENA-UOWO01007583-UOWO01007583.1-activated-sludge-metagenome-genome-assembly--contig:-NODE-7583-length-10663-cov-4.546851_pt1 | contig 10663 bp, 5 predicted proteins | sample MGYA00238148_ERZ761564 | MGnify/ENA primary metagenome ERZ761564 (study PRJEB28885, sample SAMN05720194) | activated sludge metagenome | isolation source: Anaerobic digester | place: USA...
GCAATAGTACTTAATATTTTAACATGCGGCTCAGTGTAAAAATTTCTGGTGGAATGTTCAGTATTTACAACACCCATTACTTCGTTGTTGTGTATAATTGGTATTGCTAATTCACTTTGACTTACTTTGCCATCGGCAGAAAAATATCTGTTGTCTTTACTTGTATCATTAACTAAAACGGGAATCTTCAATTCAGCAGCACTGCCAACTATGCCCTTATTCTTTGGCACATGATATACTTCCTTATTTTTTTCAATCTGCATATCTCCTTTGATGCCATGACCTGATATTTGTTGAAGAATTGTCTTATCTTCATTCCATAAATAAATCATACTGTCTTCAAAGCCGAGCTTAGCGATAAGCTCTTTAGATAAATTCCAAAGCAATGATTCCCTATTTTCTTCCTGATAAATAGATAATCCAAAAAAGTTTGTTACTTTCTCTATTTCTAATTGATATAACAAATTTTCGGAATTTAATTTTTCAAGTTCCATTTTTTTACTTGCCTTGTTTGAAATATTTTTCTCTCGCTGTAGGATGATTGTGAAAAGACTCAAAAACCCACCCAAAACACAAGAAATTATAAACCAGGATTTTGCCCAGAATGGTGTGAGAATTTTAAATTCATATATTGTTTCTTTACTCCATACACCTATTGGATTTAAAGCCTTTATTTTAAATTTATAATGGCCCCATTTAAGATTATCATAACGGACGGAACGTGTGTTAGGTCGAGTATTCCATTCGGTATCAAAACCTTCCAATTTGTAAGAAAACATCAAATCCTCTTGATTGAGATCATCAATTCCTGTAAATTCAAACTCAAAAGAAGTATTCTCGGGCAAATATTGTGGAATTATTTTCCGCTTATACGGTTGGCTTTTTGTAACTATATTGGTAATATGCACTTTAGGGATGTCGTATTTTAAGTCAACAATCTCTGGCTTTAAAGATGCCAGTCCTGTTGTAGTTGCAGTCCAAATAAGACCATCTTCTGATTCAAACAACTTGATTTGTCCATAGCCAGGCGGCAGAAATCCACTACGCTCATTGAAATGCATGATTTTATTATAAATATGTTCAGACTGTCCAATGACGGAGATGCCATTAGAACTACCAGCCCATATGTTGTTGGATCGATCGCACAACAATGAAATATAATTTTCGGAAATCATACCTTGCAGCGCTTGAAATTTGGACAAAATTATTAACTGTCCGTTTTCCTGTTCTTTTAGTTTTAATATTCCTTCGCCATTTGTCGCAATCCAAATTATTCCGTTAGCATCTTTTATAATGTAATTTGTAGTGATAATTTTATTATCGAGCAAAACTGCAACAAGTTTCCCTTCTTTAATTTCTAAAAGCCCTTCTTCGCTAGCTGCATAAATTCGACCTTTGTTAGTCTCTATAGCCGAGAATATTTTGCCTCTAGCGGATATTTGTATATTGCCAATATTATTTGTAAAATTATAGCCTTTAACTGCAGCTTTGTCGGGTTCAATTTTTGTTATACAATTGTCGCCTATTGCCCAGAGCTTACCTGAATTTGTAATTAAAAAAGAGTAATAACCTTTTGAACCCAAACCATCAATATGATCGAAATTCGTGATTTTTTGACCATCTATTTTAGCAATTCCCTGATAACCAGATCCTACCCATAAGCTTCCATTTTGATCATAAATCATCGCTTTTACTTCTGCTTTTGGGAACACATTTTTCATGAATATTTTAAAACCAGTTGTATCGTATTCCAATATAATACCTCTATTGTTTCCAATGAGCAAATTGCCATTTTTACCCGTAATAAATGAATAAAAATCCTCATGTGGAGTAATATCAAGCAGGTCGTGAATTTTGAAGAAGGAAGGTTTTATTTTTACAAGGCCATCTCCACTTCCCATCCAAAACACAGTGCCAGTTTGTATTGCCCTCGTTGGTAATATAATACCTTCGTTCAATGAATTTATAAAGTAGCTTTTGACTTTAAGCACAGTATCGATAAAATATATCCCGGAAGTTCCATTCATCCAAAAACCTTTGGATGCCGCGATGTTATTAGGATTATATGGCAATCTGGCTGCTTCACGGCCATTTTCCCAAACATACATCTCTGTTGATTCGCAATTGAAATAAATTGTGTTTTTATCAATTGGATAAATGTGCGTGATGTCATCATTAGCTTGTTGGTTTTCAAACACTTTTATGATGTCTTTTCCTACAATTCTATAAATCAACGATTCTTTAATAACAAATACGGCACCACCCTTTGCCACATATACACCATGAATACCTTTATCCTTACTTCCCCAATAATTGCTCCAATCAACAAGAATATTTTTTTGTAAATTGTGATAAGTTCTGCTATTAGTCAAGGAGCTAAAATTCTCAATTTTAACTGGACCATAATCTGTGCTAAGCCACATTGTATTTTTATATAAACTAATGTTGTGGATCACTTGTGGGCTCTCGCTTTTTTGTGATACTTTAATGATTTCATCCTTTTCCATATAATACAAACCTGTACCAGATCCCACCCAAATACGGCCGTTTTCATCTTTTGCTAAGGCTGTGACTCTTCCAATTAGAGCATCTTCCTTACTTGTTCTGTAATTCTTAAATGTGAAGCCATCATATCTGCTAACACCAGATGCAGTTCCAACCCATAAAAATCCTCTTTCATCCTTAAGAATATCGAAGATCTCAGAAGATGCTAGACCATGCGCACTGTTATAGAAAGTGAAAAGGTAATCAGATTGTAAAAATTGGCAATTTGCTTGAGTAGCTCCAAGAATCATGGAAATAAAAATGCAAGTAATGCTACGCCACAGATGGTTTTGTTGTTGATGCCTTAGGGAGCAAATAAGTACCTGTTTAAGTCTTTGATTCAATGTCTTATATTCAAAGTTAAATTTAAAAGAATCAACAATAATAATATAGATTCTTTTAGTGAATTGCGAAAGTAATGAGTGAATGAAAGCATTCACTCAATGAAAAGTGTGCTTCGCTCATTGCATGATTGAAATAAAAAAATTTGAAAGCAGTTTTGATGAAATTTAATTAATCAAGAAAAATCAATGCTTTAAAATGAGAAGAAGTATAGTAGGTGCATTTTTTTTTATTTCCGTAACGATGCTCCAAGGTCAAAACGTCGGCATTGGCACAAACTCACCAAATCCATTATTTAAATTGGATGTCATAGGCAATATTGGTTCTTCAGGTTACTTGTACAGTAACGGATTACAATTGACAGGGCCTGGCAATTTCAGTATTATGTTTGACGGCAATAATTCTAATAATTTTTATAGATGGATGGTATCAGGGGGGCGTTCCCGATATTCCTATCATTATTTGCCCACCAATTATATAAGAAATATAATGGTTATTGATAGCGTAGGCAGGGTAGGCATTGGGCCAAATAATCCGACAACATTTTTTGATGTCAGCAATAGTTTTGGTGGCCTTGCTGCAAGATTTAATGGTGGTAATAATATGGCCATTGAAATGTCAGAGAATAATGACACCCGTGGATACCTTGGTTCTACTATTGGAGCTCAAGCTGAGGATGTTGATTTGACCACAGCCTCTGGCAACACAAATGGTAAACTTCATTTGGGAACGCTCCAAAATCCCAGGCTTACTATCAATGCATTAGGTAACATTGGAATAGGAACGCAAAACCCGTCAGCGCCATTTCATTTAGATCGACCATCAACCAGCAATTTGGCAGTTTTTAATGGTGGCAATCAAATGTTTTTAACATTTGCAGAAAATGGGTTAAATCGCGGATATATTGGTTCGTTTTCTGGTGCTGAAGAAGATGTAGAGCTAGGCACATACAGCTCCAACACTACAGGTAAGGTCCATTTGACAACCAACAATACACCGCGTTTGAGTGTGCGCAATGACGGTAATGTAGGAATAGGTGTTACCAACGCTATTTCCAAATTGCATGTAGTAGACATTGTGGATGCAAGCTACTCCACCCATGGATACTTCCAATTGGGCAATACCAATAGCAGTAACTTAGTGTTTGACAACAACGAAATTCTTGCAAGAGAAGCTGGGCTAGAATCTGACTTATTTATACAAAATGATGGGGGTAATCTTTTACTTTGTGGGGATGAGAATGGTGCTGTCGGCATTGGCATCACCAATGGTGCTAATCTGCCTTTTGGCAGCTTGCTTGCAGTAGATGGTAAAATAACTTGTGAAGAAGTTTTGGTCAAATTGAGCCAGAACTGGCCTGATTATGTATTTGCTCCAAATTACAATCTTCGCCCATTGGATGAAGTGAAATTATATATACAAAAAAACGAACATTTGCCTGGCATCCCTTCTGCCACTGAGATGCAGGAAAATGGTCAGGAATTGGGCAGTATGCAAGTCATTATGATGGAAAAAATTGAAGAACTGACTTTGTATATTATTCAGTTGCAAGAAGAAATAAATAAATTAAAAGAAAAATAACTAAAAGAATAACAAGATATGGATGTTCAGGAAAAGCCAAATAAGAAATGAAGTTATTATTATTCATGCTAGCCATTATTTCTATCTCAATGGTAAATGCACAAAACAGCCAATTGTGTGTCGCACACAATGATGAGGCATCATTGGATGCTATCCTTAATGAGATAAATAATTCATATTTACGTAGCCCAGCTTTTATCAATTTCAAAAAGAAAAATATCTCTTTTAAAAGGGAACAATTTAATCATGTAACCTTTGAATGGCCGCTTCGGGCAAACTTCACCTATCAGGATATTCCCAACTATTTTGTAATATCCAATTATGTTGATTTAACCCCTGAAGATACAACCATTGTACAAGATTATTTATGCGGAACGAGAACTTATGATAAACACAGGGGAATAGACATTACCCTCTTTCCTTTTTCGTGGCATATGATGGAGAAGGACTATGTTCAGGTTTTGGCAGCAGCTGATGGAATAGTGCAAACCGTGAGGGACACGTTTAATAATGATTATAATTGCCAAGGATGCAAATCAGACAACGACTCCAACAATAGGGTGATTCTGGTACACGCAGATGGAAGTAAATCTATTTATTATCATATTAAAACCAATTCTGTTTTAGTGGACGAAAATCAGATTGTGAAATCAGGAGAACCAATTGCTTTTGTAGCGAGTTCTGGATGTAGCTTTGCTCCACATTTACATTTTGAAGTTAGGGATTCCAACAACAATGTTGTAGAACCTTTTTGGGGTATTTGCAATAATACAACAAGTGAAAGTTGGTGGGACATCCAAAAGCCTTATTGGGTCAGTGAAATAAATCGTGTCATGTGTCATAGTAACAAACCAACTTTAATAGGAGGACAGATATTTCCAGGCTGGTGCGAACCTGCAGAAAACATGTACCCCAAAAACGACTTTGCTCCGGGTGATTCCATATATTATGGCATTGCAGTCAAAGATATCCTACAAGGAGGAATTGTTGAGGTTACAGTCACAAACCCCAATGGCCTTCTGATATTTCAAAATAGTTATAATCATGGAAGTAATCAACCTTTTAATGCTTTTTACCTAAGTTTTCCCTCAAAAATTTCACCTTCAGCTTCTGCGGGAGTATATAAAATAGCTGTAAGTTTTGTCAATAAAACATATGTCCATTATTTCACTGTAAATTGTCAGAACAGTTATAGTTTATCCGGAATTATAAGTCAGGATTCTGCCTTTCTTGCTGCACAATCTATCTTGTCTAGTCAAACCTTAGGCAGTTTAATTGATGCAAAATATCAAGCCGGAAATTACATCAATTTAATTCCAGGTTTTCACGCTCAAAGTGGGGCGTTAATAGCTGCTCAGATAAGATCTTGCAATTTTAGCCATTAACTCAAATTCTGAAAAAATGAAATATCTATACATATCAATTATAATATTCCTAGTGGCCAGCTTATCCGTCAATGCACAAGAATTCACAGCTATTCCAGTGTACAACAGAATGCTTGATAACATAGAAAAGAAAAACAATGTTCAGTATTTCAAACTTCCTATATATGATATTTATGAGTACGTCCAATCTAAAAATGACAGTATACCATTATCAATACATATAGGTCGAGAAAACAAAAGGTGGATTTTGATTCCCAATAAAATGATGTCAGAAAATGTTCGAGTACGAACAAGTGATCATGGTCTTTTTAAGGATATTTTCATTGATAAAAAATGTACAACTTTCAAAGGCATTAACATTGATAATGGCGAGATTGAAAGTGTTTTTATTTCTGACAAAAATATTTTTTTCAAAATAAAAAGAGACGGTCATATTAAGGAAGTTTATTCAACAAAACTCCGAAATAAAGGAGGAGATAGGAATACTATTATTATGGAAGATATTGACCAATCGGGATTTTCGGTTGACAAACAATGCGGTACAGAATCAAAAGCTAAAATACGTAAACTGGAAAAAAAAATTGGGATTGGCAAAACACGAGTGCAACAACCATTATCATGTAGGGAAGTCAGTGTGGGAATTGCCACTGATGCATCTGTGTGGTCATTATTTGATGAAAATGTTGAGGATATCATTGACTTTAATTTGACTTTACTTGGAGAAGTTGAATTATTGTATGATAATTTTAATTTGGATTTTATGGTGACTGAAATTTATATTCACATGGACTTTGTGAGTTCAACTAATCCGTGGGGAGAAGACGTGGAAGCAAGTGCTTTGTTATCAAACTTCGGTGATTTTGGTGACGCCAATTTTGATACGGATATCGGGCACGTATGGACTAACCGAGATATAAATAATGATGGTAATTCAATCACTATTGGCAGAGCATGGGTAGGAGGGGCTTGTGGTGACATAGGGATCCACCAATATGCCATATTAGAATTGTTTAGCAGTTCATTATCAGATTTGGCATTGCTACAGGCGCATGAGTATGGTCATCTTTTCGATGCAGATCATGAACCCAACACAGGTACAATTATGGAGCCATCCCTAGGAGCGATCACTAGCAATACATGGGCAGCCGCCAATATTATTGAGATGGAAGATTTTATAGAGGATGAGACATGTTTATTTACATGCGCTCATTGTCCCTTTAATTACCATATTATAGACCAAATTGTTGGAGGAACATGGGTGTATTCGTCACAAAATCAAACTACTACTACAGCTGACATCAAACAAGGCGCCGACGTAACCATAAAATCTCAAGTTACAGTAAAATTATTGCCTGGATTTAATGCATCTTCATTAAAAGAACTGTCTGGTCAAACTGTGGTTAAGGTTCAAATTGGTGTGTGTGAATAAAAAAACATTTACGATATAGATTTTTATGGTTGATAGCTTTGATGCCAAAAATTCAACAATTCCAGTTTATGTATTTGAAACTCCGCTGGCATTCAACTGTGTGCCATAAAGGAGTTCAACAAAGATAAAGATATAGGTTGTTCAATGTAATTTTTCCTTATGGCTTGATTTTTACCAATTTATAAGCTGTGTTTCCTTTGACAAATTGTTTTTCAGTTGGGCTGTTTTGTCTTTCATCCCAATCTCTCAGCTATCCCAAAGAAACTACTAAGATATATTAAATAAAATTGCCCCTGTAAATTATTCGAAAACCCATATTTTGAAAGATATCATTCTAAGCTCTGTTTGGCAAAAAGCTTTGGCTGGTAAGCTTCTTTCTGCGAACTGATGTTCGCATTTTACTGGACTTTTTTGAACAGAAAAACAAGAGAAGCTGATCTTTTTTGTTTGAATACAACAAACGATATAAACTTTGCTACCAAAATTTCGTTATGAAAAAGCGAATGTAGTGATGAAGGACCTAAGAAACTCATTTTCAATGACTTTGGGCCATCAGTTTGCTCTTTTTAAGAAAAGTAATAGCTATTATATTGAAAAAAGATGGTTATTCGGAAAATTTATAATACCAAACAAAGTAAAAAGTACATGATTTCCAATTATAATTTGCCCAAAAGGTGGGTATTACTCAATCGATATTATAAAATCACGAAGTTTTATTCCTTTCTAAAAGATACTGCAGTAAGAGGAAGTATTGTAATCATTATTTTTGTTTTGCTACTAGTTGGCTTAGAACTCTTTGTGCTCGATTTTAATGACATCCTCAATGATCTGGTAGCAAAGTATCCACCATCTGTAGTATTTTCTTTCTTTTTGGGTTCTGAAACCATAATGGGTATTGTCCCTCCAGAAATTTTTATTGCATGGGCATCAAAATCTCCTAGTCCGTGGTTGTTTTTGTTTATACTTGCAACATTATCCTACCTCGGAGGCATACTTGCTTATTTTATCGGCAACCGACTATTTTTAATTGCTTCTGTCAAAAACTATCTGGAGCATAAAGTAGCCACACACATCACAAACTTGAGAAAGTGGGGTGGGTTATTTGTCGTTTTAGGGGCTATTACACCACTCCCGCATTCATTGGTCAGTCTGGCCTCTGGCTTGATAAAGTACGATTTCAAACAATATATGATGTGGGCACTTTTCCGATACTTGCGATTTGCTATCTATGGAATCATTGTTTTTCAAGCTTTGGCACTGTCCTAAATTTGCTTGGAAGGCGGGAATATTTCAATATGCTTTAAAAGGATTTTGTAGGTCAAAATAAACTGATCAACCTCAACATTCTCTTCATATGGAAGATTTAAGCACCAATTACTATTCTTGTGCAAGGTCAATTAAATCAAGCTTTTCCCAATTATAGGTTTGGCCTGTATTTAATTGAGCAATTGCACAAGAATTGATTTTAGGTTAGTAGTTTTTGGGATTGAGGCAACAGCAATCAAGGCTATTCACTGCTGTAAGTGGTGCTTTATCGTCGTCTGCATCATATTTTCATGAGTAACCGAGAACAAGCAATTACTTGTAAACATTTTCCTTTTGTCATTATTTTTCGGTAGTTAAAGCATTTATGCAATCACGAGTTCCTGATCAGGTTCTATATATAAAGGTTGTCTTTTCGGCAGTTTTTTACTACCATATCTCACAGGGTACAATTGCGAGTTTTCTGACAGTGGCACTTAGAGCTTTAGTAAGTTTCTATCTCTTAGTAAAATGTAATTCAACCACACCGTTGTCAAAAATTTTGTGATTTATTAATATCAATTCTTCTTTGTTTGGGAAGTTCAGAAACAATCTTTCCCCTTTTCCAACTATTACGGGATGTATGGAGACCAATAGTTCGTCAAAAAATGAATTTTCTAAGAATAGTTTCCACATTCCAACGCCGCTTTCAATAGAAATGTTTTTGCCATTTTGTTGCTTCAGACGCTCTACTAACCTTGAAAGTGATTGAGCATCGGAAAAATTATGTAATTCTGTATTACGCCAAACAATTTCCACGTTTGAGCGAGACAATACTATTTTATTTATTTCATTGATCTTTTTAGCAAACTGTCTTTCAATGTTAGAAGGAGAAATTTGTTCGGCATGTTTCCAATATTCTGCTAGAAAGGGATATGTTTTACTGCCAAAAATTGCCGTATCCAATTGTTCATAGTAAAGTATTGCAGATTCTAGAATGTCGTCACTCATCAACATCCAATTTTCTGGGTTTGAGACTACATTGTCGAGGGACATATGTAAGCTTACAATTATTTTTCTCATTTTACTTAAATCTGAAGTTAGAGTTTATTGTATTGAATATTAGCTTATTTCAGTAGATGATGAATGGTTTTCAGACAGAATAATTCATTGATTGTTTACCCTGTTTAATATTTATAAACGTTTTATACGAAACCAATCAGTTGCAAATATATCTTCATCTTTTCGGTTTTGCAAAAATTTATTTCATTTTTTTTGAATTGGCTGTAGCGGGGAGAATTGTCTCCGTGTCGAGCGTCTTATCCAATGCTCGCTATCTCAAAGCCATCCCTGCGGTAGATTGTCCCTTGATTTTTCTCTGATAATTTCGTGAGCAATTAAATAAAATTTGAAAATGAAACCATTAGAAGAAAAATAGCAAAATTAGAAACCTCAGCTAATGATATGGAAAATGCGAATATTTTAGAATAAAAATTGGCCAATATGTAGAAAGGTGAAAGTTTTATTTTAGACTTTAAATGAGTTTAAATTATTTTAAAAAAACTCAAACAAATTCGCATAGTGCCATCTCCCAAAAACCCATTTTTGTCCTTGACAAACCAAAAAGTTAACCTTGTTAATTCAAACTTTTAGGTCCTCACATGGTTTTTTAAATTGTTTTTAATAGTATATTTAATCTAATTAAAAGTCCAAATAATGTATCAATCAATTAACCACCAACTCAAAGTAACAATTTTAAGTTTTTTTATGTTATTGTGCACACCATCACTTCTAAGTGGCCAGGGAAGCATAGGCATTGGTACCGCCTCACCAAATACGAATGCGATGTTGGACGTGGTATCTACCGATAAAGGCCTCCTTATACCACGAGTAGGACTTACTTCTACAACATCGCCTTTACCTCTGGGTGGTTTTGTGGCTGGAATGATGGTTTACAACACGGCTATTGCAGGAGTAGCGCCAAATAATGTTACACCAGGTTTCTATACTTCAAATGGCGTAAGATGGGAAAGAACTAGTGGAGGCTGGAATCTTTCAGGTAACGCAGGGACAAGCTCTGTAACTAACTTCATTGGTACTACTGACAACCAAGATGTGGTATTCAGAAGAAATAACAGCA